>ODAK010001413.1_pt1 | contig 26277 bp, 22 predicted proteins | sample 1539591 | NCBI WGS metagenome assembly ODAK01 (sample SAMEA3539303, study PRJEB22396) | soil metagenome | biome: tundra; feature: field; material: soil | place: USA | collected 2010-05 | depth 0.15 m
ATATCCCGAGCACATGATCGGGGTGCATCTGAGCCTGCCCGTGCTCATGCGCGTGTCGTACTACTCGGGCCTCTCCCCGGCGGACTACGGGCCGGGAGAGGAGGGATGGTTCGAAAAGATGCAGGAGCGGATGGCCTTCGCGGCCAGCCACGTGGCCGTGCAGTCCCAGGACCCCCAGACGTTGGCCTACGCATTGAACGACTCCCCCGTCGGCCTGGCCTCGTGGATCCTCGAGCGCCGACGGCTCTGGAGCGATCACGACGGTGACGTCTTCGACGCGCTCTCGAAGGACTTCCTCCTCACCAACGTCATGATCTACTGGGTCACCGAGTCCATCGGCTCGACGATGCGCTACTACTGGGAGAACTTCAAGGAGCCAAACCGGTTGGCCCACGACCGCACCCCGTCGATCGAAGCGCCGACGGGAATCGCCGTCTTCCCCCGGGACCTCGTCTTCGTCCCCCGCCGCCTGGCCGAGGAGCACACCAACCTGGTGCACTGGACCGAGATGCCCCGGGGCGGTCACTTCGCCGCAGCCGAGGAACCCGATCTGATCGTCGAGGACCTGCGGGACTTCTTCCGGCCGTTGCGCTGAGACATGCTGCGCCCAGGCCGCAGGTGTCCTCGGACGCCCCTGCGGTAGTCATACCGCGTTCGCCGGTTGCTGCTCGCCCCGTACCAGCCTTCCGGGGAGTTGGCCTGTGGGCTGGCCGTCGGCGTAGACCTCTATGCCGCTGACGATGGTGTGGAGGTAGCCGTCCGCGTCCTGGAGGACCCTTCGGCCGCCCGCCGGAAGGTCGTTGACGAACCTGGGGGGGCGGGGGGTCAGCCGGTCGTAGTCGATGACATTGATGTCGGCTTTGTAGCCGGGGGCTATGAGGCCACGGTCATTGAGTCCGACCGCTTCGGCCGTGGCGCGGCTCTGTCGCTGGACCGCCAGCGCGAGGTCGATCCGTGAGGCGCCCTGCCGGTCCCGGGCCCAGTACGAGAGCAGGGTGGTGGGGAAGCTGGCATCGCAAATCAAGCCGACGTGGGCGCCGCCGTCGCCGAGGCCAGGCACCGTGTACGGATGGGTGAGCATTTCGCCGACGGCATCGAGGTTGCCTTCGAAATAGTTGAGGGCCGGTAGGTAGGCCGGTCCGCGCAGCAGGACGTCGTAGAGCACGTCCTCTGGAGTTCGGCCTTCGCGTTGGGCTCGAGCCTGTATCGAGCTGGATGGGACGGGCTCGTAGTTCGGCGGATCCCCGAGCTCGAACATTCGGTCGAGCGGTCGCTGGACACCTCCTCGCTCGGCCATCTCGACCAGGATCCGCCGTTTCACTTCCTGGTCGGCCAGATTGGGCGAGGTCTGGAAAGTCGGGCTCGATGCCCATGGGTTGGCAGTCCCGTGGACGCTGATCACCACGCCTATGGCCCGGGTGGCTACTACTGCCCGCATCCGCAAGCCTTGCTCATTGGCGCGCTCGATAGCAGCCAATGCATTACGGAACGTGTTGTCTTTCGAAGTCTGGCTGAGAGAGAGCGAGAGGGGGCGACCCGAGGCTTGCATCATGGCGAAGAAGGTGCTCATCTCGTCATCGAGATCGGCGAGGTCGGAAACCACCTGGAGGACACCGGTCCCGGTCGAACCGATGGCCTCCGCGATCCCGACGAGTTCGGCGCGTGCGGCGCCAAGCGAAGGTATCGGTTCCCCTTGGCTGGTTCGGTGGTTGATCGTGCGAGAGGTGCTGAATCCCAGGGCGCCGGCCCGGACGGCCCGGGCTGCGATGCGACCCATCTCCGCGATCTCGTCGGAAGTGGCGGGTGCCCGATTCGCGCCGCGCTCGCCCATGACGTAGAGGCGGAGCGGGGCGTGGCAGACCTGGGCGGCGAAGTCGATGTCGTGCGGTCGGCTGTCCAAGGCGTCCAGGTACTGCTCGATCGTTTCCCAATTCCACGGGAGGCCTTCATGGAGCACCGATCCCGGCAGGTCCTCGACGCCTTCCATGAGCTCGATCAGCCGGTCGCGGTCGGCTGGCCGGACGGGCGCAAAGCCGACCCCGCAATTGCCCATGACGACCGTGGTCACGCCATGTGCGGACGACGGTTGCAGCCGGGCGTCCCAGGTGGCCTGGCCGTCGTAGTGGGTGTGGATGTCCACGAACCCGGGGGTGACGAGCGCACCGTTGGCATCGATCTCACGTAAGCCCCGTTCGTCTGCCGTGCCGACCAGGGCGATGACCCCATCTCGGATGGCGACGTCGGCTGTGCGCGCTGGGCCGCCCGTCCCGTCTAGGACTGTCCCTCCCCGTAGCACCAGGTCATAGGTCATGGGATCTCCTTCATGATGGTGCCGGCGGTCTGCCCACCGTCAACAGCGACTTCGGCTCCCGTCATGAACGAGGAGCGTTCTGAGAGCAAGAACACGACGATCTCGGCGATGTCGGCAGGCACCCCCGCTCGTCCGAGCGGTGTGCGTGCGAGCCTTTCCGCCGCGTCCGGGTCTTCGTCACGAATGACCATTGGTGTCAGGACCGGACCGGGCAGTACCGCGTTGACCCGGATGCCGTCGGCCGCCAGCTCGAGCGCGGCGACCTTGGTGAGCCCGCGTAGTGCCCATTTGGAGGAGGTGTAGGCACCGTGCTCGGTCCAGGCCGTGACTGCTGCAGTGGACAAAGTGTTGACGATGGCGCCCTGCCCACTCGCCCGAAGGTGCGGGACAGCGGCTTGCATGCCGAGGAATGCCCCCAGGCAGTTGACCCGCCAGAGACGCTCGAAGTTCTCTGCGGATTCGTGTTCGAGGGCGGTCCGGTGCAGAACGCCGGCGTTGTTCACGAGCCCGTCCAGCCGGCCGAACCGCTGCACTCCGCTCTGCACCGCCCTCTTCCACGAGTCTGGTTCGGTGATATCGAGCCGGCAGGCGTGGACGGCCTCAGGGTTGGCGGCGGCGACGTCGTCGACGGTGTCGAGTACGTCTCCGGCGATGACCCTGGCGCCCGCCGCCACGGCCAACTCGCTGATGGCCCGGCCTTGCCCTCGTGCCGCTCCGCTGACGAGTACCACTCGTCCGTCCAGGTCGGTGCGACGCTCAGCGGACGAGGTGGTCATCTTGGTCCACTGCTGCGGTCATCTTCCAGTAATCAACGAGTCGCCATGGGCACAGCACGTAAACCTTCCCGTCGGCCGCTTTGTACCAGGAGTGCTCGATCGAGGGGTGACCCCACATCAGTGTTTCGCATTCGGCCTGCAACTCGTCTCGGTAGCGGTCGTATGCCTCGAAGGAGGGCTCGATCGAGCGGTGGTCACCTTCGATCAGGAGTCGGAGGGCGTCGCCCACATAGCGCATCTGGCACTCGGTGGTGAAGATGACGCTCCCGGCGTGAGCCAGCCCGGTGCCCGGCCCCCCGAGCATGAAAAAATTGGGAAAGCCGGGAACCGAGACCCCACGGTAGGCCGACGGCTTTCCCTGCCAGGTGTCGGTGATCGACACGCCGTCACGGCCGACGATCTCCATCGGAAAGAGCACCTCGCTGGCCCGAAAGCCGGTGGCCAGCACGATCACGTCGACCTCGTAGCGCTCGTCGGCGGTGCTGACCGAAGACTCGTCGCATCGCACGATGTGATCTGTGACCAGATCGACGTGCGGCTGCGTGAGACAACGCAACCAGCTGCCATTGTCCTGCAGCATCCGCTTGGTCATCGGGGGATAGCTTGGGGTGACTTTGGCCAACAACTCAGGGTCGTCGCCGACATTGTCTTCGATCCACTTGACAAAGATTTCCCGCCGTTGGGCGCTGAAGGCGTTGGCCGTCCGGGGGAAGTCGGGCCAGTCCGGGTCGATCCGCACCATCTCGAGCATCTTGTCGCTGGACTGCCACATGAGCATGAACCGGTACCACTGTCCGTATCCGGGCAGATGCCGCATGGCCCAGATCTCCCCGGGCTTGAGACCAGCGTGGTAGCGAGGGTTGGGGGCCATCCACTGCGGAGTCCGCTGGAATACCACGAGCCGTTCAACCTGGTCGACGATGGCCGGCCCGATCTGAAAGCCGCTCGCTCCCGCACCGATGAGAGCCACCCGCTTGCCTCGAAGATCCACGGAGTGATCCCACCGGGCCGAATGGAAGACAGGCCCGGTAAAGTGCTTCAAGCCGGGCAAATCGGGAATGAGCGGCCGGTTCAATATTCCGACGCCGGAGATCAAAACTTCGGCCGAGCGGGTCTCTTGAGCGCCGTCCGCCGTGCGGAACGTCACATGCCACTGTGCCGCCTCGTCGTCCCAGACGGCCCGCTCGACTTCGCACTGCCAGTGAACGTGGGGGCCGAGGTCGTGCTCGTCGAAGAGGCGGTGGAAGTACCGGTACAGTTCGGGCTGTTGGGCGTAGTACTCGCTGAACTCGTCTGATGGTCCGAACGAGTAGCTGTAGTAATGGCTCGCTACGTCGACCCGGCAGCCCGGGTACCGGTTCTCCAGCCATGTGCCCCCGACGTCGTGGTTCTTCTCGATGATCTCGAACGGGATACCGGCCTCCTTGAGCCGGATAGCCGCCAGGAGTCCGGACTCGCCGCAGCCGATCACGATGGCGGAGAGTTGCCGGGCGTGGATGCCGTTGTCCGCCGCGGCCACCGGGATGGCCCGGGGGTTAGTGCCGGCGAGGTCCATCTCCTCCATGTACATGGTCGCGTAGTCGTCGGGGACCGGCTCACAGGCGATCCAGTCCATGATTTCCCGAATGACGGCCTCGTCGGGGGGCGACACGGGCGGGCAGCCGGCAGCGCGCCAGGTGGAGATCGCCCGGAGGGCCTGGCTGCGCAACTGTAACTTTTCCCCCTCTGCCATCTTGCCCTGGAACTCGTTCATCACGAACTCTCGGGGGCGGATCTGGCCCCGGACGTAGGACGGGTCGCCGGTGAGGCACACGACCGAAGCCATGAGGGCTGGGACCGAGAGATCGTCCAGGGCGGCCGCAATGTCTTCTTCGCCGGGGATCGGTTGGACGTCGAGGTGTTCGCTCACGGCAGTCATGTGTTCCTTATGGCGTTGGCGACGACGCCGACCGCTTCACCACTCGAGGGGAGAATCGTTTCGTCGAAGGTGAGGAAGCCGTGGATCTGCCCCGAGTACAGGTGCAGGTCGACCGAGACACCGGCGGTCCACAGATGCTCCGCGTAGGCGAGGCCTTCGGAGAGGAGAGGGTCGCAGCCGCCGAGCAAGAGCGTGGTGCGCGGCATGTCCGCTACGTCGGACAGCAGGGGAGCGACATCGGGATCGACCCTGGTCCGTTCGTCCGGTGCGTACTGATCGATGAACCACACGCGGTCCGCGTCGGTGAGGGGCCACTCGGTGCCGAACGGGCTTCCCGATGCGCCTCGGTCGGCGGTCACGCCCGGATAGGCGAGGATCTGCCGCCGGACCAAATCCTTGCCCGCACGGGCCAGCCGTCCAACCGCGACAGTGGCGATATTCCCTCCTGCCGAGTCGCCGAGCACGGCCAGCCTGGTGGCGTCGGCCTCCCACGAATCAGCGTGCTCAGCTGACCATTCAACGGCGCGGACCGCACATTCGACGGCAGCCGGGAACGGGTACTCCGGCGCGAGCGGGTAGTCCACCGACACCACGACGCACTCCGCGGCGGCAGCCAGACGGCGGCAGAAGCCGTCCGATGCGTCCAGACTCCCGACCACCCAGCCGCCTCCGTGGAAATAGACCACGAGAGGTAACCCGGGGGGCGCGTCCGGTCGGTAGACGCGCACGCGGACCGAGACGCCGCCTTCGTCGACGAGTTCATCGCTCACGCGACTCAGCGGGGGCCCCGGTGGGGCGGCCGCAGCTCGCTCCTCGAGGTAGGCGCGGGCACCTTCAACCCCCCGCTCGGACATCGGCGGCTGGCTCGTGGCCCGGATGGCCTCGACCACGGTTTCCGCGTCGAGATCCCGGACGGTCGGCAACGAAATCGTCATACCGGTGGACTGCACGGGTCACCCCTCCTGTTCACGTGGCACTCGAGAGTGTTGCACTGGCACTTATGAGTGTCAAGCTGTAATCTCGGTGGATGGTCGCAAGCCCTCGATCACTCGCTGACGCGAAGCGCCAGGCCGGCATGGACCATGTACTCGGCGCGGCCAGGAAGTTCGTGATGGCAAATGGACTCGATGCCACGATGGACGAGATCGCGGACGCCTCAGGCGTCAGCCGCCGCACACTTTTCAGGCTCTTCGGCAGTCGTGACCACCTGATCGCGTCAGCGTTTGTGGCGGGCATGGACTTCTATGGACACGAACTGCCCGCCTACGACGGCGACATCAACGCCTGGTTACGGCAGACCTGCGACTCGGCGCACCGCATGAACGCGGCTTCTGGACCTGGCTTTTGGGAACTGACCTCGCGCACCAACCTACCCGCTGAGCTGGAATCGACCGAACGGATGCGACGACGGAGATTCCGCCGGACCGCCAACGACGTCGCCCTGGTCCTGTGGGCAAACAATGGAGGCCAAGGGGACCCTCCAGGCGAGCTCGTCGCCGCAGTCGGAGCACACCTGAGCCCACATTTCACGGCCGCGGTCGTCACCGACCTCGGTCAGAGATGGCAGGTCGCGAGCCGGCTCGCCTACGACGCCATTGTGGCCCTTGTGCAGACGCTCACCGCATGACGGCTCCGCCCGACGTCACCCCCGTACACGGGGGGGCGGCGCCGCAGTCGACGGGCTCGTAGCCGAAATTCCGGCTCGAACGTTGGGCTCGGCGCCCGGCGCCCGGCGCCTCTACGCCGAGAGGGTGCGGCGCAGCTCCACCGAGGCGCCGCCGACCCACGAGGCCGAGGCACCCAGCGAACCGGCGGCATCGGCCAGTGCGGCGTCAGAGACGCGGTAGACGCGGTGGGCGTTGTGGCTGAGGATCTTCTCCTTCGTCTCCGTCGTGAGGGCGGGGTAGCCGAACTGCTCCTGGAACGACTCGGGGATCTGGAAGGCGCGGAAGGCGTCGATGAGCGGCTGGGGTGAGCCGTACCAGATGGAGTCGGTGCCCCACACGATGCGGTCCGGACCGAGGGCCCGGAGTAACTTGCCCAGGACGTGCGCCGCCTCCGCCGGTCGGCGGAGGATCAGGTACCACGTGCTGCCGAGCTCGGCGTAGACGTTGCCCGCCGGCCCGATGCCGGCTGCTTCGACCGTGGCCACCAGGCGGTCGACACCGTCGTTGGGCGCCGCCGGATCGTACGGGCCCTCCTCGCCTTCGGGGTTCTGCTCGTACCCGGAGTGGTAGACGACGAAGTCGATGTCGGGAAAGGCGGCTGCGGCGGGGCCGATGTCCCGGGGTGAGGCCGCGGCCACCGAGGCACTGGGGATGGGCCCGCCCAACCCCTTGTGACAGGCGACGACCCTCGGGCCGAGGGCGCGCACCTGCTCGAGGAAGGGCATCCCGATCTCCTCGTCGTCGAGGAACCATCCGCCCGTCGGTGAGGCCGCGGTGGGGGGGCCGTAGAGGGTGTAGACCTTCCACCCCGACGGGGACAGCTGCGCCTGCCAGTCGGCCATCTGCTCGACCTCGGCCCGGCCCAGGTTGGGATGCACGATGGTGTGGGTGAGCACCCGTCCGGACGCGCCGTACTTCTCCACGATGTCGCGTGCCGCCGCGATCTGAGGGTTCGTCAGCACGTTGTCGTCGGCCGAGCCGGGCGTCGAGGTGAGAAGCGCCACTGCCGTCTCGCTGGTGCCGAAGACGAGGGTGGCCCACTCGGCCGCGTCGATCAGGTGGGGATCGACCCCGCCGCCCCAGCGGCGCTCGTCCACCATGGTCAGGAACCACTTCAGCCCGTCGGCACTCGGCCGGTCCCATCGGGCCGGGTCGATGAAGTGCGTCTGCACGTCGATGACGGGGGCCGTGCCGGAAAACGCGGCGGCGGCCGCAGCTTCATCGGTCTCGGTGGCCTCGTCCAAGGGGAAGTACCCGCCGCCGTGCGCGGCATCGAGCGCGCGCAGCGCGGTGGCGGTGCCGCGGCGGTCGAACGCATGGTCGGCGGCCGACAGGCCCAGCTTGGGGGCGATGGTCGCCACCCGCTCGTCGAAGCGTGCCGCGGCTTCCTGCACCGCCGCCGACGGCGGCGGCGGCGCATACTCGTCGGTCGACTTGGGGGCCAACAGGGGGCTGATCACAGGGGTGCTCATACCGTCTCCAGTTCTCGGGCGAGGGCGGTGATGTCGGCCAGCGAACGCAGGCTGTCGTTGAGGTGGGTGCAGGTGCTGCGCCCGACGAACTCCTTGGGGATGATCGGACGCAATGAGGACAGCTCCATGCCGGCGATCCGCTCCGCACTGGCGATCGCCCCGGGGCATTCCAACCATGGGAGGACCTGGGCCTTGGCGGCGACCGACACGATCCGGCCGGACCCGGCGTCGGCGGTGCCGGTCACCGTGTACTCGTGCATGATGGTCTCGTTGCCGTCCTCGCCGGTGTGGCTGTCGCGAAAGTGCAGATCGATCCGATGCGTGCCGTCAGGGGTGGCGGGGGCGACGAGATCAAGGCGGCGGCGGCGGCGGACCGAGTGCGGGGGCAAGGTGGCCATGGCGTGCCACGACCAGGGATCGCCATCCCGCTCGAGGACCGGCGCGTCGGGCCCGATCGGCACGGGGATCGACCCTGTCTCGCGTATGCGCACCATCATGGTGGCGTCCTGCGCCCACCCGGCGCACAAGTCGCCCAACCGGCCGAGGTTGGGAGGCGGGCGTTTCGGTGTTTCGCCCGGGGCGGCGTCGATGGGCGGATCGTCCAGCAAGCCGGCGCGGTGCAGGACGTAGCCCGAGACCAGGGTGGCGCCGGGCAGGTCGTCGAGCAGCAGGTAGAGGAGCGAGCCGTCCCCGCATTCGTCCGTCACGACCTCGTTGACGCGGGAGCGGAAGCCCGAACCGACGGAAGCGCCCACCAATTGGCCCAACGCGGGCACGTCCGGTGACGTCGTGATCGACAGCAGCTTCTGCGTCGGGCTGACCGTGGCCCGCAGCCAGGCCTCCCCCACGACCTCGGACGTGCCGTCGGGGTTGGTGCGCAGGTCACGCGCTCGACCGTCGACATGGGCGTCAGCGCGCAGGCCGTCGGCACGGGTCGTGTCGATGTTGGTGGTGCGCCGGACGGAGCCCTCGGGGCGAGTCACGGTGACGCGGATCGGGTCGTGTGGCCCGGCCGCCTCGGGGAGGAATTCCATCAGGCAACGGGCCGCAGTCGCCGGCCCGGGCGGGCTCCGGTCGAGGTGCCCTGGCGGGTGGCCACCACCCCGTTGACCACGCTCATCTCCACCCCGACCGCGTCGGTGACCAGGCGACGCCCGGCGGCCGGCTGATCGTCGACGAACCGCACCCGCGTGGTGGCGATCCGGTCGGGGTCGAAGAGAACCAGGTCGGCCGCGAGACCGGCGCGCAGCAGCCCCCGGTCGGCGAACCCGAGCAGGCGGGCCTGGTCGCCGGTGAGCATGGCCACCGCGCGCTCGAGCGACAGCACCTGGCGCTCGCGCACCCAGTGCTGCAGCGTCCACACGGCGTAGCAGCTGTCGGTGTTGGCCAAAATGTGGGCGCCGGCGTCCGAGGCGCCGATCATGGCGGCGGGGTGCGCCACCAGCCGCGCCACCTCGTCGTCGTCCCCGTTGCGCATGACGGTGGCCACCTGGGTCTCGAAGTCGTCGGCCAGGGCCAGATCGAGGAGGAGATCGGTCGGGTCGATCCCCCGCTCGGCACTGAGGGAGGCCAGATCCTTCCCCTCCACGCCGGGCTGGAGGGAGTAGCGCACGCGGACATGATCCCAGCGCCCGTTGAAGACGGGGTTCGCCGGCACGGCCGCCCCTTCCCGGCGCAATTGCGCCCGCGCCTCGGGATCGGCGGCCAGGGCGCGCACGCCGGCGGCGCCGGTACCGGTCACGGCCGCCATCAACGAGGGCAGGGAACGCACCAGAGTGCCCGGGCTGTCCAACCGCGTCCACAGCTCGAATGGGCGGGTCGAGATCTGGGGCACCACGGTCACATCCGGGCGCTGGCCCGCCAGCGTCATGTCCATGAGGACCGAGGCTCCTCCCGGATCGTCGGTGTCATCGAAGATCGGTCCGACCACCACCGGGCGTCCCGAGGCCTGCGCCAGCCGTTGATGCCAGGCCAGGTCCGCCACCCGTGCGTCGCGCCCCATGAGGAGCGCGGCATTCGCCATGGTGAAGAGACCCGGTCCGGGGCCCTGGCCCAGCACGGCAGCCAGGCTCAGCAGCTCGTCCTCCCCGCAGACCTGTCCCGGGAGAGCCGTCCCTCCGGGGCCGGGATTGCCGATGACCTGATCGGTGGAGAACCCGAGCGCTCCGAGCTCGGTCCCCTGGCGCAGGAGACGCCCCATGGCGTCGATCTCGTCCGGGGTCGCCTGGCGCGTGTATGCGCCGGGCACTCCCAGCACAGCGGCCCGCAGGGGCACGTGACCGATCAAGAAGGCGTGGTTGAGCAGCACGTCGAGCTCGTCGAGACGGGCCGCATACGACGGCAGGTCGGACCAGTCGAAAGGGACCCCGGTCTCGATGGACACCTCGGGGATCTGCTCCACCGTGCTCAGGGCGGCCACCAGGTACCGGCGGGCCTCCTCGGACAGCACCGGTGCCAGGGCGTACCCGCAGTTGGCGGTCACCACAGTGGTGACACCGAAGCTGGAGGACGGGGTCAGGTCGGCATCCCAGAACAGGTTGGCATCGAGGTGGGTGTGGGGATCGATGAAGCCAGGGGCGAGCACCAGATCCCGGGCATCCACCTCCTCGGCGGCGCGACCACCGACGTGGCCGCCCACCTGGGCCAGCTCCCCGTTGCGGACCGCCACGTCGCCCCCGGTCACCGGTCCCCCGGTGCCATCCACGATCGTCGCACCGCGGAAGATCAGGTCGTACTCGGCTTCAGATGCCATGGCTCCCTCTCATGCGGTGTTGGTTCATACGGTGACGGCCCTCGTGGTCGCCGACAACATCCCACCGATCCCGTCGATCGGGGCTTCACGATCCCATCCCTCGCCCAGGTAGGCAACCAGCTCATCGAGATCGATGCCGAAGAAGCGGGCCGGGCCGTCGACGAACATGGCGCGCTTGTCCGCCTCCGAAAGGTCGGTGCGGTCACGCATGATCTCAATGGGATCGGGCCAGGCCCCGTCCTGGTGGGGCCAGTCGCTCGCCCACAGCACCCGGTCGGCTCCGACGGTGGCGGCGGTCAGGGCCAGTCCGGCGTCGGCCGGTTCGCCCGAGATGACGCATTGCTGGCGGAATTGCTCGAGGGCACCGCGCCGGTGCTCGCTGGAGATCAACGCCATCTTGTCGTACGTCTCGTCCAAGCGACCCAGCCAGTGGGGCAGCCAGCCAACATCCCCCTCGAAGAATCCCATGCGGAGCTGGGGGAACCGCTCCAGCGTCCCGCCGTCGATGACGTGCAGCACGGCCAGCTGCAGCTGGAACGGCACACCCATCTGCCACTGGGCCCGGTTGGCCAGGTGGCGGACGATGCCCAGGGTCGGGCTGGCCGGATTGGCGGCGTGGACCACCGCGGGCATCCCGGCCTCGACGAGGCGCGCCCACAAGGGATCGAGGTCGGCGCTGCCCAGCGATTGGCCGGCCGGCGTCGGGATGGGCGAGAGCATGATGGTGGTGGCTCCGGCGCCGATGGCCCATTCGAGCTCGGCCGCCGCCCAACCCAGATCGTTGAGCGGCAGCACGGCCGCCCACCGGAACCGGACCGGGTCCGCCGACGAGAAGTCGTTGACCCATTCGTTGTAGGCGTGGGCCGAGGCGTTGGCGAATCCCGGGTCGGGCAGATCGTCGAGCCCCAGCGTCATGGTCGGGAAGAGGACGCTCGCCCCGATGCCCTGGGCGTCCATGAGAGCCAGCCGGCGGGTCGGATCGTTGACGCCGGGGTCGACCTCGGTGTCGAGGTTGATGTCCAAGCGGCCGGCCGCGCTCAACGCGCCGGGGGTGCACAGCGAGCCGATGCTCCATTCGAAACTGGTGGGGCTCCCGAAGAACTGCACCTTCTCCTGACCGTCGATCATGACCCGGGTCCACGCCATGTGCCGGTACCGGGCGGGCAGCCGCTCCTGCCACAGCCCGAACGGCTCCATCACGTGCCCGTCCGAATCGATGATCGGCAACCTCACGACATGACCCCCATGGCGCATTTCCCAGGCCGGCGGGCTCCGAGGTGGAGAAGGGCGAGAATACCCCTCCACAGTGTTGGCACGTGCGGCCGGGTGGGCATGCGCGGCCGGGTTGGCACGTGCGGCCGGGTGGGCGTGTGCAGGTCAGTGGGCAGGCGCGGCCGGGACGACGAGCACCTTGCCGGTGGCGCGCCGTTCCGCCAGCTCGGTCAGGGCTCGCGCCCCCTCCTCGAGCGGGAACGTCGCCCCGATGTGGGGCACGACCTTCCCGCCGGCCAGGAGGTCCCACAACTCGGCCTCATGGCGCGCCACGTCTTCCGCCCGGTTGGCGGTGATCCCCTGCATGGTGAAGCCGGTGATCACGGGTCCCTTCAACAACACGAGGTTGAGAGGGATCCGGGGGATCTCGCCCGAGGCAAAGCCGACCGTGATGAACTGCCCGCCCCAGGTCATGGAGCGGAGCGCCTGCTCGGCCCAGGGCCCGCCCACCGGGTCGATCACCACGTCCGCGCCTCCGCCGGTGAGCTCCTTGATCCGTTCCTTGAGGTTCTCGGTCAGGTAGTTCACCCCGACCTCGGCGCCCTTCTCCAGGCAGACCGCCAGCTTCTCGTCGGTCGACGCCGCCGCCAGTACCCGCGCCCCCAGCAGGTGGGCGAGCTCGACGGCGGCTAGACCGACACCGCCCGCCGCGCCCAGCACCACGACCCAGTCCCCCGGGCCGACGTCGGCCACCGTGCGCAGGGCCAGGTACGCCGTGCGGTGGGCCACCCCGAAGGCGGCCGCCAGCCTGAGGTCGACCGCGTCATCGACCGCGTGCACGGAGCTCGCCGGGACCACGATCTGCTCGGCGAAGGCGCCGATCATGGATGCCCCCGTCACTCGGTCGCCCACCTTCAGCCCGTCGACGCCGGGCCCCACCAGCCGCACCTCACCGGCGAACTCGCTGCCCGGTGTGAAGGGAACCGGCACATGGATCTGGTACTGATCGGCGATCAGCAGCACGTCGGGGAAGTTGGCGGCGGCGGCCACGACGTCGACCACCACCTCGCCCGCACCCGGGACGGGATCAGGCAGGTCCTCCAGCACCAGGGCCTCGGGCGACCCGTATTTGTTGCAGCGAAGCGCACGCATGAACAGGACTCCTGAGGCTCAGGAGTTGCCGACCAGATGCTCGGTCCACGCCGCCAGCTTCTTGCGGGCCAGCTCCCTCTGCGCCGGCAGATGCGCCGTCGGCCACAAGCCGGGGGCGGCTTCGTAGTCCTTGAGGACCTCACGCGCCACGGTGATCTTGTGCACCTCGGTCGGCCCGTCGACCACGCTCATGATGGGCGCCGACATCCACATGCCGCCGAACGGCATCTCGTTCGAGACGCCGAGAGCGCCGTGCGCGTGCATGGAGCGCCAGACCGCATCGTGGACGACCTTGGGCGTCAGCATCTTGATGGCGGCGATGTTCTTGCGGGTGCGCTGGTAATCCCCGTACTTGTCGATCTCCCACGCCGTGTAGAGAGTCAGCAGACGGAACTGTTGCAACTCGGCGTAGGAATCCGCGATGTCGCCCTGCATGAACTCCTTGCGCGCCAGCAGGCTGCCCTGGGTCTCGCGGCTCAGCACCCGCTCGCAGAAGAGGTCCAGCGCCTTCTGGCAGGTAGCCACCGAGCGCATGGCGTGATGCACCCGGCCCCCGCCGAGCCGGGTCTGGGCGATGGCGAACGCCTGACCCTCACCGCCCAGGAGGCTCTCGGCCGGGACCCGCACCTCGTTGTAGTGGATGAGCGCATGCATCCCCTCGTCCTCGTCCTCGCCCGCCAGGCCGACGTGACGCACGATTTCGACCCCGGGCGTGTCGGTCGGCACCAGGAACATCGATGCCCCCTGGTACACCGACACGTCGGGGTCGGTGATGGTCATCACGATGAGGAACGCCGCCGTGCGGGCATTGGAGGAGAAGAACTTCCATCCATCGATGACCCAGTCGTCACCGTCGCGCCAGGCCCGGCAGGTGAACTGCTTGGGGTCCGAGCCGGCCTGGGGCTCCGTCATGGAGTAACAGGAGAACACCTCGCCGTTGAGGAGCGGCTGGAGGTACTTCTCCTTCTGCTCCTCGGTGCCGTAGTGGGCGATGATCTCGGCGTTCCCGGTGTCGGGGGCCTGGGTGCCGAAGACGATGGGCGCCCAGCCCGACAGGCCCAGGATCTCGTTCAACAGCGCCAATTTGAGCTGCCCGTACCCCTTGCCGCCCAGCTCCGGGCCGAGGTGGGCCGCCCATAGGTCGTGGTCCCGCACCTCTTGCTTCATGGGGTCGACGATCGGGCGTAACTCGTCGTCCAGGGGGTGGAACTGGCGGTGTGGGTAGAGCAGGTCGAGCGGCTCCACCCGCTCGCGTACGAACTCGCGGGTCCAGTCCAGCTTCTCTTGGAATTCGGGCTCAGTTGAGAAATCCCAGGCCATCAGTCTCTTCTCCTCGGTCGGTGTGACAACTACGGGTTACGCGGACAGGGTGATCATGGTGTATCTCGTAGGGGCGCCGGATCCTCGGCCTTGCCCTCGGCCGTGCGGGACAGACCGGCGAGGTCCTCCCGCACACCGAGGCCCGACAAGAATCGTTCGTTGCAGGCGCTGATCTGGCGCCGTGCCAGCTCGGGGTCGGCGTCGTGGGCCACGTACATGGCCGAACCCACCCCCAGCGCAGCCAGGAGATGGGCCAGGGGCTCGACGGGCTGAGGCTCGAGTACACCCTCTGCGATGGCATCGGTCAAGTACCGCACGATGTGCTGGGTGGGACCGTCGCTGCGTTCGGACCAGGACCGCCATCCGAGCACGGCGGGGCCGTCCACCAGGCAGATCTGGCGATAGGCGGGATTGGTCGACGCCGCGTCCAGGTAGACCTCGCTGTTGGCCCGGAACAGCTCCCAGGCTCCCGCCGCATGGTCGTCGGAGCGCCGCCACAGCAACTGGACGACCTCGTCCGCCACCTCGTCGTGCACGGCCCGGAAGAGATCCTCCTTGTCCCGGAAGTGGTGATAGAGCGCGCCCCGGGTCAACCCGGCGCGCTGGACGACATCTTCGGTGCGGGTCGCCGCAAAACCGTTCTCCGCGAACAGCTGGCGGGCGGTGTCGAGGAGGGCGCGTCGCGTATCCTGCACGTGGGCTTCGCGGCGGCTGGCGGGCTCCGCCGGACGGCCCGCCGCCTTGGTCCGAGTCGTCATGGGGCTTCCTCCCGATCCGGGATGGGCGAGAAGGGGCCGCGGCACGACATGTCGGAGTGGTCCATAGTCGCGGTCGCTTGATACATGATGTTTCTAACATACATACTGTTTGCACCCCCCGCTTCATGCCAGGATGCACCCGCCACAACGTCGCCCTCGGGCCAAGGGAAGGGAACGGTACGTGAACGATCTGGAAGGAAAGGTAGCCCTGGTGACCGGGGCGAGCCGCGGGGTCGGCGCAGCCGCGGCCGTTGCACTGGCCGAAGCCGGATGCGACGTGGCCTGCGCGGCAAGAGCGACCGAGGCCAATCCTCAACGCACCTCGGGCACCATCGACGAGACGGTCCGCCGGATCGAAGCGACCGGCCGGCGGGGTCTGGCCGTCCCCACCAACCTCGGGGTGGACGACGAGGTGGTCGCCATGGTCAAGACGACGCACGAGCACTTCGGGCGCCTCGACATTCTCATCAACAACGCGGCGATCACGTTCATCGGCGATCTCGACATCCCCCTCAAGCGCTACGACCTCATCATGCAGGTGAACCTGCGCGCCCCGCTCATTGCCATCCGGGAGGCGGCGCCCCTCATGGAGGCCCAGGGCGGCGGGGTGGTCATCAACGTGTCCTCGGTCGCCGCGCTCTATCCGCACCCCCAGCTCCTCGCCTACGGCATCTCGAAGATCGGGCTGGAACGGCTGACCGTCGACGCCGCGAAGCAGCTGGCCCATGCGAACATCGCGGTCAACTGCTTCCGCATCGACATCGCGGTGGCCTCCGAGGGCTTCGTGGCCAACACGCCCGGCGCCGACCACTCCACCTGGGAGCCGTCCGAGGTGGCGGCCGAAGGCATCATCTGGATGGTGCGCCAGCCTCCCAGTTACTCAGGACGGCGCGAGAGCATGTTCGCGCTCCGCCAACGCGAGGGGATCATGGCGACGCGCATCGCCGCTCCGATGACCGAGGCACCGCCGACGGAGTTGTACAACGGGCTGGTCGAGACCTCGGCGGGCAACGACTACTTCGAAGAGCCGTATCCCGACGACGAGGAAACCACGTAGAGCCGAGGCGACTTCTCTTCCTCTTGTGGCCTTCTACCGTGGCCCATTCGGCCAACGGAGCAGTGAGCCGGCGTCGACGCGCAACTGCTGACCCGTGACGTAACGGGACTCGTCACAACTGAGGAAGAGCACGGCGTTCGATATGTCCACGGGCTCCACGTAGGGGATCGGCATGGCTTGGAAATAGGTGAACGCCGGGATGACGTCCTCACGGGTCGGATTCTCGAGGTCCGGCCGGAAGACCTTGTAGAGCTCCTTGTTGTGGATGAGGTCGGTATTGACGTTGGTGGGATGGATGGCGTTGACCCTGATCATGCGCCCAGCCAGAACCAGGGCCATCTGCTCGACGTAGCCGACCAGCGTCCGCTTGGACCAGGAATAGCCCGATCCACCCGAGCCCATCGTCCCCGTCTCGGTGGTGCCGGGCATCAAGCCGGCGTTGGAGCCGGTCACCACGATCGCACCGCCGTCCGAAATGTGGGGGATGGAGACGGCCACGGTGCTCATCACACCGATCAGGTCCACGTCGGTGGCGTCGACGAAGTCCATCGGGTTGCCGACGCCCATGGGCATGATGCCGGCGTTCGCCACCACGACGTCGAGGTGACCGAACTCGGCGACACCTTCCTCCACCACAGCTTGGAGAGAGCTCCGGTCGCGGACGTCCGCCTGTCGGGCCATTATCCGACGGTCCAGGTCCTCGACCGCCTTCACCGTCTCGGCGAGATCCTCCGGCGTCGAGAGCGGGTACAGGTTCGACTCGATCTGCTTGCAGATGTCGATGGCGATGATGTCGGCGCCCTCCTGGGCGAGGCGGATGGCATGGCTCCGTCCCTGGCCGCGCGCGGCGCCGGTGATGAATGCAACCTTGCCTTCCATACGACCTGTCATGTGGGATCCCCAATGCCTTGTGGGCCAATATTTCGAACGAACCTAACACGGCGCGTTGGGCCGTTTCGGGCGAACACCGGGGGCACCGCCGTGGAACGCTCCCCGGCTATGTCCCGTCAGCGTCAGGGTTCGATGACGACGCGGAAGACGCCCTTGGATTTGTCGCGGGCGACGCGAAATGCCTCCGGTGCGTCTTCGAGCGGGAAGCGGTGCGTGATGAGGGTCTGCGCCAGCTCCGGTCGACCCGCAAGCATGTCCGCCGCTTCCGCGAACTCACGTCGACCGTCGTGGGCGCAATACCCGAGAGACGGTCGCAGGGCAACCTCCTTCATGAAGGACTCCGCGTGGGGCCATGTGATGTCACCGAACACGCCCATGTAGACCACGGTGCCCCCAGGGCACGCCAACTCCACGGAGCGGTAGAGAGAGCTCTCGCTCTCTCCGGTTTCGAGCACGATGTCGTAGTGGCCCGAGGGGGCGACGGCCCCGATGAGGTCGCGCGCCTCGAACTGGTGCGGATGACGTGCCTCGAGGGCTACGTCCTCGACGCCCATGGCCTGCGCCGAGGTGACGGCCAAGATGCCGATGGCACCGGCACCGACGGCGGCGACCAGCGTGCCGGGGCCCACCGATCCCATGTGACAACCGTGCCAGGCGACCGACGCCGGCTCGACCAACGCGGCGTCCCTGACGTCCAGTCCGGATGGGAGCGGGACGAGAGCGTGGCGCGGCGCGGCGCACGGAAATATTCACTCATGCCACCGGAAGACAGCATTCCGAGTGCCGTTGGCCGCGCCGTCTCGCAACGATTGAAGTTCCCCCGGTCGCACTGCGGACAGCTCGCGCACCCGAACATCGCCTCGACCGCCACCACGGTGCCGTCGGAGAGCACCCCGGCGAACTCGTGCCCGGCAATCTCCCGGCTCCCATAGTCGAGGTACAGGAGGTCGGAGGCGCATATGCCTGCCGCGACGACCCGCAGCAGGTCTCCGTCACCTTCCGGCTCGTCGACGTCGACGATCTCGACGTCGGGCGGGGCGTTCCGCACTGCCCGCATGTGCTGTCCTTCCCCTGTACGTCTGGTTCCGCCGGAGCGTACGACTCCAGCCCGGCGTTTGTCTTGATACATCCTGTTTCTCACATACATACTGTTTGGACGCACCGCTTCATGCAAGGATGCACGAGTACAAGGGGGATCTGACGACATGGCAAAACTGACGCCGGAGGAAGAGGCGGCCGCGGCCGCACGCACGGCGGGCCTGGTGGACGAGGAACGGCTCGGAGCGTGGATGGACGAGCGCGGCCTGCCAGGCAAGGGAGAGCCTGTCTCGGTCTCCTTCATCAGCGGCGGCGCGTCGAACGAGATCTTCCGCATCACGCGGGGTGAGTTCGTGTCCGTGCTGCGTCGCCCCCCGCGCGTGGTCCCCAAGGGGCGGAACGAGACCATGTTGCGCGAGTACCGGGTACTCGAGGCATTGAACGGCACCGACGTCCCCCACCCCGAGGCCTACGCCGCGTGCGACGACGAGAGCGTGATCGGTTCGAGCTTCTATCTCATGAGCGTGGTCGATGGCTGGTCGCCCATGAAAACCGACGGATGGCCCGCCCCCTTCGACACCGACCTCGAGGCTCGCTACGGGCTCGGGATCCAGCTCATCGACGGGCCGGCCCGACTGGCCCGCGTGGACTGGAAGGCACGGGGTCTCGAGGGCTTCGGCAAGCCCGAGGGGTTCCACGATCGTCAGGTCGACCGCTGGATGGCCCATCTCAACGCCATCGCGTTCCGCGAGCTCCCCGGTCTCGACGTGGCTTCTGACTGGCTGCGGCGCCACAAGCCCACGCACTGGGAGCCGGGCATCATCCACGGGGACTACCAATTCGCCAACGCCATGTTCGACCACGGCGCCCCCGCCAGGCTGGCCGCCATGGTCGACTGGGAGATGTCGACCGTCGGTGACCCTCTCCTCGACCTCGGGTGGGTGATGAACGGCTGGACCGATCCGGGTGAAGAGCGCACCTCGGGCTACGTCGACGCGAACGGGCTCCCCAGCCGGGACGAGATGCTCGAGCACTACGCCACGGTGAGCGGGCGCTCGGTCGACGAGATCGACTACTACGTGATCCTGGCCAGGTTCAAGCTGGCGATCGTGCTCGAGGCCGGCTATGCCCGCGTGGTGGCCGGGACGGCCGACAACCCCGGCATGGCCGCCTATGAACACGTGGTGCTCGACAACATGCGCGCCGCAGCCGAACTGGCATCGACGACGAAGCTCGGACAGTAGGGGGCGCCATGAAGATCGGAATCTCGCTCGGGCAGCTCAACCCCAGACTGTGGGCCGAGGCGACCCGGGAGGCCGACCGCCTCGGGTACGAATCGGTATGGATGCCCGAGCATCTGGTCATTCCCGTGGCCATGACGGGAAGCCCCCACGAGGGAGCCGAGCACCCACCGATACCGTCCAACGTGCCGGTCTACGACGTGTTCTCATACCTCGGTTTCCTGGCCGGGCAGACCGAGCAGATCCACTTCGGGACGCAGGTCTACAACATCGGGCTACGGCACCCGTTCGTGGTGGCGCGGGCCGTGACAACACTCGACGTCGTCTCGGGGGGCCGGGTGGAGTTCGGCATCGGCGCCAGTTGGCTGCAGGCGGAATGGGAAGCGGTGGGCCTCGACTTCAGCACGCGCGGGCGCCGGGTGGACGAGACGATCGAGGTATGCCAACGCCTGTGGAGCGAGGAGGTCGTCGAGCACCACGGCGAGTTCTTCGACTTCGGGCCGGTGATGTTCGAGCCCAAGCCGACCCACGCCCCGTGGCCTTCCCTCCACATCGGCGGCGACGGTCCGGCGGCGATTCGGCGTGCGGCCACCGTGGGCGACGGGTGGATCCCCATGAACCACTCCCCCGACGAGATCCCCGCCGATGCCAGGAAGATCGCCCAGCTCCGCCAGGACGCCGGGAGAACCAATCCCCTCGAGATCACGCTCGGCGGGGGCGCCGAGCTCGACGACCTCCGCCACCGCGCCGATCAGGGCGTGGGACGGGCACTCGTCAAGCCCTGGCGGTCGAGCAAGGACGCGCTCGAGGGCATGCGCCGTTTCGCCGACGAGGTGCTCCCCATCATCAGCGAGTACCCCGTCACGCTTCCGACCCCCTGAACGGGGCCGGTTGGCCGGTTACCGAACCGGCGTGCCGACCCGGCGCCGGGCGAAGTACCAACGTCCACGCTCGTAAATGACGTCGTCGTGCATCGGCACCACCTGGCCCAGGGTCAGCTGACCCGAGCCATCGTCGGCGGTGACCACGACGGTGCGGCACTCCTGCGTCCCGTGCACGCCGTCGACCCGCACGACGGAGTCGGCCAGGAGCACGCGGGCCGGCCGGGTGGCGGCGGCGAACCACCGCGCCAGTGCGGGATGACCGGCTATGGGCTCGTGGCCCGGCAACTCGAGGACACCTTCGACGACGAACGTCCCCAACCACGTCGCCTCGTCTCCCTGCTCGAGGGCGAGGTGCTGGCGAATCGTCAGGTCCTGCACTGCGGCGCGCCCCGCCAACGACTGCAGGGTGCGCTCGTCCTCGTACGACAACGTCATCGGTTACCGGCTCCTCTCGATCTCATGCGGCTCTTGGTGTGTGCTGGCGATGCCTGAAGTCAGTCCGGCATCTTGCCCATGGCATCGCGGCCCCCCACGGGAGCCTCTCCACCGGGCTGCTGCAGGTAGAGGTGCATCCCTTTGATGAGGCCGTCGTCGTCCAGGCGGAAGATGATCGCCTCGGGCAGGTCCTTCATCACCCCGTCCACCTCGAGGTGTTCGATGAGCTCGGCGATGACCGTGTCGCCTCCGTACGCAATGTGCACCGGCTTGAGCTCATAGCCCTCCTTGAGCGTCGGCACCACCCGGCGCAGGAAGTCGATGTAGCCCTGGCTCGAGTCGATCACGTCCCCGTACGGCCCGATGCGCTCGAACCCCGAGGGGGAGAAGACGGCCGCCAGGCGGTCCCAGTCACGTGCGGCGTAGAGCGCCACGAAGTCCTCAACTGCGGGCATTTGTCACTCCCTCTCTCATCGTTGTCCGAAGCGTTCTCGCAGGACCGGCTTGAGCACCTTGCCGGCGGAGTTCAGTGGGAACTGGTCGATGACCACGACCGACGTCGGCTTCTTGTACGACGCCAACCGCTCCTTGCACCAGGCGATGAGCGCCACCTCCGCCGGTGGATCATCGGGATCCACCGGCACGATCACCGCGCGGGGCGTCTCGCCCCACTTGGGGTCCGGTAGGCCGATGAGTGCCGCGTCGACCACTCCGGGATGCGCACGCAGCACCGCTTCGACCTCGGGGCAGTAGATGTTCTCACCACCGGAGATGATCATGTCGGTCTTGCGGTCGACGACGTAGAGGTATCCCTCGTCGTCCATGCGGCAGAGGTCACCGGAGTGGAACCAGCCGTCGGCAAAGGCCCGCTCGTTGGCCTCGGGCATGCGCCAGTAGCCCTGCATCACGGTCGGTCCGCGGTAGACGATCTCCCCGACCTCGCCCACCGCCACATCGTTCCCGTCCTCGTCGACGACGCGCGCCTCCACGTTCATGGTCGGCCGTCCAACCGAGCCGCGTTTGCGCTCCGAGTCCACCGCGTGCAGGATGCACGTGACCGGGCTCATCTCCGTCTGGCCGAAGAAACTGAAGACGGGCACGCCCGGCAGCGCCCGCTCCATCTTCTGCAACACCTCCACCGGAGTGTTGGCGGCACCCCACGAGGCGCGGCGCAAGGACAGGCGGGCGCCGCTCGCCATGACCCCGTCGCAGATCTCGTCCCACTGCATGCCGACGAAGACACAACCCGTGACGCCGAAGCGCGCCATCTCCTCGACGGCCTGGCGGCTGTCGAAATTCCCGCTCGGCACGATGATGGCGCAACCGCCCCCGATCACGTACGGCAGGATTCCCGTCAGGCCTCCGATGTGGAACAACGGGAGGTTGCCGTACCAGACGTCGTCATAGCCCACGATGCCCTGCGACACCATTGCGTTGAGCGTGCTCATGAGCAGGTTGAAGTGGCTGAGGACCGCACCCTTGGGGCGCCCCGTGGTACCCGAGGTGTACATGATCAGGGCCGGATCCTGCTCGTCGACGGCGACGGTCACCGGCGTGTCGTCGGCCTCCTCGAACAGGTCGCCGAGGCGCTCCGCGCCCGGCCCGGCCGCGGCTGCATCCCCGAGCACGACCACGGCGCGCACGTCGGGCAACGTGTCACGCACGGCCCCGACCAGCGGGGACAGGCCCTCGTCCACCACGATCACCGACGCGCCGCAGTCCCGCAGGATGAACCCCACCTCGTCCGCCACCAGGCGGAAGTTGACGGGCACCACGATGGCGCCCACCCGCCACCCGGCGAACATCGCCTCGATCATCTCGATGCTGTTCTTCATCAGCAGCGCGAGACGGTCGCCATGGCGCAGTCCCCGGGCCATGAGTGCGTGGGCCAGAGACGTCACGCGCCGATCGACCTCTCCGAATGTCCGGCTCTCGCCGTTGCAGATGTACGCCGTGCGCGCCGGATACTTCCGGGCAATGCGGCTGAGCTGTTCGCCGTGGTCCATGCCACGGGTGCCCGCTATGGAGGTGACAGCGAGGGCGGTCATCACGCGATGCGGGGCCGGCAACGCGGACCGGTCATCGGCGGACCGTGTAACCGGTCGACTCGCGGTCCCACGCCGAGGCCGGAATGCCGCGGGCGCGCAGCTCATGCTTGAGGATCCTCCCGACGGCATTCTTCGGCAACTCGGAGGTGACCTCGACATAGCGGGGAACGGCGAAGTAGGGGAGGTTCTCGCAGCAAAAGTCCATGAACGCCTCCATGTCGATGGGCTCGACCGATCCGGCGACCAGGTAGACCATCACCTCGTCCTCTCCGAGCTCGCTGGGCACGCCCACCGCCGCCACCTCGGCCACGGCTGGATGGCGCAGGAGGGCCTGCTCCACCTCGAACGACGAGATGTTCTCTCCCCGCCGGCGCATGGCGTCCTTCTTGCGGTCGGCGAAGTAGAGAAATCCATCCTCGTCGAACCGGCCCATGTCCCCGGTGTGGAACCACAAGTTGCGAAACTGCTCCACGGTCTCGCGCTCGCGACCGTCGTACCCCTCGAACATCACATGCGAGCGGCGGGGACGGCAGACGATCTCGCCCACCTCGCCCACCGGGACCGGCCGGTCCTCGGGGTCGAAGAGCATGACGTCGAAGTTGGGGTTGGGCCGCCCCGACGCGCCGACACGGTTGGTGGCATCGACGCCGGCGACTGCAAGCGGGAAGGCCTCGCTCATGCCGTAACAGGTGACGATGCGACACTGCCATCGTTCCTCCATCGCCTCGAAGCTCTCCTTGGGCACCGGGGCGGCGGAGATGAAGCGGAGCGGGACATCCTTGTCGTGCTCGTCGGGTGGGAGGTTCCACAGCATGCTCAACATGGCCCCGGCCAGCGCAATGCCCGATGCCTCGTAGCGCCGCACGCGATCCCAGGTGGCGGAGACGCTGAAGGTCGAGTCCAGGATCCCCGTGCCCCCGGCCAGCATCGGCCCGAGCACCGTGCCCACGGCGCTGAGGTGGAAGAGCGGGAGTGGACCGTGGACCACCTCGGCGGGTTGGAGCCGCCAGAGGTCCACCATGCTCTGCGCCGCCGCCAGCAGATAGTGCTGCGTGGCCAGCACACCTTTGGAGCGGCCCGTTGTCCCCGAGGTCGAGAAGATGGCCCCCACCGGGAATGGTGGCAGGTCGGGGGTCACCTCGAGCAGCGACGACCTCCCTTCGAGCAGCTGTTCGATCGCGTGCACCTGGACCTGCGGCGGCGGTGTGCCGCCCCCGTTCTCGGCCGGGGCCTTGCCGTCCTCACGCAGCAGCACGGTGCGGAGGCTCGGGACGTCGGCGGCGATGGAGAACACCCGGTCGGCCAGCGAGCGGTCAAGGGCGATCATCTTGGTGCTGCTGTCACGCAGTTGGTTGGCCAGGAAGTCGCCGCGGTAGGCCGTGTTGATCGGCACGGCGACGGCGCCGAGCCGGCAGAGCCCGAACCACACTGTCACCCACTCGGGCGAGGTGCCCATGAAGAGAGCGACGCGGTCGCCGGGCTCGATCCCCAGGCCGACCAGCACGTTGGCGGCCGAGATCGAGCGCTCCTGGAGCGCCCGGTACGAGAGGGGGACGTCGTCGATGACGAGCAGGGACTGATCGGGGCGCTCCGCCACCTGCGCGTCGAGGATGCCAGGGATCGTCAGGGCCCCTCCCGGGGTCGGCTCCCACAACGAAGCGGGAGATCCTCCGGTCACTTGCTCCCCGAAGGGACGGTCTCCGCGAACGTGTCCGCCGGGTAGAAGCGACGGCACCAACGCCGCAGCGAGGAGTAGTTCTTCGCTTCCTCGACGGCGAAGGACGGCTTCTCGAGGTACTGCATGTTCTCCCACGTGAAGAAGTCCTGCTTGATGATCTCTTGCTGCAACTCGATCCAGCGGGCTGCCCGGCCCGTCGGGACGTCACCGGTGTCACCCTCCTCGCGCACGCAGGCCATGGTGAACCAGTAGTCGGTGTACTCCTCGTCGACCGGGGTGTGGCCGGTGATCTGGACCGACGCCAGGACGTTCTCGGGGAAACGCACGAACCCGATCCCCAACCCGAAGGTGTCGTAGACGACCTCCCCGTCGACGGGACCATTCGGGGTCAACCAGGTGGTGGCTCGCCCCCCGCCGTAGTTCACGTCGACGGTGGCATGCAGGTGGTAGTCGTGGAGCTCGAAGGACGTCGTCTCCGCCGGCCGGTCGCCGTGGTGCACGGGTGCGATGTGATACGGGTCAGCGGCGTTCTCCACGATCATCTGCGGGTGGACCTTCACCCGGTTGAGCATGCGGGAGTGCGGGTGAAGGGGGTAGTAGTCACCGGTCTCGAGCTCGGGCACCTCGGGCAGGCTCCAGGTCGGCTCCGCACCGTCACGGTCGAACCACATGACGACCATGCCGCACCACTCGACGACCGGATATGTCCGGATGCGGACCGACTTCTTGCAGACCTCCTTCGAATACGGAATCAGCGAATTGGTCCCGTCCGCCCGCCACTGCCAGGCGTGCCATGGGCACTTGACCTCATCGCCCACCACGCTTCCACCGACGCCGATGTGACCACCGAGGTGCTGGCAGTACGCGTTCATCACGGCCACCGTGCCCGACTCGCCCCGGAAGCAGATCAGCTCCCGACCGAAGTAGTGAAGGGTCTTCAGCGTTCCCGGTGGGACGTCGGACGAGTTCGCCACGATGTACCAGCCCGTCGGGTAGCGATACGTCGAGACGGAAAGCGGAGCTTCCGATTCGGCCACGTCGTTCGTAACAGTCATCACGGACTCCATTCGGTAGACGGCAGGCGGTCAGGATTCCAGGCTGCCGGCGCAGACCGGAACGGGTGCGGCAACTGTAGGCGGGTGGCGACTCGCCGAGGATGGCCACCGTGTGATCCCCCGTTCACGGCCACTGTGCAACGCGACAGTCTTATCTTAGATTGCAACATTAGGTCAAGGTCGCTACGACCGGCTCCGGGCGAGGTTCACGGGGGAGCCCGAGGGCCCGCTCCCCCAGGATGTTGCGCTGGATCTCGTCGGTCCCGCTGGCGATGCGCACCGACGGCGCGGTCAGGAGGTGGTACTGCCACCGGCCGGCGAGCCCGATCTGGGGCCGTGCCGTCAACAGCTCGGGCCCGAGGAGCGACGATGCGACGGTGGCGGACCGGCGAAGGTGGTCGGCGAAGAACAGGTTGACGATCGAGGCCAAGGCGCCGACAGGCTCGGCGCGGCCGAGGCGGCTCTGCACCCGCAGGTTCAGGTAGCGGAGTATCTCCTGGCCGACGAACGTGGCGGCGATGTGCTGGCGGGTGAGCGGATCGGCCGCCAGGCCCCGGTGGCGGGCGATCTCGATCAGCTCGGGCACACCCGGCGACTCGTCGCCCGCCAACC
>ODAK010001414.1_pt1 | contig 26268 bp, 18 predicted proteins | sample 1539591 | NCBI WGS metagenome assembly ODAK01 (sample SAMEA3539303, study PRJEB22396) | soil metagenome | biome: tundra; feature: field; material: soil | place: USA | collected 2010-05 | depth 0.15 m
CTTCGCAGGGCGCGTTCTCGCACTGCATGCAGGGAACGGGCTGGAAGAATGCTTTCGGATTGTCGCGGTCGCCCTGGTAGTAGGCGTCGACGCGAATCCAGTGCATGTGACGGCCGATGACGACTTGTTCTTTGCCGACGACGGCAATGTTGTTCTCCGACTGGCAGGCCAGCATGCAGTTGTTGCAGCCTACGCAGGAGTTGAGGTCGATTGTCATGCCCCAGGCGTAGTCTTCTTCGTCGTAGGGATACGGCTCGTAGAGCGTGAGCTCCTTCGGCGGCTCGTCTTCTTTCGCGAAGGCGGGATCTTTGCGGTATTCCTCGAGCGTGGTTTCGCGGACCAGGGGGCGATGGGCGCCGTCGGGCGTGTCCATTGACTGGTAGCCCTGGGTGGAAGCGAGCTTGTAGGTGTCTCCAGTCTTACGGATGTGCACGCCGGTAGCGATCCACGGGGCGGCGGTGGTGCGCAGGGCGTAGGCGTCGAAGCCTTGCGCAGTTCCAACACGTCCGGCGCGCTTGCGTCCGTAGCCGAGCGTGACGGTGACGGAGTTGTCGGGATGTCCGGCTTGAATCCAGACAGGGCCGGTGACTTTCTTGCCGTTCAGTTCGAGTTCGACGACGTCTTCGGATTTGATGTTCAGTCGCTGCGCCATCTTGGGACCGATTTGGATGGCATTGTCCCAAGTCAGCTTGTTCATCGGCTTGGGGAGTTCCTGGAGCCAGCCGTTGTTGGAGAATTGTCCGTCGTAGATGGTGGGATCACGGCGGATGTTGAGCTCGATGGCGTTGGCGTCGGCGGGCGTCGTCGGAAGAAGCTTCCCTTCTGCCTGAGCTTGAGACGCTTCGGCAGCAGACATAAAAGAGCTATAGCGCTTGGCTTTTTCAAACGACTTCGGATCAAACGTGGTGCCCTCGATCCAGCCATCGTGCAGAGACTTCCGCCAGAACTGTTCGAAGTCGGCGCCAGTGTGCTGCTTCTGCCAGTAGGCACGCGTCAGGTCGTATCCGGTTGCGTCGGCTTGGCCGGAGAGTAGCGCGACGAATTCAATCGGACTCTTGCCGTTGTAGAGAGGGGCGATCAGCGGCTGAATGATGCTGACGGTGCCGTCGTAGGCGCGAGCATCGCCCCAAGCCTCGAGTTCATGCGTCGCATTGACGTGCCACTGGCAGAGTTCGGCGGTTTCGTTTTGATAGAGCCCGTAGTGCACTCGGACCGGAGTCTTGTTGCTCTTTAGAGCTTCGGCGAAGTCGAGGTCGGCGGGTGCGTCATAAACGGGATTGCCGCCGAGGATCACCAACAGATCAACTCTACCGCCGCGCATATCGGCAACAAGTTCTTTCAGCGACCCGGTTTGGTTGACCGGATTCGCGTCGATGGGATCGGAATAAAAAACTGTTTTGCCGACGTTGCCGAGTTGGGCGTTGATCGTATGGACCAGCGCGTGCACTGTCGGAGGCTGATGATCGCCAGCAACGATCAGGCTCTTGCCTTCATGGAGTCTGAAATCAACGAGAGCCGCACCAAAGAATCGCCGCTCCACTTCGGACAGTGGCCCCAGTGCAGGATTTCCATTGGCAGTAGACTCGCTTCTTCGCAGATCTTCATCCGTCGCAGGACTGCCGACCTTCACCGGAACCGTACCATGAACAAATGCTTCCGCCAGCGTCTCAACTTTGGACGCCGACGTGGGCAGCCGATGGTCCGCCTTCGCTCCCGTTGAACTCGGTGTGCTCTCGATTACATACAGGCGATTCATCGGCGCGTCCGGATTGCGGCGCTTGGCGAAGTCGCGGATGTAACGCGTGTTGCCGGGGAATCCGGCGTAGAGGAAGTCGGCGTCGAGCGAGACGACGACGTCGGCCTTCGAGAAGTCGTAGCGCGTTTCGACGGGCTGTCCGAAGGCGAGCTTGGCGCCTTCGAGGACGTTGTCGCGATTCACCGGCTCGTAGACGTGCCACTTGGCCTGCGGATAAATCTTCAGGAAGTTGCGCAGTTGGTCGGCGAGCGTCGGCGAAGAAATCGTCGGCGTCAGAATGCGAATGCCCGCGCCTTGCAGTGCTTTCTGCGCGCTGAGCGGGCCGCGGATCGCGCCGAGGAAGGCTTGCCACGAGCGGACGTCGCCCATCGACATAACGGTCTGGGAGCGGTCGGGATCGTAGAGGCCGAGGAGCGAGGCTTGCGCAAAGATGTCGGTGCCACCGAGCGAGGCCGGGTGTAGGTCGTTGCCTTCGACTTTTGTGGGACGGCCGAGATGGCTTTCGACGAGCAGCGGGCTGGCGTATCCGCCGAGCGTAGAGGCCGTCGCGTAGAACATGGGGCGGCCGGGAATGACGCCTTCCGGCTGGCGCACGTAGGGGACGATGGGCTCGAGCGGGAGGCGGACGCATCCGGTCATGCCGGCTAGGCCGAGAGAGGCGCCCATGACTTTGAGGAATCCACGGCGCGAGACGGAGTCGACCCATTCGGAGGCGCCTTTGGGGAATTCGCGGTGCAGGGCTTCTTTGAATTCGTCGGTGCCGGCGAGTTCTTCCAAGCTCCGCCAGTATTCGGGGCCGGTTTTTTCGGCGTCGTCGTGGGCCGTGGCGGCGTCGATGCGTTCGCGGACGTCGTTCAGGTCCAGTGTTTTCGAAGGACAGACGTCTTCGCGTTTCTTGATCTGGATCAGACCGCCCGTGTTTTTTTCTTCGTTCGTCATGCGGGTAAATCGTTGGTGCCGTCCCTACGGGACTTGTTCCAATTCTTGGCGCGCTTTCCCGGCACTTCCGTGCCGGGCTTTCACATGCCGCCCCTTCGGGGCTTCAGCGATGCGGGCTCATGTTCTTTCGCCCCTTCGGGGCTTGCCTCGACTCTTGACTCTCCCCACAGCTTGCGCCGTGGGCTGCATTCTTGCGCCGCTCCGCGGCTGACTCTTCACTAAACTCAGCGGTGGCAGGTGCTGCAGGTCGTGATGTCTTTGACGCTGCGCACGTTGTATTTCTTGACCAGGGCTGTGCCTAGGTCAGTTTGATCCGTGAAACTTTGTCCGTCGACTACGACTGGGTTCGCACCTGTCGGCTGCTGGTATCGCATGTTGAAGACTTCGCTGCGCGGGCGCAGGTTATTCTGCGGGGCGCGGTGGCAGCTCAGGCACCATTCCATTTGCAGGCTTTCCTGCTGGTACATCAGCGGCATCTGGTCGACGGGGCCGTGGCAGGTGTTGCAGCCGACTCCTTTATGGATATGAATGCTGTGATTGAAATAGACGAAGTCGGGGAGCTGGTTGACGCGTGTCCACTGCAGCGATTCGCCGGATTTGTAGCTGGCGCGGACCGGCTCGAGGAGCTGGGCGTTGGTCCAGATCTGCGAGTGGCAGTTCATGCACGTTTTGGTCGGCGGAATGCCGGCGAAGCTCGAGGTCTCGACCGAGGTGTGGCAGTAGCGGCAGTCGATGCCGAGTCCGGTGACGTGGTGCTGGTGGCTGAACGGGACGGGCTGCGGCTTGCGGACTCCGGCGTAGGTCACGTAGGGGGAACGCTGGATTTCCATGGCCATCCAGCCGAGAGCAGCAATGACGAATACCGCGCCAAAAATGGTGACGCGTGACAAGGTATTCGTACTGCGATGAAAGATCTGCGACATTCCCTTATGAGATCTGGCTTAAGAGACCCGGCGGATCGTCCGCGAATCGGTTGAAAACAGAGTTCGTACAGCGAAAGAGAAAACCACCCACTGGTTTTCAGAGTTGTCTGTGAAACTGCAGATTATAAATATTTCGTCGGAATTTGTCGCGGATTTTTGGGTTTCGCAAAAGAAAAATGTTTCGACGGGAACGTTACTGAAAAAATGTTGAGTTTTTCAACGGGAAGAACAGTTGAGTTCGATTCACCGCCTGCGAGATCCCTCCCTTCGCCTGAAAAGCGGCTCCGGTCGGGATGACGCCACGGGCGAGTCATCACTACAGCCCCGGACGAATGCGTCCGGGGCTACGCGATGCGGCTAACGCAAATTCATGACCATCAATTTGGGTTCAGTCATCTCTTCTATCGCGTAGCGTAAACCTTCACGGCCCAGGCCGGAATCTTTGACGCCGCCATAGGGCATTTGATCGATGCGGAAGGAAGGGACGTCTCCGGCGATGACGCCGCCGACTTCGAGTTCTTCGTAGGCCTGGAAGAGGAGCTTGGCGTCGCGAGTGAAGACGCCGGCCTGCATGCCGTAGACGGAGTTGTTGGCCTGGCGCAGGGCCTGGTCGAAATCTTTGTAGGGCTCGACCGTGACCACGGGGCCGAAAACTTCCTGGCAGTTTACTTTCATGTCGGGCTTGGTGCCGGTGAGGACTGTGGGCTCGACGACCTGTCCGGTGCGTCGGCCGCCGCAGAGCAAACGTGCGCCGGCGCTGACCGCATCTTCTACCCACGCGACGGTCCGAACGGCGTCGCTATTGCGGATGAGCGGGCCGACGTCGGTCGACTCGTCGAGGGGATCGCCTGTTTTTAGTTTCTTTACGAGGTCGACGAAAATATCGGTGAATCTTCCGTAGACGGAGTGTTCGACCAGAATGCGCTGCACCGAGATGCAGGTTTGTCCGGCGTAGCCGAAACCGCCGGTGACGCAGCGTTCGGCGGCGTATTCGAGGTCGGCGTCACTGTGAACGATGACGGGGGCGTTGCCGCCGAGTTCGAGGATAACTTTCTTTTTTCCGGCGCGGCGTTTGATGTCCCAGCCGACGGGAGCGCTGCCGGTGAAGCTGATGAGCTTGATTCGGTCGTCGGTGACGAGGAGGCTGGCGTCGTCGTTCGAGAGCGGGAGCACGTTGAGCCCGCCGTCGGGCCATCCGGCCTGCTGCACGCATTCGGCGAGAAGCAGCGAGCAGAGCGGGGTTTGGGGCGCGGGCTTCAGGACCATGGAGCATCCGGCGGCAATGGCGGGGGCAACTTTGTGCGCGACGAGGTTGATGGGGAAATTAAACGGCGTGATGCCGGCGATGGGGCCGAGAGGGAAGCGGCGCACGATGCCCCAGCGTCCGGCGGTGGATTCCTGCCAGTCGAGCGGGAGATATTCGCCGTAGATGCGGGTACTTTCTTCGGCGGCTACGTTGAAGGTGAAGATGGCGCGCTCGACCTCGGTGCGCGCTGCCTTGATGGGCTTGCCGGCTTCCTGCGCCAGAGTGCGGGCGAATTCCTCTTTGCGCTGCGTCATGAAGGCGGCGATCTGGCGGAGGACGCGCTGGCGCTCGAATGCGGGGAGGCGGCGGGTGGTGCCAAAAGCTTTGACGGAGGCGGCAATGGCAGCCTCGGCGTGCTCGCGGCGGCCTTGGACTACGCGGGCGATGAGGTTGTTGTCGTAGGGGGCGTGGATCTCGACGACGTCGCCGTCGTCCCGCCACCGGCCATCCACAAAGAAACCGTGCGTCGCAACGGGCGCGATCGTCATCTCGGACATAAGTTTTCTTTGGCCCCCAGCGAACCGATTCTTCAATTATAGGACTTTTGGATGAGCGCGATGCGGGATGGGTTTGAAAAAAATTAGAACCACAGAGGACGCCGAGGACACAGAGGAGATGCCTTTACAATTGGGTCAGCTTTATGACTGACTTCTCTTCTATTTCTGAATTGGCACCGCGGCTGCGGCGGAAGGAGATCTCTCCGGTTGAGATTACTCGCGACTGCCTGGCGCGCATCGAGAGGCTGAACCCTTCGCTCAACGCGTTTATTACGGTGATGGGCGAGTCTGCGATGGAGCAGGCTCGGAGGGCGGAAGCCGAGATTGGGCGCGGGGAGTGGCGCGGGGCGCTGCACGGGATTCCGGTGGCGTTGAAAGATTTGATCGACACGGCGGGCGTGCTTACTACCGCGTCGAGCGCTCTATCTAAGGATCGGGTTCCGAGTGAGGATGCTGATGTGGTACGGCGGTTGCGGCAGGCTGGGGCGGTCATCGTGGGGAAGAATAATCTGCATGAGTGCGCTTACGGCGGGAGTTCGCTGGTCAGCTACTTTGGGGAGGTGCATAATCCGTGGGATGTGGGGCGGGTTGCTGGTGGATCTTCGGGAGGATCGGCGGCGGCCGTGACGGCGGGTCTTGCGTATGCTGCTATTGGTACAGATACTGCGGGTTCGATTCGAGAACCGGCAGCGCTGTGCGGGTGCGTGGGGATCAAACCGACTTACGGGCGAGTGTCGAGCCGGGGAGTGATTCCGCTGTCGGCGTCGCTCGATCATGTCGGCCCGCTCGCCGGGACGGTGGAGGATGCGGCGATCGTGCTGCAGGCCATCGCGGGATACGATGCGGCCGACATTACTTCGGAGGATGTTCCGGTGGCGGATTATGTTTCGGCGCTGCGCGACGGTGTCAAGGGCGTGCGCGTGGGCGTACCTCGTGGATATTTCTTCGACGAGCTTGATGTGGAAGTAGCTGCGGCGATGGAGCACGCACTGGCGGGATTGCAGAGCTTAGGGGCGGAGTTGCGAGAAGTGCCGCTCGACGCACCGACCGACCGCATGTTGCAGGCGGCTGAGTCGTATGCGTTTCACGCGGAGAACGTCGCGAAGAGTCCGGCGTTGTACCAGGCGGAGACGGTGCGGCGGATCCGGTCAGGAGAGAAAGTCTCAGCGGCGGAGTACATTCAGCGGCGACGCGAGCAGGACGAGGCGCGGCGCAACATTCGCGCGGTATTCGCGGATGTGGATGTGCTGGTAACTCCGACGATGCCGATGGCGGCTCCGGCGATTGCCGAGTTGAGAGCGAATCCGGATGCGCTGCGTCCGGCAGAACTCAGGCTGTTGCGGAATACGCGGCCGTTCAATGTGTGGGGATTGCCGGCGATCTCGGTGCCTTGCGGATTTACGCAGGCCGGGCTGCCCATTGGCTTGCAGATCGCGGGGGCGCACTGGCGTGAGGATTTGGTGTTGCGAGTGGCTCACGCTTATGAGCAGGCGACGGCGTGGCACAAGCGGCGGCGCCCCGAGTAGGCGACCACACGGAACTCCTGCGTGTAAGCGAGATGTGACCTATTTTTCTGCCGCGGATCGAGCCCACTCGGATAACGGCTCGATGAACGGGTAGGTGGTGGAGGGCGCGTCGATTTCTCCCGTGAGGGAAGTCTTGGGACGAACCAGGTGTCCGTAGAAGGCGCGGGTGCTGTCTTTGTCCTGTTGGATCTTCCCGTGCTCGAGCGTGGCGCCGATAAAGGCGCCGCGAGAGCGGGCGTAAGTCAACACCTGGGCGCGCATTTTCCAGTCCGTTTCCGCGCCGGTCTGGCGCCCCACGGGTCCTGCGGCGATGCTGGCTTGTCCGCCCAGCTTGAATTTGCCTCGACTCACGAATCCTAAAGCGTCGCCCTCAACATCATCTATGGACCATGCGCACCGATGTGCTCTCGCACGCCGTTATTTAGGCATGACGGCTATGTTCGCCGGACCGGTGATGGCGTAGGGCGATCCCGGAGCTTGCTTGGCGCCGGTCGAAGTGATGCTAAACACGAACAGCTTGCCGGCGGACTGGCTTATGGCGTAGAGGTGATTAGCATTGTCCCAGAAGAACTGATCGATCTCGTACGTTGTGAGCAGGCCGGTGGCGCGCGTTAGCGGATTGACTCCGTTGAACCGGAAGAGTTGTAATCCGGCTGATCCGCCGACGGCAACCAGCTTGCCGGATGGCGAAAACAAAATGTCAGTCACGCTTTCCACGGCGGTCCTGGGCATATTCGAATACGTACTTTTGGTCGTCAGGTTGCCGGCAATGTCGGCTGTGTAGATGGCCATCTGGGGCAGTCCGTCGGAGCCAAATGTTTGTTGCAGCACCGCCTGCATGGAGATGACGACGTGATCGGAATTATCGGTAGTCGTGAGACTGGGACAGTAGAAGTCGCCCTCTTTGGGAGAGGGCGTGGGAAGACTGGCATTCAAGGGGATCAGCGTTCCATTGTGCTTGCGCTGAAACGCGAAGATGGACCAATACATGTTGCCATTGCATTGCGCTCCATAGGCGTGGAGGTTGCCAGCAAGGAAGCTCAGTGGCACGTAGTAAGCAGTCGATGAATCCGTAACCCCGCGATAAGTCAGAGCGCCCGTCGAAGTCTGGGTGCTCAGGAACTGATAGGCACCACTGGAATCGCACTCATAGACCCGATCATACAAAGTGGCGCCGGTCCGGTCGAGGAATAGCGCATAAGGACCGCAGTTATTGCCATATTGCTCAGCATTAATCGAGGAGACCTGGGTGGGCGCGCCATCTTCGGCGATCGAGTACGTGTAAATGTCGACGCCGTCGTCACCGAATAAATAAGTGCTGTTGGCCGCGAGGTATCCTAACGCTGTATGGAAAAGGAGAACCGGAAACGGGCGTGAGCTGACCGTTGGAAGCGGCGGCGAAGGCGTTAATCTCACCGCTGGTGTTGCTGGATACGTATACGTAGGCAACGGGCTTGGCTGGGTCAGTTTGGTCGGGCACGAGCTGAGCAAAAGCCAGTTGCGTGAACAGCGTGGCGAATACACCAACAACGATTCTGAGGCGGCACATCATACATTCCTTCTCTCTTGAGTTGCAGCCGTTCCGTTTCGATGAATCTGTGAGAAATGGGGATTCTGTCCACAGAACAAGGAACAACGACCGCCGGATAGGATTCGGGCCATACCGGCGATAGTTTCTTCAAATCAGTCTTGCTTTGGAAGGCAGCTTACCAACACAGTCCATCGAGCGTCTGGTCAAAAGTGCTCAAGGTTTGCTTTGCTCGGGTGGGCTTGGCGTAACAACTCTTTGCACTCGTCCTGCGTTCTGCGCACGCCTCAGTCCACCGATGTCACGTCATCCGGCAGGGTGAGTACGAACTCACACTTGCCGGTGGCGACGGCGCAGGAGAGCGTCCCGCGGCGGAAGACTTTGACCGGGGTGTCGTCGGGGAAGGTGAGGTGGTAGTCCGCGGTTTTGAGGGCGGCGGTGTACGACTTCAGTTTCTCGTCGCCGCTGACAAACTTCACCGAGTCGACTGCTGCGCGCTGGCCTCCCCCGCCGCTCAATAGGATGAAGAAATCGGCGTTGCTGGTTTGCGTGGCTTTTCCTAGGTCGATGGTGCTTTGGTGCTGGAGTTCTTCTTTGTAGTGTGCGACGGCGGCGTCCGCTTTCGCATCGCCTCCGGCCAAAGAGGCAAGACGTCCACGAGTTTCGGGCGCAGGGCGCAGGCCGTTCATTGAGAGAGCGTAGGTGCGCAGAGCGAGATCTTTCTCGCCGCGCTTCTGATAGATCTGTCCGAGATGGTCGCCGACTTCGCCGTGGTGACCGAGTTCCCACGCGGCCGCGACATATTTTTCCGCTTTGCTGAGATCGCCTTCGCCGAAGTGTACCCAGCCCAGCGTGTCCCAATAGGCGACGAGCGATGAAACCAAGGGGAGCTCTTTGTTGGAGAGGCGATCGAGCGAAACGTTGCGCAGAGCGGCGGCCGTGGCCGACACCGCGGATTCGGCGTACTGCTGGGCGCGGTCGAGATGAGAATCTTTCAGCGAGAGCTGGTAAGCGATGTTGTTCCAGACCAGCGGCGTGGCCGAGAGTTCGACGGCGTGATCGAAGGCGGCTAGCGCTTTGTCGTCCTGGCCAAGATTCAGGTAGGCGTCGCCGAGGCTCACCTGTAACGAGCCGGCCTCGGGCGCGGTATCAGGAATCAGAGCGGCAGCCTTTTCCAGTTCCACAACGGCCAGATCGTATTTGTGCCACTCGGAGTACATTGCGCCCAGGCTGTAGTGCGCGAACGCGTCGAGCGGATTGTTCTCCAATTGCTTATTGAACGCCTTGGCAGCCTCTTCGTACTTGCGCTCGATCACGTACACTCGGCCGAGGTTGTTGTAGGCGTACTGGTCGTAGGGATTGACTTCAAGCTGCTTCTCGAAGGCGGCGATGGCCTGCTCGTTTTCGCGCATCGCGAAGTAGACGAGGCCGAGATTGTTCCAGGCGACTTTATTCTTGGGATCGACTTCGGTGGCGCGTTTCAGCAGGACAAGAGCTACGGGCAGGTTGCCATTGTCGGCGGCGGCGCGGGCGCTGTCGACCAGATCGTCGGCCTTCATGTCGGGCGGTGGGACGGGGGCCCCGGCGACGGCGCTTTCGACGGAGAGTTTTTGCGCGAGGTCGAGGCCGACGGCGCGGCGGAAGGATTCGTAATCGGCGGCGCGGGCGACGGGGAGTTCGTCCTGACGCATGGTCAGCTTGCGGCCGGCGGTGAAGACGCCGCCTTCAATCTTGTACGTGGCCTGGTATTCCGCGTAGTCGCGTTTCAGCGAGAAGGCCAGCGGCGCGTGAGCGGTGTACTTGGCGGGCAGTTCCAGTTTGATGTTGTAGGAGTACTCGGCTTTCGGGCCCAGCTTCATGGGTTCGGCGTCGGCGTCGGTGTCGTCGACATTGACGTCGGGCAAGTTGAACTGCACCAGGGGCAGAACGATTTCGGTTTTCTTCTTGGACCAGTCGAGGAAATTTACTTTGGAGACGTCGTAAGACATCGTGAACGGCTCTCGCGTGGCGGCGGGATCGCTGACTTTGAGATTGGTGACGTCCCCGCCCAGTCCGGAGTTGACGTTTTCCACAACGCGCTGCCAGTTGGCTTGCGGCACGCGGCGGAAGACGGAACGGAGCATGAGTTCTTCGTCGCCACGAAATTCGTAGTGCACGTGCGCTTCGAGTTTGCCGATGTCGTTAATCTTTCCCGTGATCTCGGAGACCTCGGTGTCGGGCATAGGAGTGTCGGCGGGCGTCTCTTCGAGATGAGGTGCGACTGAGGACGGAGGCTCGGCGGGAGGAATCACCAGTGCCTGCTTTTTGCGCAGAGTGTAGGAGAGCAGGCGGAAGGGAGCAACCTCAGCGGTGGTGTCCATCCAGACTTGCTCTTTCTTGTCCCCGCTGCCCAGAGGCAACAGAGTGATGACGTGGTCGAACTGCGAGGGCGATGGGACGTCGGGATCGAGCTTGCGGCTGGAATTGATGAGCACGGACCAGGCGTGCAGGCCTTCGGCTTCGAGCAGAGAGGCCAGCAGCGTGTGCTTGTCCTTGCAGTCGCCATACTGGTCGTGAAGCACTTCAGAGGCGGCGTGGGGCTGGTAGCGGCCGACTCCCAGCGAGAGGCTGACGTAGCGGAAATTCTTGGCGACGAAATCGTAGAGAGCTTCGGTTTTTTCCAGATCGGTGTTGAGGCCCTTGGTTAGCTCCTGCGCTTTGGCGCGAACTTCGGGTGAGGGCACCCGGCGGTCTTTCTCCAGGCTGGCGTACCAGCGCCCGACCTGCTCCCAGGTTTCGAAGGTGGTTAACTGTATGTCGGGGCGGTCGTCGTCGGGGCGGTATTTCTTCTTCTTGTCTTTCTCTTTTGCTTTCGCGGAGTCGTCGTCGCGTTCGAGATGCGATCCCGACCAGTGATAGATGCGGCGGCCGTCTTTTTCGGTAATGACGGGATCCATGCCGGGCTTGCACTTCAGCTTCAGGGAGCGGCCGGCGGGGACATCGACGTCGAGAGTTTCGTCGAGGGTGATGTTGCTCTTGTCGAATTCGTAGTCGGCCCAGAACTGTCCGGCAGCCAGCGGGGTGTGAATCACCGTGACCATGTCGTATTCAAGGACCTCGCCAGGGCGCAGGCCGGGGACGGTGATGTGCTTCTGGCGGTAGTCGGTGTAGACGGGGGCTTCGTGCTCGACGGGGGCGCTCAGATCCTGCACGGCGTCGTCGCCGGCCTCGACCACGGTGCCGTCTTCTTTCAGCACGCGCACGTAGGGAATTTCGACGCGCTCGTTGGCGGAGTTGTAGCCTTCCTGGATCTGTCCCCATTGCTGGACGCCGGCTTCGCTTTGGACGCGAATGCGGGCGGTGGTCTCTTTGCGTCCGGTACCGTCGGCTTCGAAGCGGTAGTGCGAGTGCATCTGCTCAATGACGAAGGATTCCTGGGCGTAGTCGGGAGACTTGGAGTCAGCCAGTTTTGCGGCTGCGCCGCCGACGGGCGTCTTGTCGGCTTGCTTGGCGGGCTCCACGGGAAGGGAGTTCTTCGCGGGATCCGCAGACTGCGACGGCGATGGGTTGGGCTGCTGGGAACTGGCGGCGGCGGTCAGCAGGCACGAAAAGAGAAGGACGAGGCAACGATCACGCATAAGTTGGTTAGGAACCCTAGCTATTATCCCATGCAGGAGTCAGTGCGCGGGGCATGCGAGAATAGCGGCTTCGGCAGAGCGGAAGTTGGCCAAGCTAGGAAGGGCTGAAGTTCCAGAAAGACCGACCCTCGGAGTGGCTAGGGGGGCTGTGTATTTTCTTAATATGACAATCAATTTTCACATAAATACTGTGATTCTGGTCACATTTTTCTCAGCCAGCCGCGTGAATCCGGCGTAAAATTCGACCCAGATAGTCTTGTCTCGCCGTGAAGCGAGGCAGGCGTGACGCATAACGTACTTGCGCCACGATCTTTCCGCTGGAGGTTTTTGCATGGAAGATCGGGCCCCTGTCATTTCTTCTACGGAGCAGTCCTCTACTACCACCTCTTCTATCCGGCAACATGAAGGCCGTGGAGCGTGGGTTCTGACAGCCTACGGCATTTCTGGTCTGGCGCTGTTCGGAGTTCTGGCTTACTTCTTCTCGGACTTCATCTCTCATTAGTCCGGGCCCGCGCTGGCGAACGGGCGTGCGCGCTCGCGGAATGCAGAGAAAGTGTATCTGCAGCGTTTCCGGATCGATTCAAGAATTCAAGGCTCACCTGCCGGGTTCCCAAGCCGCTCCAATGACGTGCTACAATGAGCGGCCTTAGGTTGCTGCTTCGGCACCCGGCGCTAACCCCACGCAAGGATTACAAAACACGCGGAAGAAATCTGTGGCCAAAACTCCCACACCCAGTCCGACGCCGATCACCTACGCCGATGCCGGTGTGGACATCACTCGCGCGAATCGAACCAAGCAGCGCATCAAGTACCTGGCGCATAAGACGTTCACGCGCGGCGTGCTGAGCGAGATTGGCGGCTTTGGCGGGCTGTTTGCCGTGGACAAGACCAAGTACACCGATCCGGTGCTGGTGTCGAGCGTCGACGGCGTGGGCACGAAGCTGAAGATTGCCTTTGAGATGGACCTGCACTCGACGGTGGGGGCTGACCTGGTCAACCACTGCGTCAATGACATCGCGGTGCAGGGAGCGGCTCCACTGTTTTTCATGGATTATCTGGCGACGGGGACGCTGGATCCTTCGATCGCGGAAAAAGTTGTAGAAGGCATTGCGGACGCGTGCAAGCACAATGGGTGCGCACTGATTGGCGGCGAGACGGCGGAAATGCCGGGATTTTATCCGGACGGCGAGTACGATCTGGCGGGCTTCATTGTTGGCGTGGTGGAGCGCGAGAAGATCATCACCGGAAAAGACGTGCAGATTGGCGACATTATTTTAGGGCTGCCGTCGAACGGGCTGCATACGAATGGATATTCGCTGGCGCGGAAGTTGCTGTTCGAGGTGGCGCACTACTCGGCGGACACCTATGTCAACGAGGTGAAGAATAAAGTCGGCAACGAGTTGATGCGCACGCACAAGAGCTACTGGCCCGCACTGAGGAAATTGATCGATGGGCAGTGCGTGGCAGCTCTGGCGCATGTTACGGGCGGCGGCATTACCGAGAACTTGCCGCGCGTGTTGCCGCGCGGGACGGCTGCGGTGATTGAATTGGGCTCGTGGCCGGTGCTGCCGATCTTTGAGCACTTGCAGCAACTCGGGAATGTGCCGCAGGACGAGATGCTGCGCACCTTCAACATGGGTCTCGGGATGTTGCTGGTGGTTCCTTCGGCGAAGTTCAAGAAGGCGCAGTCGGTGTTGGAGCGTGTGGGCGAGAAGGCTTATACCATCGGGCGTATCGTGAAGGGCGAGCGCAAGGTCACTTACAGCTAGATCTTCAGCCAGTTGTTACCCGCGCTCTGACAGATCGCGGATGGTGCGGAGCATCTTCTGCTCCATGACGAAGTGCATCGGCTCCCAGAACAATCTTCCTACGGCACGCGACATGAGGGTAGGCGGCGTTCCACCACGCACTCGCGCGATCAGACGGCTTCCCCCATTTCCGAGAGGTTCCAAGGTGAAGCTCCAGAAAGCTATCTGAGCCGGCCTCCCAGCTTGCAGGTTTTCCCAATCGTCCGGACCTACCATCACAAAGGACCGCTGGGGCTGAACGACTGCGGCAATCATGCGGCCTTGGCCGCCAAAGCGCCTGGGCGTAGCGAACCATACGGTTTCTCCGACCGCGCGCGGCTTCCATTCGGGGACGAGGCGCTCCAACTTGGGCATGTCGGCTCCGATCGAGTTTTCCAGGAAGGTATAGCTGTAGAAGCCGCTGCGATCCTGACCGATCTGCATCAGCCAGGGCCACACCTGCTGCGGGGACGCGTGAATCGTGATGGCGTGTGTGGCTTCGGAGGTGTAGACCGGGAACAGGTCGTCTCCGGGGAAGGTGGCGTAGGCTTCCGCGTGCGTGGTGCCCCAGCGCAGGCACCAGTTGCGCAGGCCGAGGTGGTAGGTGAGTCCAGCAGCAATTAGGACGGTCAGTAGCAAGAGTGCGGAACGTCGAAGCCATTTCTTCATGGGGGCGACCTCACGAAGTAAGGTACTGCGCACTGGAGCGGAAGGTCTGTGACGTCAGTTACAGGAGGTTGTTGAGTTGTTGGTGCACATCCCTCGACGGCAAGGTGAATTATGATGTTCCGTGAAACCATCCATGAAATCTCTCGGCATACTTCTCTCCGGGCGCGGGTCGAATTTTGTCGCTATTGCGGACAGCATTGATGCGGGGCGCATTCCGGATGCGCGGATCTCTGTCGTTATTTCGAACAGAGCGGACGCGCCGGGGATTGCGATTGCCCGTGCGCGAGGGCTGACGGCGCTGGTGGTTCCGTCTAAAGGCCGGGCGCGCGAGGAGCACGATCGCGAGGTTGTCGCCGCGCTGAATCAGCATAGGGTGGATCTAGTTTGCCTCGCGGGGTATATGCGGTTGCTCTCGCCATCGTTCGTGCAGGAGTTTCCGCATCGGATTCTGAATATCCATCCATCACTGTTGCCGGCGTTTCCGGGGCTGGAGGCGCAGGAGCAGGCGTTTGCTTATGGCGTGAAAGTTTCGGGTTGCACGGTGCATTTCGTCGATGAAGAGCTCGATCATGGGGCGATCATCGTACAGAAGACAGTGCCTGTGCTCGACGGGGATGATGAACACACTCTGGCTACGCGCATCTTAGAGCAAGAGCATTTGGCGTACACGGAAGCGATCAAGATTGTACTGGGTGGAAGTTTCGAAGTTGCAGGGCGACGGTTCGTGGCAAGTTAGAAGGCCGGAACTGGAATCCAGAAGTGAAGTTACTTCTGCATTCTGACTTTTGCATTTTGACTTCTTACTTAAGCTCCTTCGTCATTTTCACAATCGGAAGTGTTTCGCCGTTGCCGAGCGGGACCGCCTGGTCCTCAACTTCCACGTAGCCCTTCGCGTTGTAGAACGGCACGCCGCTTAACGTAGCGCCCGTTTCTAATCGGGTGAAACCGGCGGCTTGGGCGGCGTCCTCACAGGCTTGGAGGATCAGGCTGCCGATGCCGCGGCGGGCATATTTCGGATGGACGAAGAAGGCGCGGATTTTGGCGGCATCGCGCGCGGGGTCGAGCAGGGAATCTTCGCGTCCAGGGTACTGATCGCCTCCGTAGAGAGTCTTGCGCTTGCTCCAGCCGCCGCAGGCGACGATTACGGGATCGGGCTGCGAAATATCTTCTGCGACGAGATAGGTGCCGTCGGTGATGAGCGTGCTGTCGACGCCGTATACGGACTGCAGGGCGCCTTCGATCTGGGCGGGAGAGTAGTCGTTGGCTTGGAGTCCGCGGACGGACGCTTCGATGATTTCCCGCAGGCGGGAAACGTCGGCGGCTACGGCTTTTCTGATTTGCACACTCACCCGCTAAGCATCCATTTTTGTCATAGGGAGCGGCGTTTCTTCCGGCGAAGGGTCTATGCAACTGGCTGGGAGTGCATAGATCCTTCGCGGCAAAGAACGCCGCTCAGGATGACAAGCTTTCTTTCCGAGCCGATTCAGCGGTGCAACATTCTAGCGCCCTGATTCGGCCTTTCCCGGACCATTCCTTATAATGTCCTTTCTCATGTCAAACTTCGCACCTGTCGATGAGCAGCTGACTTACCTCAAGAAGGGCTCCGCGGAAATTATTCGCGAGGCTGAACTGCGCGCAAAGCTGGAGAAGTCGCGGGCTACGGGCAAGCCTTTGCGAGTTAAGCTGGGGATGGACCCGACTGCGCCCGATCTGCATCTCGGCCACACCGTTGTGCTGCGCAAGCTGAAGCACTTTCAGGATCTCGGGCATACCGCCATCTTTCTGATCGGCGATTTCACCGGGATGATCGGCGATCCGACGGGGCGCTCGGCTACGCGTCCACCGCTGAGCCGCGAGCAAGTCGAGCAGAATGCGGAGACGTACAAGGCGCAGGTGTTCAAGATTCTCGATCCGAAGAAAACCGTGATCGATTTCAACCGGCGGTGGATGGGCGCGTTCACATCCGATGATTTTGTGCGGTTGATGGCGAAATACACAGTGTCGCAGATGCTCGAGCGCGAGGAGTTCCATAAACGCTTTTCGGAAGAGAAGCCGATCTCGATGCATGAACTCCTCTATCCGCTGGTGCAGGGATATGACTCGGTTGCGCTCGAGGCCGATGTTGAGTTGGGCGGCACCGACCAGAAGTTCAATCTGCTGGTGGGGCGCGAGTTGCAGCGCTCATACGGGCAGGAGTCGCAGGTGGTGCTGACGACGCCGATTCTCGAAGGGCTCGACGGCGTGCAGAAGATGTCGAAGTCGCTGGGGAATGCAATCGGCATTCACGAGCCGCCGCTGGAGATGTACGGGAAGATCATGAGCATCTCCGACGGGATGATGTGGCGCTATTACGAGTTGCTGACGGATGTGCAGGTCGCGGACATCGAGAAGATGAAGACGGCGACGCATCCGATGGCGGCGAAGAAGGATCTGGCGCGGAGGATCGTGGCGGACTTTCATTCGGCGGAGGCGGCGACGAAGGCGGGGGAGGACTGGGCGAAGCAGTTTCAGAAGGATGAGGCTCCTGATCTACTGGAGCAAATCACAGTTCCGATTTCCAAGATCATGATTGGCGCTGGCGAGGCGATTGGGATGCAGAACCCTCCACCTGACGTTCACGTTCTCTCGGGAGATCGTCTTCTTCCAGTTGCGATTCTCGTGCGAATTGACAAGTTGCTAGTCGAAGCGGGACTCGCCGAGTCTGCTTCCGACGGCAGCCGTAAGGTGAAACAGAGGGCCGTTGAGATTGACGGCGAACCAATAGAGAAACCTAAACTGGCTGTTCCTTCTCCTGCGCGACCGCTTGTAGTTCGAGCGGGCAGGTCGATGAAGAGAGTGCAAATCGTCTGATTGGTTAGCCTAGGGTAGCAACCCGAACACCGCGACCCCGTTGGGTGTTCCTACGAAGACCTTTCCGTTCACGATTGTGGGCACCATGAACTTGTTGCCGTTGCCGAAGTGGTCGCGGCCGCTGGCGGCCTGGTTGCTGTTGTAGAGTTCGTTCAGCGTGCTGGCATCGAAGGCGTGCAGAACGGCGGGGTTAGTGTTCTCGACGGCCCACACGATCCCGTTGCTCGCACCATTTGCCGAGACGCTCGGGGTCGCTCCGGGATATCCGAAACTGTTTGCCGTGTGGGCTGCGGCACTGGTCGACAACTTTGCGTTCGTGATGGTGAACGCCTGAAGCGGGCTTCCCACCGATCCGTAGTACACCGTATTGTTGAAGTACGTGGGCATGGCCCAGACTCCGCCCGGCAACGCGCCCGCCAGTTCCTGGTAAATGCTGTTGTTGTTGCCGGCGTTGAATTTTCCCATCGAGTCGCGGTTGACGACGTAGAGGTTCGAGTCCTTGCCGGCTCCCACTGCGAGGTGCATGGTGTGGCCCGCTCCGTCGTTAAGATCGGGGAGAACCATGGCCCCGCCGGAGCCGAGGTCGGTGTCGCTTCCGTTCTCGGACGACTGATTGTCCATCTCGAAATAGTCTGCCACCGCGAGCCCGCTGGAAGTCGATATTTTCATGAAGGCGTTGCCGTAGTCGCCGTTGCTGGGAAAGCCGCTGGAATTCAGGGTGGTGTCGAAGTCGCCGTTGGCGTCGAGGAAGTAGATGTTGCTCGAAGTGTCCGCGGCCAGCCCGGCGCCCGACATCCAAATCGCGCCTTCGTTGCCGTTGGGAGTCACGTTGAGCACGCTGGTTTGCGCCAGAGTGGACTCGTTATAGGCGATGATCCATCCGGTGTAAGGGCGGATGTCGCAGTGCGAGGCCCAGCCCGTGTAGACGACACCGTTCATGAGCAGCAGCCCTGCTCGCTCCTCGTACTGCCCAGGGTCGAACATCACGCTGGTGCCGTTGCTGTTGTCGCCTGTGCCGGGATATGTAGCCTGAATCTCCGCGGGGCCGCTGAACAATTCCGTACCGAGCGCGAGATCGAGAGCGTGGAGGCGCTGGTGGTAATTGCCCGAGCCATCCTTCGACATGGCGACTACGTATACAACTCCATTCGTCCCGCTCGTGCGATCAATGACCGGGGTCGAGGTTACGCCGATCTCGGGGACTACTTGGCTGCATCCGCGGTTGTCCGATGTTGTCTCGCCCGACTTCAGCATAGACTTTTGCCAGACCGTTGCGCCGGTGTCCGCATCGAAGGCGTACACCGAATCATGCTCGGTGGCAGCGATCAGCAGGTTGTGGGTGCCGTTACTCGGCACTGCGACGCTGGAGGCGTAGAGGGGCTGGGCGTCCACTAATCCATCAACAGAATAGAAGCCGAGTTTGCCGAACTTCGCCGATGTGACGTTGCTTGCGGTCAGGACGGTTTCATTCAGATTCTGCCCAGTGCGGGCGATGTCGTTGTGGTAGGTCAACACATCGGTGGTGGAGGGGACCACTGCGGTCACGGTGAGCGTGGCCGCGTTGCTGGTTATGCTGCCGACCGAATTGCTCACGACCACTTCGAATTGCGATCCGTTGTCGGAGGAGGTGGTCGCTGCTGTCGTGTAGCTCGCTGCGGTCGCGCCCGCGATTGGTGTCGTGCCCTTCTGCCACTGATAGGTCAAGGGAGTGGTGCCGCTTGCCGCGACGGAGAAGGTTGCTGTTAATCCGACGCTGACCGCCTGGTTCGAGGGCTGAGTTGTGATGGAGGGAGCAGCGGCGCTTTTCACTATCGAACTGCTGCCGCCGCAGCCTGCTAGAAGTAGGCCAAGGGGAAGACAGCAAAGAATGCGCTTGGGCCGACCGAATTGCAAAGCGGGACCTCCCCAAGAATCAGTAGCTGTGGCCATCATGCCAGCAATGGGTGGGGTTGGGGAAGTGGGGCGAGGTGGCGTTGGAGAAACCCTCGGTGAATCCTTCTGTTTTTTGACGGTGACTGCAGTCCCGGGCTTCGCCCGCTAGGGGGCAGCCGAAGGCGGCTGTCCCTACATAAGCGATTCTGCTACTCTCTCCCCGCAACATGCGCGCGGCCGCCATTCTCGGGCTGGGATGTTCTGCGAAGGACCTGCGACCATTCCAGTCGGAGAAGAGCGTCAAGTGGACGATGGGTCTACCGTCGTCGAGCGACGTCGCCGATGTGGTGCTGGTGTTTGGTGGGGATGGTACGGTTCATCGGCATCTGGGGCAGTTGGTGCGACTGGGGTTGCCAGTGCTGGCGGTGCCGGCGGGAAGCGGGAATGATTTTGCGCGGGCTTTGGGACTGCGGCGGGTGAGGGATTCGCTGGAGGCTTGGCGGAGATTGTGCGGTGGCGCGAACAACTTGCGCGCTATTGATTTGGGAGTGATTGCTCCAATCGAGAGCGCGGGCGGGGTCCCCTTCGACAAGCTCAGGGCAGGCTCTTCGACTACCGCTCAGGGCAGGTCCGCGCCACATATACCTCGATACTTTTGTTGTGTGGCAGGAGTGGGGCTCGACGGGGAAATATCGCAACGGGCCAACCGGCTGCCACGGTGGCTGCGGGGGCATGGAGGATATTTACTGAGCGTGCCTCAGACGATTTTGAAGTTTGCACCGTTGCCGATGAAGGTTATGAGCTCGGCGGACGACGGAGCAGACTGGACCACTCGCAGCGATCAGCCTACGATTTTGGCCGCGTTTGCCAATACTCCGGTGTATGGCGGCGGGATGAAGGTTGCGCCTCGGGCCAAGATGGATGATGGATTGCTCGATGTCTGCATCGTCGGCGCGGTCGACCCGTTCAAACTTTTTTGTATGTTCCCGACCGTCTACGCCGGTCGTCATCTAAGCATTCGCGAAGTGTCGTATTTTCAGGAGAGCCGGATATGGGTTGAGACGGAGCATCCTCTCGACGTTTATGCGGATGGGGAATATGTCTGTCGCACGCCTGTTGAGGTGGGCGTGCATCGCGCGGCGCTGAAGGTTGTGACACCCTAGACTCGATCGTGCGGCTGTGGGTCTGAGCCTGAGATCCTTCCCTCCGCCTGAAAAGCGGCTCCGGTCAGGATGACACCGTGGGGGAGTCTGTCGAGACTCAACAGTCCACGGATCAGAGTGGGGTTATTCCTCCACTCCCCCTAAGTGCTAAACTTTCTTCATGCCTGAAGGACGCTCGCGCACACTGCTTTGGATTTTGATTGGGGGAGGAGCTTTTTTCCTCTTCGTGCTGGCCGTATTTACGCTGGTGTACATGACGCTGCACGCGGGTGGCACCGATGCCGGCATCACCAGCTTTGGCGATCGCATCGGCGTGGTTGATCTGGACGGCGTGATTCTGTCGCCGCAGCCGGTCGTGGGACAACTCAAGAAATTTGGCGATGACTCGTCGATCAAGGCCATCATTCTGCACGTGAATTCTCCGGGCGGTGGCGTCGCTGCGTCGGAGGAGATTTATCGCGAAGTGAAGCGCATTCGCAGTGAGAAGAAGAAGCGCATCGTGGTTTCGATTGAGACCGTGGGCGCGAGCGGGGCGTACTACGTGGCGTCCGCGTCGGACAAGATTTACGCGGACCAGGGCAGCATTGTGGGGTCGATTGGCGTGATCGCGCAGTGGGTCAATTATGGCGATCTGCTGAAGTGGGCCAAGCTGAAAGACGTCGTGATCAAGACTGGCGAGTTCAAAGATACGGGGAATCCGGCGCGCGATTTGACTCCGAACGAACAGGCTTACATGCAGGCGCTGATCGACAACATGTTTGGGCAGTTTGTGCAGGCGGTGAGCGAAGGGCGCGGGATGAAGTTTGAAGATGTGAAGTCGATCGCCAACGGCAAAGTCTGGACGGGCGAGCAGGCGATGTCGATGAAGCTGATTGATGGCGTGGGCGACTTTGAGACGGCGGTGGCAGACACCGCGAAGTCGGTGGGAATTAAGGGTGAGCCGACCCTGGTACGTCCGGAGCACGAGCGCAAGACACTGATGGATCTGCTGCTCGGCGATGTTTCGCAGTTCCTGCCGGGGCGCGAGAAGATGCTGGAGCGGCAGGTCGGTTTCTACTATCTGTGGAAGTGATCGTAGCCGGAACGGTGAAACTGGGTAGCGCGACGCTTGTAGTTCAGACTGTTGTGACTCCAGATTCCCACTTGCGTACAACCCCTGAAATTTGAGAAGGTTATGGAGGATGCAGCGGCTGGCTCCGAGGCTTGGAGCAGCCTGCGGGCGTCGATGTTTTCGGAATCCCAGCGGAGAATCAGAGTTTCCTGAGAAAGCCGCAGGAAGAACGAAGAAGGGCCTATGACCAAAGCCGATCTGATTGACGAAGTCTCGCGTTTGGCGGAACTTACGCGGAAAGACAGTGAAGTGATCGTGGAGACGATCTTTGACAGCGTGGTGCGCTCGCTACGGGCCGGCGACAAGATCGAGATCCGCGGCTTTGGCAGCTTCCGCACGCGGCAGCGCAAGCCGCGCGTGGGGCGCAATCCCAAGACCGGGGAGCGGGTGGAAGTGCCGGCAAAGAAAATTCCGTTCTTCAAGCCCAGCAAGGAATTGAAGGATCTGGTGAACGAATCGGCAGCGGCGGCCCCGGCGGCAACTCCAGTGGCGCCAACGAGTTCGGTGCCTCCGTCGGCGTAATTCGGTTTCTGGTTTTTCAGGGAAGAGACGTCGCTTTCGACGTCTCTTTTTTCTTTTGGTGGAATACTGTCTCTCCTGGCCGCGCTTCGCGCGGCGGACAGCCGAAGGCGGCTGTCCCCACAAAACACGTTATGGCTTCGGCCCCACAAAACACTCTATGGCTTCGGTTTCAGATACAGGTCGGCTACCTTGAGCGCGACGTCGGGATTGATGTCGTCGCGATTGGCTAGCACGATGATGGTCAAATTGTCGTCGGGGAAGCGCTGGATCGTGGTGCGGAAGCCGACGGTGCTGCCGTCATGCGACATGCGATTGTGGCCCTGGTAGGGATCGAGGAACCATCCGAAACCATAGGTCAGGGGTTGGCCGTCAGGGAACTTCGACGGGCCGCCGGTCGGTTGCACGGGAGTCAGCGCGGGCTTCATTTCCTCTGCGCTCAGCAGGGTGTGGTCGCGGAGGGCGCGGTCCCATTTGGCGAGGTCGTCGAGCGAGGAATAGATGCCGCCGTCGCCGAGCACGGCAGACGTTGGACTCTGATCGGTTTCGTGCCAGACGCCTTTTTCCTTAGTGTACCCGTAAGCACGGTGCGGGACTTCGTTCTTGCCTTTTTCGTAGGCCAGAGTTTGGTTCATTTTCAGTGGCACGAAGATTCGTTCGTGCAGGAACTGGCCGAAGGACTGGCCCGAAACCTTTTCTACGATCATCGCCAGGACCGCATAGCCCGAGTTGCTGTACTCCCACTTCGTGCCGGGCGGGAACTCGCCGCTGGTCTGCTGCTCGAGTAATTTCAGAACGCCGGCGTCGAGAATCTGCGGGACTTTCTCCTCCGGAGTGTTGGGGTATTGCTTCATCATCAGGTCGCCGTAGTCTTGGAGGCCGGAGGTGTGGTTGAGCAGGTTGCGGACGGTGATGGATTTTCCGTAGGCGGGGAATTCGGGAAATATGTCGGTGAGGTGGTCGTCGTAGTGGAGTTTGCCGTCGTGTACCAGCAGCATGATGCACGCGGCGGTGAACTGCTTGGTGAAGGATGCGAGACGGAAATTTGTTCTTGCGTCGATGGGGTGAAGGGTGCGGAGGTCGGTGACGCCGTATCCGCGGCGGAAGACGGGCTTGCCATTGCGGATGACGAGGACTGCGGCACCGGGGGCGGTGGTGGATTTCAGAGGGGCGAAGACGGCGCCGATCTGGTCGGGAGAAACCTGGGCGGAGGCCGTTGCTGCACAAAGGGCGAGTACGAGGGCGAACAGTGTTGCCGCAAGTCTGAGCTTCAAAATGGAGAGTCCTCGAAAGGCTTAAAGTCCTGGCGACTGGACACGATAGCACACGGTAGAAGCGCCGCGCATGAATCGGTATGCGGCGGCGGGCCAAATTGCCAAGTTCGCAACCGTGGTCATAGAAGTCTCGGCTGAGGCATCTCCGAACACGTGCGTGAGCGAGCTGCTATTGGTCAAATGTGATCAGATATCCGTTTCTGCCGGCCCTATGATGGAAACAGGTGGCGAACTTATGCGGATGCGGATTGTATTTGCGATGCTGCTTGTGCTCGCCGCTACGCTCGCTCGCGGCAGTTCGAGTGCGGATCCCGCACTCACTCCTCTCATGATTGTTCAGAAGATGGAGCGAGCCCAGGCTGCCGTCAGTATTGCCAGTCATGTGAAACGTGACTACCGGCTGAGTCGCGGCAGCAGTACCACCGTCGATTCCGAAGTCATCGCGGAAATTGATTTCCGGCCACCCGGCAAATATGTCGTCGAGAAACGGTCGGGTAACAGCATGGGCGCGCTCGTCGTGAAACGAATTTTAGAGCACGAGGTTGGGGTCGCTGTTTCGAGTCAGAAATCACGGTCTGCTGCCATAACGCGAGAGAACTATTTATTCAGTTACCTTGGGGAAGCTGTTCTCGACGGCCAGTCGTATTACCTTCTGGGCATCGAGCCGAGGCGGAAACAGGCCGAACTGATCGTTGGACAGGTGTGGGTCGATAAGCAATCCTTCCTGATTCGTCGTCTTGAGGGCACGGCAAAGTCGCCCTCGATGTGGGTAAAAAAGATCCATGTCCGGTTTGACTTCGACTGCCCGCGAGGAATATGGACGCTCAGTAACATGGAGGCGGTCGCTGAAGTACGTTTTCTGGGAGATCGGAAATTGACATCGAGCGCGATGAACGACGAAGCGAGCGTAGCGGCTGAGAAAATCGGAACTGTGGCTCCGATAGCGTCGGTTCTGCTGCCGAAATAGGAGCGCTCGATCGAGCACCGCCGCAGTATCCCGCCGATTCGCAGTTAGTCTGCGTTGATAAGGATATTCAGCTAGTTGAAGCAGTGAATTCGGAGCTGATTCATCATATTTTGAAGATCACTCCCGGATTCCAACCGCCCCCATCATGCGGCCCGTTTTGCCTCTTTCAGCCCGGTAGGAGAACAGCATCTCCGGGTGACAGTTGGTGCAGAGCGGGGACGTCTCGATGCTCTTCTTGGGCACTCCTGCGGTGAGCAACTGCTGGCGGTTCGCTTCCACTAAATTCAGATAGATCTTCTTGGGCAACTCGCTGTGTCCGGGGGCACGGGCGGTGAGGAACAGGAGCGGATATTTTTCGCGGACTGGGTCGGAATCTTTGACCTCGCGGAAGAGGCTGGCGCCGTATTCGAACTGCGATTCGAACTTGATGCGGACTTCTTCTCCGACTTCGTAGCAGCAACCCCCAATTCCGGGGCCGATTGCGGCTCTGAGGTCGCGCGGATTGGTGCCGTAGCAGCGGTGCATTTCGCCGACACCTTTTTCGACGATGCGGCTCACGGTGCCGCGCCATCCGGCGTGAAAGACGCCGACGACGTGGCGCTTGGTGTCCACCAGAATGACGGGAAGGCAGTCGGCCGTCTGAATCGCGAGCAGCAGGCCGGGAGTTGCGGTGATCAGGCCGTCGCCGCTGAGGGGCTCTTGCCCGGTCGAACCAGGAATCGAATCGATGCAGCGAATTATGTCGGAGTGAATCTGGCGGACCGTGATCAGGGGCCAGAGGGAACTGGTGTTTCGCGATGAGTTCTTTGAACCGCGACGTTTGCGCGTGATGGCTCCGATTTCGTGGAGAAAGGCGGTGCGGTTTCGTTCGACGGCGGCGCGGGAGTCGTCTTTGGTGAGGCCGAGATTGAGATCTCCCTTGCGGTATGCGCGGGAGGATCCTCCGACGCGGGTGGAAAAGCCGTGCACCAGCCAGGGGAATTGCGTCAGATGCTTGGCGCGAAGAATGGTAAGGCTGGACTTGATTGGGGCCCGGGTTGGCACTCGTCTATGTTACCTGAATGAGCATCCGTCGGTCGGGTGTGCCGTCAAAGCCAAAGTCAAAAGCAGCGGACAAGAGTGTCCGCTCCACACGAGCATCTCCACTTGTGCGGTTAATACTTCCAGCTCTTCAAATCAGCGCCGGCCGGAGCTGTCTGCTCCATGTGCTTCACCATTTCTGGCCAATAGTACTGGTTCAATCCCACCGCCGGATCGAATTCTCCCGGGTAGCAGTGCGGCTTGCGGACGCCGAAGTCGAAGGTGCCGTGGTAGTAGGGATCCGTGGTTGACTCCAGAAAATCTTTCAGGAGGTGCACGGCGCGGTCGAGGTAGAACGTGTCGGCCTCGCCGACGTAGAGATGCAGTTTGCCGGCGAGTCTGGGGCCGAGAGTCTTCCAGTCGCGCTGCATGATGGCGCTCAGATCGTAGTGCTCCTTCCAGTACTTCGCGACCTCGTGATCGATTTCGCCGGTGCGCTTGTTGAAGATGGGCTTGGGGTAGCCGTCGTCGCCGACCGTGCTGAAGACCGCTTGCCAGGTGTCGAGTTGCTCGCCGGAGCGGCTGTGCGTCCCCTGCACGAGTTCGTAGCGGTTCATCTGTTCCATGGTCGAGAGGATGAGGCCGTCGGGTTGCCGCACGGACGGGCGTGGAACACGCGCGTAGGGACTCTCGATCCAGAAGGCGTTCTTGTCGTCATAGAGGTTCATGGTCATGTAGGCGCGGAAGTCGACGACGTCGGGACAGAAGACCCAGGCTCCGTTGTAGAAGTCGGGATAGAAGACTTGTGAGGCCAAGCTCTCCCAGCCGCCGGTGGATCCGCCGTACACGGCGCGGGCCCATCCCTGGCCGATGCCGCGGAATTGTTTCTCGACGTATGGGATGAGTTCCTGCGTGATGGCGTCGCCGTAGGGGCCGACGTTTTC
>ODAK010001415.1_pt1 | contig 26247 bp, 18 predicted proteins | sample 1539591 | NCBI WGS metagenome assembly ODAK01 (sample SAMEA3539303, study PRJEB22396) | soil metagenome | biome: tundra; feature: field; material: soil | place: USA | collected 2010-05 | depth 0.15 m
GCCTGTTGCGCAGCGAGCGCCGCACCGGGCGCTCGGCGCGCATGCTGTACGAAGTGCTGGGCGACATCTGGGTCGTGCAGCGCAACCCGTATCTTCAGGACGACCTGCTCGACAATCCGCGCCGCCGCAAGCTCCTGATCGAGGCCTTGCAGCACCGGCTCGGCGAAGTGGAGAAGCGCCGCACGCCCGGCGTCGATGCGGCGCGCGACGCGGTTGTCGGCGAGCTGCTCGGGCTCGCAAAGGGGGCCGTCGATGCTTTCGCGGCGCAGTTTCGAGCCGTCTGGGACTTGCGCAAGCGCACGGTCCGCGTGCTCTCGCGCGTGACCGCGAAGGACAACGTCAAGTTCGACGGGCTTTCGCGCGTCTCGCACGTGACCGACGCGACCGACTGGCGCGTCGAGTATCCCTTCGTCGTCCTGACGCCGGACACCGAGGCCGAGATGGCGGCACTCGTCGCCGGCTGCATCGAGCTTGGCCTGACCGTCATTCCGCGCGGTGGCGGCACCGGCTACACCGGCGGCGCGATTCCGCTCACCTGGAAAAGCGCCGTCATCAACACCGAAAAGCTCGAGGCGATGAGTGAGGTCGAGCCGATCAAGCTGCCTGGCGTCGAGGGCGAAGTCGCGACCGTGTGGACGGAAGCCGGCGTCGTCACGCAGCGCGTCGCCGACGCGGCCGAGCACGCCGGCTACGTCTTCGCCGTCGATCCGACCTCGGCCGAGGCCTCGTGCATCGGCGGCAACATCGCCATGAACGCCGGCGGCAAGAAGGCGGTGCTCTGGGGCACGGCGCTCGACAATCTTGCTTCGTGGCGCATGGTCACGCCCGATGCGAAGTGGCTCGAGGTGACTCGCCTCGATCACAACCTCGGCAAGATCCACGATGCGCCGGTCGCGAGCTTCGAGCTCAAGTATTTCGACGCCAGCGGCAAGAAGCTCGAGCGCAGCGAACGGCTCGACGTTCCCGGCACCGTCTTTCGGAAGGTGGGTCTCGGCAAGGACGTCACCGACAAGTTCCTCGCCGGCCTGCCCGGCATCCAGAAGGAAGGCTGCGACGGCCTCATCACTTCGGCGCGCTGGATCGTGCATCGCATGCCCAAGCACGTGCGCACCGTCTGTCTCGAGTTCTTCGGCAACGCCAAGGACGCCGTGCCTTCGATCGTCGAGATCCGCGACTACATGTTCGAACTCGGGGCGCGAGCCGACGACAGGCCGCGCGTGCTTCTCGCCGGCCTCGAGCACCTCGACGACCGCTACCTCAAGGCCGTCGGCTACGCGACCAAGAGCAAGCGCGGCGGCTTGCCGAAGATGGTGCTCTTCGGCGACATCGTCGGCGACGATGCCGACGCCGTGGCACGTGCGACGAGCGAGGTCGTGCGCCTGGCCAACGGCCGCGCCGGCGAAGGCTTCGTCGCCGTCAGCGCCGAGGCGCGCAAGAAATTCTGGCTCGACCGCAAGCGCACCGCGGCGATCAGCAAGCACACCAATGCCTTCAAGATCAACGAGGACGTCGTCATTCCGCTCGACCGCATGGGCGAATACACCGAAAGCATCGAGCGCATCAACATCGAGCTGAGCCTGGCCAACAAGCTCGAACTCGTCGATCGCCTCGAAGCCTTCTTCGCGAGCGGCCACCTGCCGCTCGGCAAGAGCGACGATGCCGGCGAGATCGCCTCGGCCGAGTTGCTCGAGGACCGCGTGCAGCAGGCGCTGGGGCTTTTGCGCGAGGTCGGCGGCCAATGGCGAACGTGGCTCGCGAGCCTCGACCGCCCGTCCGGCGAGGAGCCTTCGCGAACCGTCTTCGCGCTGCTCCAGGACCACACGCTGCGCGCCTCGTGGAAGACGCAGATCCGCTCGCCGCTGCTGTTGATCTTTGCCGGCACGCCACTGAAGCCCATCGTCGACGAGTGCGAGAAGATTCACGCTGAGGTGCTGAAGGGGCGCGTCTGGGCGGCGCTGCACATGCACGCCGGCGACGGCAACGTGCACACCAACATCCCCGTCAACAGCGACAACTACGAGATGCTGCAGACGGCGCACGCTGCCGTGGCGCGCATCATGAAGCTGGCGCGCAGCCTCGGCGGCGTGATCTCGGGCGAGCACGGCATCGGCATCACCAAGCTGGAGTTCATGACCGACGAGGAGCTCGCCGCCTTCACGAACTACAAGAAGAAGGTCGATCCCGAAGGGCACTTCAACAAGGGCAAGCTCCTGCGCGGCGCCGCGTTCGCGAACGGAGATGCGGGCGCCGAGCGGGTGAAGGCCGATCTCACCAACGCCTACACGCCGAGCTTCGGCCTGATGGGGCACGAGTCGCTCATCATGCAGCAGAGCGACATCGGCGACATCGCCAACTCGATCAAGGACTGCCTGCGCTGCGGCAAGTGCAAGCCGGTGTGCACGACGCACGTGCCGCGCGCCAACCTGCTCTACAGCCCGCGCGACAAGATCCTCGCCACGTCGCTGCTCGTGGAAGCCTTCCTCTACGAGGAGCAGACGCGGCGCGGCATCTCGATCAGGCATTGGGAAGAGTTCGAGGACGTCGCCGACCACTGCACGGTCTGCCACAAGTGCCTGGCGCCTTGCCCGGTCGACATCGATTTCGGCGACGTCTCGATGAACATGCGCAACCTCCTGCGCAAGATGGGGCAGAAGAGCTTCCGTCCGGCGAGCGCGGCGGCGATGTTCTTCCTCAACGCGACCAGCCCGGAGACGATCAAGCTCATGCGCGTGGCGATGGTCGACATCGGCTTTCAGCTGCAGCGTACTGCGAACAACCTGCTGCGCGGCCTCGCCAATCAGCAGGTGGCCCGGCCGCCGTCGACCGTCGGCAAGCCGCCGCTCAAGGCGCAGGTGATCCATTTCGTCAACAAGAAGATGCCCGGCGGCCTGCCGAACAGGACGGCGCGCGCCCTGCTCGACATCGAGGACAAGGCCTACGTTCCGATCATCCGCAACCCGAAGACGACGAGCGCCGAGACCGAGGCTGTCTTCTACTTCCCCGGCTGCGGCTCGGAACGGCTCTTCTCGCAGGTGGGCCTGGCGACGCAGGCGATGCTCTGGCACGCCGGCGTACAGACGGTGCTGCCGCCCGGGTATCTGTGCTGCGGCTATCCGCAGCGCGGCTCGGGTGACTACGACAAGGCCGAAAAGATCATCACCGACAACCGGGTGCTCTTCCACCGCGTCGCCAACACGCTCAACTATCTCGACATCAAGACCGTCGTCGTCAGCTGCGGCACCTGCTACGACCAGCTGCAGGGCTACAAGTTCGAGGAGATCTTTGCCGGCTGCCGGATCATCGACATCCACGAGTACCTGCTCGAGAAGGGCATCACGCTCGGCGGCGCGAGCGGCCCCGATGCCACGGGGCCGGGCTATCTGTTCCACGATCCGTGCCACAGCCCGATGAAGCTGCGCGAGCCGCTTGTCACGGTGAAAGCGCTCGTCGGCGAGAACGTGAAGAAGAGCGATCGCTGCTGCGGCGAGAGCGGCACCTTCGGCATCGCGCGGCCCGACATCGCGACGCAGGTGCGCTTTCGCAAGGAAGAGGAGCTGCGCAAGGACGAGTCGGCTCTGCGGGCGACGATCGCGACGAGCTCCGGTGCCGACGCAGCCAAGGGCAACCTGAAGATCCTCACATCCTGCCCGAGCTGCCTGCAAGGCCTGCAGCGCTACAAGGGCGACCTTGCCAGCGGCTTGCTCGAGGCCGATTACATCGTCGTCGAGATGGCCAACCGCATCCTCGGCGAGGAGTGGATGCCGAAGTACGTGGCCCAGGCCAACGACGGCGGTATCGAGCGGGTGCTCGTGTAGCGAACGTTGTCGCAAACCGAGCGCCGGCCGCGCTCTGGAATCCTCGGCGCGAGATACCGGTTCGGGCTCAGGCGCCGGCCCGGCCGCTCTGCGCCTGAGCCTCGCGCCGGGCGCCCTATGCCGCAGCCACGCACGCATCGCTGTAGCGCAAACGCGCATTCACTTGCCCCCTTTCACTCGTGGGGGCGGCTGGCTTCGCTACACTGCGCCGGCTCTTCGTTGCATTCCGACATGACCGACCACGCCGCACCACGACAGCCGACCTCGATCACCATGCATCAACGTTCACGCGTGCTCGAAGTGGGCTTTGACGACGGCCAACGCTTTCGCATTCCGTTCGAGCTGATGCGCGTCTATTCGCCGTCGGCCGAAGTGCAGGGTCACGGCCCGGGCCAGGAAGTGCTGCAGACAGGCAAGCGCGAGGTCGAGCTCGTGGCGCTCGAGCAGGTCGGCAACTATGCGGTCCAGCCGCGCTTTTCCGACGCTCACGAGAGCGGCATCTTCTCGTGGGACTACCTGTACTACCTCGGCTCGCAACAAGCGGAGCTGTGGAAGCAGTACGAAGAGCGCCTGGCGCGGAGTGGCATCGGCCGCGACGCGCCGATGACGAGCGCTGCCGCATCGTCGTGCGGCCACCACCACTGAAGGCGTGACGAGGCTGCGATGAGCGAGACGCACTTTGGCTACGCCTCGGTCGACGAATCAGCCAAGGCCGAGCGCGTGCGCGGCGTCTTCGATTCGGTCGCGCCCAAGTACGACCTGATGAACGACCTGATGTCGCTCGGCCTGCACCGCGCCTGGAAGGCATACACGGTGGCCGTCGCCAACGTGCGCCCGGGCGACAAGGTGCTCGACATCGCCGGCGGCACCGGCGATGTCGCGCGCGCGTTCGCCGGGCCGGCCGGCGAAACCGGCGTCGTCGTCCATACCGACATCAACGAGGCGATGCTGCGCCAGGGGCGCGACCGCTTGCTCGACGAAGGCATCGTCCTGCCGACGGTGCTGTGCGACGCCGAGGCGCTGCCTTTCGCGGCCGGGGTCTTCGACCTCGTGAGCGTCGCATTCGGGTTGCGCAACATGACGCACAAGGACAAGGCGCTCGCCGAGATGGCGCGCGTCCTGAAGCCGGGCGGGCGCCTGCTTGTCCTCGAGTTCTCGAAGGTCGCGGCGCCGCTCGAGAAGGCCTACGACTGGTATTCGTTCAAGCTGCTGCCGCGCATCGGCCAGTGGGTTGCGGGCGACGCGGAGAGCTATCGCTACCTGGCCGAATCGATCCGCGTCCATCCCGGCCAGGCCGAGCTGAAAGCGATGATGAAGACGGCGGGCTTCGCCCACGTCGATGTGCACAACCTCGCTGCCGGCGTCGTCGCGCTGCACGTGGGAATCAAATGCTGAGCGGCGTCGTCCGTCGCTGGCGAGGCGGCCTGTCGCTCGGCCTCGGCCTGCCGCTCCTGCTCGGCACGACACCGGCGGCCGCGGCGGGTGGCGCCGGTCTGGGCGTCAGCGCCTTCACGACCGGGATCGGCGTCGTCGCGGCGCTCTGGGCTGTCTTCGGTACGCGCGCCATACCGGCCGGCGTGAGTGGCATTGCGGTCTATGCGATCGGTTTCGTCTTGCTTGCGAGTGCGCTGTGGGCCTGGCAGTATCAGCGCTCCCGCACCGGGCGGGCTCGCCGCGCCGCGCCAAGGCGTCTCGGCGCTGCCCGACCGAGGCCGCTCGCCATCCCGGCCGGGCTCGACGGCGAAGCCGTCCTCGACGTGGCGCGCGGCCGCTTCATGCGCCTGCAAGCCGCCTGGGATGCCGGCGACATTTCGACGCTGCAGAGCCTGACGACGCCGGACATGCTCGCGGAGCTCCTTCATGTGCTGACGGCGCGCGGCTCCGCCAGCAGCCGCACCGACGTGATCACCCTGCACGCCGAGCTGCTCGGGCTCGAGGAATTGAGCGCTGCGTATTTGGCAAGCGTCGAGTTCTCCGGCCTCATCCGCGAATCGGCCGAGCGCGGCGCCGTGCCGTTTCGCGAGCTGTGGATGCTGGCTTGCATGAAAGGCGAGGCGCCGTCATGGCGCCTGGCGCGGCAGCAATCGCTGTTCTGAGGCTCGTGCGTGGATCGCGCGGCGAGGCAGTTGAAACACCCTGCTAGGGCGATTGACAGCGTCGGCCGACCTTCGTAAGGTCCCCGTTTCCCGCGGATGAAGTTGCCGCCGCGTCATTCGAGACGGACCATGCCGAATTCCGCATTGACCCGGCGCACGCTGCTGCGCTTTGCCCTTCACTGGACGCTGGCCTTGATCGGTCTCGGCCCGGCGGCCGCGTTGGCGCAGACGCCGCCCCAGCCGAATGCCGGCTCGATCCTGCAGCAGGTCCAGCCTTCGCTGATTCCGCCGCCGAAGGTTGAGCAGGCGCAGCCCGTGATCAGGGTGCCGCGAGCAGTCGCCGCGCCGGCGTCGGGCGGCGGCGCCAAGGTGCAGGTCAAGGGCTTTCGCATCGCCGGCCTTCCGGCGCCGCGTGCCGCGCGGCTATTGCCTTTGCTGCAGAAGTATGTCGGCGCGGACAAGACGCTCGCCGATCTCGAGGATGCCGCCAAGGATCTCGAAGTCGCCTTGCAACGAGAGGGGCTTTTTCTGGCGCAGGCCTATATCCCGGAGCAGAACCTCGCGGACGGCATCGTCACCGTGCAAGTTCTCGAAGGCAGGATCGGGGCCGTGAAGATCGAGGTCGAGCCCGGCGTCAAGGTGGCGCCGGAGTTTCTTGAACGCATCGTCGACATCCTGCGTGGCAACCCGGTCGCCGAGCGCGAGCTGATCGAACGCGCCCTCTTCACACTCGGCGATCTGCGCGGGATCAGCGTCAGCACGACGCTGTCCCCCGGCGACAAGGTCGGCCAGGCCGACCTCAACATCAAGGTCTCGCCCGGCGCCAACGTTGCCTACTCGCTCGACCTCGACAACGGTGGCTCGCTGTTCACCGGCCGCTACCGCGCCAACGTCGGCTTGGACTGGTTCAACCCGACGGGACACGGCGACGTCGCTTCGCTGCGCGGCCAAGTTTCCGACAATCTGGGTTCCGAGTTCGTGCGTGCGTCGTGGCTGACGCCGATCAATTCGCTCGGCACCAAGCTCGGCATCGCAGCCAGCTTCCTGCACTACAAGCTTGGCTCGGCGATCTTCGCGGATCTCGACGCGCACGGCACGGCCGAGGACTATGCCCTGCAGCTGCTGCACCCGCTCATCCGCTCGCGCAACAACAACCTGTTTCTGCAGGCGAGCACGGACTACCGGCGCTTCGACGACAAGGTCGACGCGCTGCCGCTCGACACCCGAAAGGACGTCGCACCGTACGCGACGCTCGGCGTCGTCGGCGACTTCCGCGACACCTTGGGCGGCGGCGGCATCAGCAACTATTCGCTGGTCGCCGTCGGCGGCCGTCTGAGGATCAAGGACGAGGACGACATCGTCGTCGACCAGCAGAACTACAAGTCGGCCGGCAACTACGCGAAGCTGCAATTCGCCGGCTCGCGGCTGCAGGCGCTGCCGACCAAGGACTACCTCTTTCTCGCGTTTTCCGGCCAGCTGGCGAGCAAGGACCTGGACAGCTCGGAGAAGTTCAGCATGGGCGGCCCGTACGGCGTGCGCGGCTATCCCTCGCCTGAGTCGCCCAGTGATTCGGGCCTGATCGCGACCTGGGAATACAGAAAGTCGATTCCGTTCGACGCCTTGCCCGGCGATCTCGTCTTCTCGCTGTTCGGCGACTACGGCATCGCCCGCCTGCACGTGGATCCCTTGCCCACCGACGTCGGCAACATCCGAAAACTCGTCTCCCACGGCATCGGCGTGACGTATGGAAGCCGCGGCGGCCTGATCGTCAAAGGCTTCGTCGCGTTCCGCGGCGGCCTGCAAGCCCAAAGCGACGACAGCCGAGCCCGGCTCTACGTTCTCGTCAGCCAGCAATTCTGATCCGACGGCGGCCCACCATGAACAAGCATTCGCACCGACTCGTCTTCAGCCGCTCGCTCGGCTTTTGCGTCGCCGTCGCCGAGACGGTCGCGACAACGCGCAAATCGGCATCGGGAGAAGGCGGCCGCAGGCTCGCGAGGGCATCGATCGGCGTCGCCCTGGCGCTGGCGTCGCTCGCCTTGCAGGCGCAGGGCTTGCCGGGCGCTGGTGCCGCCGCGTTGACCGGTGTCGCGCCGCGGCCGAGCCTGGCGGCCGCGGGCGCGGCCTCGACGCTGCCGACGGGCGCCACCGTCGTCAAGGGCAGCGGCAGCGTCAGCGTCAACGGCGCCAGCATGACGGTGAATCAGGCGAGCCAGCGCCTGGTCACCGACTGGCAGAGCTTTTCGATCGGCGCCGGCAATTCGGTGCGCTTCGTCCAGCCATCGAGCAGCTCGGTCGCCCTCAACCGCGTCACCGGCGACGAAGCGAGCAACATCTTCGGCTCGCTCACGGCGAACGGCCACGTCTATCTGGAAAACGCCAACGGCGTCTATTTCGCGCCGGGCGCCCAGGTCAGCGTCGGCAGCCTGCTTGCGACCTCGCTCAACGTCGACGTCGGGCAGTTCATGCTCGGCCAGCTGCGCCTGTCGGGCGGCAGCACATCCTCGGGCGAAGTCAGCAATGCCGGCAGCATCAGCTCAGCGCCCGGCGGACAGGTCGTGCTCGCCGCGCCCGTGGTTTCGAATTCCGGCTCGATCACGACGCCGGGCGGCACGACGGCGCTCGTCGCCGGCAATGCCGTCAACATCGATCCCACGGGCTCGGGACTCCTGAGCATCAGCGTGCCGGTCGCGGCGGTCAACGCACGCCTGGTGCAGTCAGGCACGATCACCGCCGACGGCGGCTCGGTGCAACTCGCCGCTGCGGCGACCGACGCAGCACTGCGCACGGTCATGCAGGTCGACGGTGTCGTGCGGGCGCGCAGCATCGAGCAGCGCGACGGGCAGATCCTGCTCTCCGGCGGATCGAGCGGCATGGTCATCGTCGACGGCCAGCTCGACGCATCGGGAGGCACGGCCGCGCAAGGCGGCACGATCATGGTGCTCGGCGACCGCGTCGGCCTGACCGGCTCGGCACGCCTGGACGCCTCGGGCGCGACCGGTGGCGGCACGATCCTCGTCGGCGGCAATCGGCAGGGCAAAGGGCCCGAAGCCAACGCGACCAACACCTACGTGGGCAGCGGCGTCGTCCTCGACGCGAGCGCGACAGACAAGGGCAACGGCGGCAACGTCGTCGTCTGGGCCGATGGCATGACGACTTATGGCGGCCAGATCGACGCACGCGGCGGCGCGAACGGCGGCAACGGCGGCCAGGTCGAAGTGTCGGGCAAGGGCACGCTCGACTTCGAAGGCGGCGTCGATCTGCGCGCGCCCAAGGGCACGATCGGCCAGCTGCTGCTCGACCCGTTGTCGATCACGATCGGCAACGTCGCGAACGTCGATGGCACGCCAGGCGACGATCTCGCCACCCGCATCCTGCTCGCAGCCGATTTTCCGGGGGTGAACAGCCAGATCAAGGCGACGACCGTTGCGACCTTGCTCGATACCGGGGATGTGACGCTGGGCGCGTTGCGCTTCATCAACGTGACGGCGCCCCTGACGGTGGCCGCCGGCGGCGCCGCCTCGACGCTGACGCTGACGGCGCAGGACATCACCTTTGGCGCGCCGGTGACGCTGAACAACGCGTCGCTCGCGGCGAACGGCTTGAACAGCATCACGACGAATGCGGCTGTCAGCTCGCTGAATTCGATATCGCTGACAAGCCCGACGATCGGCATCAACGCGCCGCTCGGCGCGACCACGATGTCGCTTCTGGGAACGTCGACGTCCAGCAGCGTCGCGCAGGATGCGGCGGGCGTCGGCGTCGTCACGGCCGATTCGCTCACGGTCGCGGCGCCCGGATTCCTCTACACAGGCGCGGTCGACCTCAGCCACGCCAACAACCAGATCGGCGCACTCGCAATGCAGGCCGGCGACATCAACCTGCGCGTCGGCAACGCCCCGGGCGTGCCGCTCGTGCTGAGCGGCAGCGCGTGGTTCAGCTTCAATCTGGTCGCAAACAACACCAGCGTGACCCAGCCCGCCGGTCCGGCGGGCGCCCTCACCATCGGCGCTGGCGAAGGGCGCTTCGACATCACGACGCAGGGTAGCGGCGACATCACGCTGAACAATCCGGCGAACCAGTTTCTCGCCGGCATGAGCTTCACCGCCGCCGGCAACGTCGACGTGGCGGCCACGGGCGGCCTCAACGCCGATGGATCGGCGACGGGCAATGTCCAGATCGCGACGACCGGCGTGTTCTTCCTCTCGAACCAGATCAGCGGCCAGAACATCGACCTCTCGGGCGCCGGTTTCCAGGACTCCGGAAACGGAGCGCTCGTCGTGCCGGCCGGCGGCCGCTTCTTCATCCGCTCGAGCGACTACACGCAAGACTCCTTCACCGGGCCGCTTGCCTTCGCCCCGGGCGCCGGCAACATCAACTACATCGTCTACGGCGGCTACAGCGGCGCCGACCCGGCGTCCGGCAACGGCTTCTACACGAACGAGACCGGCTCGATCGCCGTGCCGAACGCCGATGCCACACCGGTCAGCAAGGTCTACGACGGCACGCCCAACTTCGCCTACGCACAGTCGGGAACCTCGGGATCGGCTTTCGTCAACAACCCGTCGTCGACGCTGCTGGAAGCGATCAACTCCTACTCGCTCACGAGCACCGGCACCTTCACCGACAAGAACGCCGGCGTCAACAAGGGCAACACGGTCGCCGCGACGAACGACACGCAGGCCGTCGGCGCCAGCTCGGGCGTGGCCTACTACGGCCTGGCCTTCGCCGGCTTCACGCGTGCGCCCGGCGTGCACGTCGCCGGTACGCCAGGCAACGCGATATCGCAGATCACGGCGAAGCCGATCACCGCCATCGGCATCGACGGCATCGATCGCATCTACGACGCGACGACCGCGGTCGGCCTCAACACCAGCGCAGCGGCGCTTGCCGGAACGATTGTCGGCGACACGGTGAGCCTGAACACGGCCGCGGCCACCGGCACACTCGCCAACAAGAATGTCGGCGTCAACAAGGCCGTCACCGTCGGCGGCCTGGCGCTTTCGGGCACCGACGCCGGCAACTACACCGTCAGCGACGCGAGCGGCGCGACGGCGACGATCACGGCGAAGGCGATCACCTCGGTCGGCTTCACCGGCGTCGGTCGCATCTACGACGGCACGACCGTGGTCGGCGTCAACGGCGGCGGCGCCTCGCTGTCGGGCGTGATCGGCGGCGACGCGGTCGGCATCAATGCGGGCGGCGTCAGCGGCTCGATCGCGAACAAGAACGTCGGCGTCGGCAAGTCGGTGACGGTGAACGGCGTCGCCCTCAACGGCGCCGGCGCGGGCAACTACACGGTGAGCGACGCGAGCGGCGCGACGGCGACGATCACGCCGCGGCCGATCACCTCGACCGGCATCACGGGTGTCGATCGGACCTACGACGGCACGACGGCCGTCGCCGTCAACACCAGCGCCGCGACGCTCAGCAACACGGTCGCCGGCGACAACGTCTCGCTGGCCGGCGTCGGCGCCACCGGCACCATCGCCGACAAGAACGCCGGCCTTGCCAAGCCCGTCACGGTGGGCGGTCTCGCCCTCGGCGGCAGCGACGCGGCGAACTACAGCCTCACCGATGCGAGCAACGCTACCGTCAACATCGCCCAGCTCGCCGTGCAGGCCGGCGGAATCACCGCCGTCGATCGCGTCGACAACGGCTCGACAACGGTCGCTATAAACACCAGCGCTGCCACCGTGGTCGGCGTGCTACCGGGCGATACGGTCGGCATCAACGCGAGCGGCGCGGTCGGATCGATCGCGACGCCGGGCCCGGGTCCGGCCAGGCCGGTGACGGTCGCCGGGCTCGTGCTCACCGGCCCCGACGCCATCGACTACTCGATCCTGCCGACGCCGATCGGGCCGTCGGGCGCCGGCCTGACGGTGCGGATCCTCAGCGTCGCCGAAGGCAATTTCGACGCCATCCGCTTCAAGGAATACCTGCAGGGTGTCGCCGATGCGCAGGAGCCGTTCCGGCGGGCGATGCTGGAAGCGCTGCTTTCCGGCTTCGGCAAGGAAAACATCAGGAAGCAGTTGCAGCGCGGCCTCGTCTTCGAAACCGGCCTGGCGCCGCCGGCCGTCGACATCATCGATTCGGCCAAGCCTGCGGAGTCGTGCGCGCCGGCCGGCGGATCCGAGCTGAACTGTGGCCACTGACGGCGCGCCGCGCTTCGGCCGGCGCAGCCTGCTGCGATCGGCGCTCGCCGCTCTTTCGCTGTTCGTCGCCTGGCCGCACTGGGCCCGGGCGCAATCGCCGCGCAAAGGCTATGCGCTCCTGGTCGGCAACACCTCGTACAACCCGGCCGAGGAGAACCTGCCGCCGGCCGAGAAATGCCTTCGCGACCTCGAGCCGCAGCTCAAGCGCTTCGGCTTCGACGTCGCGACCTTTCACGACATCCCGGCGGCGCAGGTTCAGAGCGAGGTCGCCAAGCTGCAGCGCGCCGTCGCGTCCGACCCCGACATGCCCGCAGTGTTCTATTTCGTCGGCCATGGCTTCCAGTCGAACGCCGAGAACTTTCTCGTCCCGGCCGGCAGCGACCTGAACGCCGTGCCGGCGCAGCTCTCGAAGACCTGCATCTCGCTGGAGCGCGAGATCTTCTCGCGGCTGAAGCGCCCGGTCGGACCGGCGGCCACGGTGATCATGGTCGACGCCTGCCGCACCCCCGACCGGCCGCGCTCGCCAGGCGAGGGCTACAACCAGACGCTGCCGCCCGAGGGCTGCCATGTCGCCTTCGCCACCGGCCCCGGCAAGCGCGCCTTCGCGCCGAACGATCCGCAACGCGACACCCTGTTCGCGGAGGTGCTGGTCGCCGAGCTCGCGAGCTCGCCGCCCGATCGCTCGATCCTGCTGACGCTCGAAAGCGTGCGCGCCAAAGTCGCCAATCGCGTCAATGCGATTCCGACCATCGTTCGCGTTTTCGGTCCGAACGCGCAGCAGCCCGAACTCGCCTCGAACGTGACCGGCGATCCGCCGTGGGCGCCGGGTGCGGCATCGGCGCCGGCATCGGCCACGCCCGCTGCGTCCGCCACGGCGCCGACCGCGGCGAGCGGCGAGCTTGCCGCCGTACGGGCCATCGATTCACCCGAGGAAGCAGCCAATCGCCTGCGCGCGTTGCTGCAGAAGACGCCGGACGGCGACGACGCCGACATCGCGCGACTTCGCCTCAAGGAGCTCGAGACGGTGCTGAGCGCAGCGCGGACCGCACGGCTCGATCTCGACGCGTCCAGGCTCACCGCAAACCAGCCGCCCCGCGTCGTCGAAGACATGCGCCGCGCCTTGCAGGGCGACAAGTACGCGGCGCTTCGCGTGGCCGAGACCTTGCCGCAGCCGAGCGCCGGCGGCGAGCTCATCGAGCGCACGGACTACGGCCGCTGGATGATCTTCGCGGCCCATCTCGGCAACGGCATCGCGGCATATCGGCTGAGCCTCTACTTCAGGAACGTCGATCGGCGCGATGCCGAGGCTTCGCGCTATCTGGCGCTGGCCCGCGCCAATCAATACACGCCGCCGCGCCAGCTCGATTCGGGCCGTTGAGGCCGGCCGGCGCGGGCTCGGGTCCGGGCAGTCAGCATCGGCGCTCGCGAAAGGCGGCGAACGAGAGGCCGGCCGCGTCCTTCGGCGAAACGATGGGCCTCCGGCCGAGGTCGGGCCAGGCGATCGCGAGATCGCGATCGTCCCAGCGGATCGTGCGCTCTGCGGCCGGCGCGTAGTACGTCGTCGTCTTGTACAGGAGATCCGCCGAATCGCTGAGCACGAGAAAGCCGTGCGCGAGACCGGGTGTGATCCAGACCTGGAGCTGGTTTTCGCCGCTGAGAGCCGTGCCGACCCGGCGGCCGAAGCTCGGCGAATCGAAACGAGTGTCGACGACGACATCGAACACGGCGCCATGGCTGATCCGCACGAGCTTGCCCTGCGCAGGCGGCGGCTCCTGCTGGTGCAGGCCACGCAGGACGCGGCGCGCCGAGCGCGAATGGTTGTCCTGGACGAAGGTGACGCGCTCGCCGATGGCAGCGGCGAATGCCTGCTCGTTGAAGCTCTCGAACACGAAGCCGCGGGCGTCGGCGAAGACCTTCGGCTCGAGGACGAGCATGGGTCGGGGTCGCCTTCATCCGGGCCTCATGGCGCGGATTGTCCGGGATGGCCCGCCGCGAGGTGGCCGGCGCGGGTGACGCCGCCACCCCGGTGCCTACAATCCGCGCATGCTCGAAGCAATGAAAGCGCTCGCGGAAAGATCGGTGATGGAGCGCGTCGTGCTCCTCGTCAACCATGTGATCTCAGCCGAGCCTCAGGCCATGGAGCGGCTCCGAGCGCATGCCTCGCGCACGATCCGGATCGAGGTCGTCGGCTGGCCGGCCATGCTGCGGGCGCCTTCTCCGCTCAGCTTTCGCATCACGCCGCCGGGGCTCGTTGAATGGATCGAGGAGCAGGGCCCGATCACGCCCGATCTGCGCGTCGGCGTCGCGGTCTCGAATCCCGCGCTCGCCTTGGCCAGGCTCGTCGTCGGCGAGCGGCCGGCGATCAGCGTCGACGGCGATGCCACGTTCGCGAGCGACGTCAACTGGCTGATCGAAAACCTGCGCTGGGACATGCAGGACGACCTCGCGCGAATCGTCGGAGCCGCGCCGGCGCGCGCGATCGCCCGCTTCGGCAGCGCCGTCGCGAAGGCGTTGCGCGAAGGCGCGAAGAAGCTCGACGCGTTCGCGCGGCGCGCCGAGCCGCGCGACGTGCCGCCGGCCGCGGAGCCGCCGCGACGATGAGGCACGTCGCCCGGCTCGTCGTCATCTGGGTCACGGTTTTTCGCTTCGGGCTCGACGAGCTGGCGCTCTCGAGCTTTCGCCAGCGCTGGGTTCGCCTCTTCGTCCGCGTCATCACCTTCGGCCGGCGCCTTTCGACGCCACGCGGCGAGCGCCTGCGCCTGGGTCTCGAGCGGCTCGGCCCCATCTTCGTCAAGTTCGGCCAGGTGCTCTCGACGCGGCGCGACCTCCTGCCCGCCGACATCGCCGACGAGCTGGCCAGGCTGCAGGATCGCGTCCCGCCGTTTCCCGACGCCGTGGCGCGCACCATCGTCGAGCACGCGTTCGGCCAGCCGATCGACGCCATCTTCTCGAGCTTCGATGCTGCGCCGGTGGCGAGCGCGTCGATCGCTCAGGTCCATTTCGCAGTGCTGAAAGACGGCCGCGAGGTCGCCGTCAAGGTGCTGCGGCCCGGCATGCTCGCGGCGATCGACGACGATATCGCCCTCATGCGCCAGCTCGCCCGGGTCGTCGAGCGCCTCTTCGCCGACGGCAAGCGCCTGAAGCCGCGCCAGGTCGTCGCCGAGTTCGACAACTATCTGCACGACGAGCTCGATCTGGTCCGCGAAGCGGCCAACGCGGCGCAGCTGCGCCGCAACATGCAAGGGCTCGGCCTCGTTCTCGTGCCCGAGATGGTCTGGGACCTGTGTACTTCCAACGTCATCGTCATGGAGCGCATGAACGGCGTGCCGATCAGTCACGTGCAGCGCCTGCGCGATGCCGGCGTCGACATTCCCAAGCTCGCGCGCGACGGCGTCACGATCTTTTTCAACCAGGTCTTTCGCGACGGCTTCTTTCACGCCGACATGCACCCGGGCAACATCCAGGTGTCAATCGCGCCCGAGACCTTCGGCCGCTACATCTCGCTCGACTTCGGCATCGTCGGCACGCTCACCGAGTTCGACAAGGAATACCTGGCGCAGAACTTCATCGCCTTCTTCCATCGCGACTACAAACGCGTCGCCGAGCTGCACGTCGAAAGCGGCTGGGTGCCGCATTCGACCCGGATCGACGAGCTCGAAGGCGCGATCCGCGCCGTCTGCGAGCCGCAGTTCGACCGGCCGCTCAAGGATATCTCGCTCGGCCAGGTGCTATTGCGGCTGTTCCAGACCTCGCGCCGCTTCAACGTCGAGATCCAGCCGCAGCTCGTGCTGCTGCAAAAGACGCTGCTCAACGTCGAAGGCCTCGGCCGCGACCTCGACCCCGAGCTCGACCTGTGGAGCACCGCCAAGCCTTTTCTCGAGCGCTGGATGGAAGAACAGGTCGGCTGGCAAGGCTTGGCCCTGCAACTGCGCAAGGAAGCGCCGCGCTACGTCTATCTGCTGCCGCAGCTGCCGCGCCTCATCCACGCTGCGCTGCAGCCGCCGCCGGCCGGACAACAGCGCGCGCTCGAAGCGCTGCTTGCCGAGCAGCGGCGCACCAATCGGCTGCTCACGGCGGTGATCATTGCAGCGATCGGTTTCGTCGCCGGGCTCGTGATCGCGCAGTTCGCCGGGTATCTCCGCTTTCACTAGCGGGTGGCCGATTCCCGCCGCGGCGGGCCCCGAGATTTATACTGTCAGGTTGTCCTTTTACGACCCCCGAAGGGGCCTGCGATGCCGATCTATGCCTATCGTTGCTCGAACTGCGGCCACGCGCAGGACGTGCTGCAGAAAATCTCCGACCCCGTGCTCACGGTTTGCGCGGCGTGCGGCCAGCCGACCTACGTCAAGCAGGTGACCGCGGCGGGCTTCCAGCTCAAGGGCTCGGGCTGGTACGTGACCGACTTTCGCGGCGATGGCAAGACAGGCAAGGCGGCCGAGGGTGGCGATGGCGAGAAGGCAGCCGAGAAGGGCGGTGAAAAGCCGGCCGAGGCGAAGAGCGGCGAATCCGGATCGAAGATCGAAGCAAAAGACGGCGACGGCGCGAAGAAGGCCGAGAGCGCGCCGGCCGCGGCGCCGGCCCCGGCGGCGGCGAGCCCGTCGCCCCCGGCGCCGGCACCAGGCTCTTCGGGCAAGACGGGCGGCTGAGCGCCGGATTCGCGCGTGAAGAAATATCTCATCGCCGGCCTGCTCGTCTGGCTGCCGCTCGCGGTCACCATCTGGGTCCTACAGGCCGTGCTCGGCCTGCTCGACGGCGTCTTCGTGTGGCTGCTCAACGGCTCGCAGGCAGTGCTGCCCGAAGGCGCGCACTCCTTCATCGAACTGCTGCGCAAGATCCCCGGGCTCGGCGTCATCGTCATGCTGATCGGGCTGCTTATCACCGGCGTTCTCGCGACCAACGTCGTCGGCCAGTGGGCGCTGCGCCAGGGGCACCAGTTGCTCACCCGCATTCCGATCGTGAAATCGATCTACAGCTCGGTGCAGCAGGTCTCGGACACGCTCTTTTCGAGCAGCGGCAACGCCTTTCGCGAAGCCGTGCTCGTGCAGTACCCGCGCGAAGGCGCGTGGACGATCGCCTTCGTCACCGGCAAGCCGGGCGGTGAGGCCGCCCTCCATCTGCCCGGCGACTACCTGAGCATCTACGTGCCGACGACGCCGAACCCGACCTCGGGCTTCTTTCTCATGCTGCCGCGCACCGACGTGATTGCGCTCGCGATGAGCGTCGACGACGCGCTCAAGTACGTGATCTCGATGGGCGTCGTCGCCCCTTCCACGGTGATCGAAGCGACGCCGCTGCCGCTGCGAAATTCGATCGGCTGAGCGTCCGGCACGCGCTCAGCCCTACGCCCGCGTGCAAGCGTGGACCAGCGCCGATCCGGCGGTGAAGCGCAGCCTCGGCGAGCGATTCGCGACCTTCAAGAAGAATGCATGGAGTGATGTGATGAGAACGACGTATTGCGGCCTGGTGAGCGAAGCGCTCCTCGGCCAGACGGTCACGCTGATGGGCTGGGCGCATCGCCGCCGCGACCATGGCGGCGTGATCTTCATCGACCTGCGCGACCGTGAAGGCCTGGTCCAGGTCGTCTGCGACCCCGATCGCGCGGCGACCTTCGCGATCGCCGAAGAAGTGCGCAACGAGTTCTGCCTCAAGGTCACGGGTCTGGTGCGCGCCCGGCCCGCCGGCACCGAGAACACGAACCTGACGAGCGGCAGGATCGAGGTTCTCTGCCACGAGCTCGAGGTGCTGAACCCGAGCGTCACGCCGCCGTTCCAGCTCGATGAGGAAAACCTCTCCGAGACGACGCGCCTCACGCACCGCGTCCTCGACCTGCGCCGGCCGCAGATGCAGCGCAACATGAGGCTGCGCTATCGCGTCGCGATGGAGGTGCGCAAGTTCCTCGATGCCAACGGCTTCATCGATATCGAAACGCCGATGCTGACCAAGAGCACGCCCGAAGGCGCGCGCGACTACCTCGTGCCCAGCCGCGTCCACGACGGCATGTTCTTCGCGCTGCCGCAAAGCCCCCAGCTCTTCAAGCAGCTCCTCATGATCGCCGGCTTCGACCGCTATTACCAGATCACGAAGTGCTTTCGCGACGAAGACCTGCGCGCCGACCGGCAGCCCGAGTTCACGCAGATCGACATCGAGACCTCCTTCCTCGACGAAGAAGAGATCCGTTCGATGATCGAAGGCATGATCCGGAGCACCGTGCAGCACGCGATCGGCGTCGAGTTGCCGCCCTTTCCGGTGATGACCTATACCGATGCGATGCGCCTCTACGGCTCCGACAAGCCCGACCTGCGCGTCAAGCTCGAGCTCACCGAGCTGACCGGCGTGATGGCCGACGTCGATTTCAAGGTCTTCTCCGTGCCGGCGAAGATGAAGGGCGGTCGCGTCGCGGCGCTGCGCGTTCCCGGCGGCGGCGAGATGACGCGCGGCGAGATCGACGCCTACACCGAGTTCGTGAAGATCTATGGCGCCAGGGGCCTGGCCTGGATCAAGGTCAACGATACGTCGAAGGGCCGAGAAGGCCTGCAGTCGCCGGTGGTGAAGAACCTGCACGATGCGGCGCTCGCCGAGGTCCTGAAGCGCACCGGCGCGAAGGATGGCGACCTGATCTTCTTCGGCGCCGACAAGGCCTCGGTCGTCAACGATGCGCTGGGCGCCTTGCGCGTCAAGGTCGGGCACAGCGAGTTCGGAAGATCGCGCGGCCTGATGCAGGGCGAGTGGGAGCCGCTCTGGGTCGTCGACTTTCCGATGTTCGAGTACGACGACGCGGCCGGGCGCTGGAATGCCGTGCATCACCCATTCACCTCGCCGAAGGACGGCCACGAGGACTGGCTCGAGACCGAACCCGGCCGCTGCGTCGCCAAGGCCTACGACGTGGTGCTCAATGGCGTCGAGCTCGGCGGTGGCTCGGTCCGTATCCACCGCGAGGACGTGCAGAGCAAGGTGTTCCGAGCCCTGAAGATCGACGCCGAGGAGGCGCAGGCGAAGTTCGGCTTCCTCCTCGACGCCTTGCAGTACGGCGCGCCGCCGCACGGCGGCATCGCCATCGGCCTCGACCGCTTCGTGATGCTGATGACGGGCGCCGAATCGTTGCGCGACGTCATCGCCTTTCCGAAGACGCAGCGCGCGCAGGATCTGCTCACCAACGCGCCGGGCCCGGTCGACGAGAAGCAGCTTCGCGAGCTGCACATCCGGCTTCGCAGCGCGCAGCCCACGGCATGACATGAAACCCCCAAGCTCACTGCGTTCGCTGCCCCCTGGGGGCGTCAGTGCGCCTGGGGCGGCCCGGCGCGACCTGCGATGACCGGCGAGCGACAGTTCAAGATCCCGGAATCCGTCCTTGTCGTCATCCACACGGCCGAGCTCGAGGTGCTGCTTCTTGAGCGCACCGAGCCGCCCGGCTTCTGGCAAAGCGTCACCGGCTCGAAGGACGCCGCCGACGAGCCGCTGGACGAAACCTGCCGCCGCGAGGTGGCGGAAGAGACGAGCATCTGCATCGGATCCCCACGTGTGCACGCCGATTGCCTGCGCGACTGGCAGATGCGCAATGTCTTCGAAATCTATCCGGTGTGGCGGCATCGCTATGCTCCCGGCGTGACGCAGAACACCGAGCACGTCTTTGGCCTTCTCGTGCCGCGCGACATCGACATTGGCCTGGCGCCGCGCGAGCATCTTCGGTTCCAATGGCTGGATTGGCGCGCTGCCGCCGACCGGTGCTTCTCGCCTTCGAACGCCGAGGCGATCCTGCATCTTCCGCGCCTTCACGGCTGACCGACGATTGATCTTGTTGCCGATGCCCGCCGCCGAGATGCGCAGTTTCCGCAGGACGACCACGACGCAGGTGAGCAGCGTCCTTCGTGTCGCCACCTACAACATCCACAAGGGCGTTCGCGGCGTCGGCCCGAGGAAACGCCTCGAGATCCACAACCTCGTGCTCGGCATCGAATCGCTCGACACCGACCTCGTCTTCCTCCAGGAAGTGCGGCGCATGAACCGGGCCGAAGCGCTCCACTTCCCCGACACCAAGATCGGCTGGCCCAAGCTGCCGCAAGCCGACTACCTTGCGCCCGAAGGCTACCAAGTCGCTTACCGCACCAACGCCGTGACGCGTGACGGCGAGCACGGCAATGCGCTGCTCTCGCGCTGGCCGCTCGGCGACGTCGATCACCACGACGTCTCCGATCATCGCTTCGAGCAGCGCGGCCTGCTCCACGTGCCCGTGATGTGGAACGGCACGACGGTGCATTCGATCGTCGCCCATTTCGGCCTCATCCATTCGAGCCGCGTTCGCCAGGTGCAACGCCTGCGCGATTTCATCGCCAGCAACGTGCCGAAGGACGAAGCGCTCATCGTCGCCGGCGACTTCAACGACTGGGGTGAACGCCTCGACGCCCTGATGACGTATTGCACGCTGACGCGCGCCGTCGTCCCTGGCGATCCGCCGGCGCGCTTTCGCACCTTTCCTTCGCGTATTCCGCTGTTCTCGATGGACCGCATCTACGTGCGTGGATTCCGCTGCCTTTCGACGGCGGTGCCGCGCGGCACGGCATGGGCGCGCATGTCGGACCACCTGCCGCTCGTCGCCGAGCTCGAGCTGCTCTGAGCGTCGGGCCGGTCGACGTTACCGATGGCCGAATCGAAGCGCGCAGCCTCGGCGACGCGCGCCCTCCAGCCGGGGCACCGGATCGAGCTGCTCAAGGGCGGCGAGGCGCTGTTCGCCGCGCTCGTGGCCGCGATCGATGCGGCGCGCGCCGAAGTCCTGCTCGAGACCTACATCTTCGAATTCGCGGGCACGGCGCTCGGCGTCGCGGCGGCGCTGGAGCGGGCCGGCGCGCGCCGGATCAAGGTCCGCGTCGTCGTCGACGGCTTCGGCACGGGCGAGGTGCCGGCCGAATGGCAGAAGCGGTGGAACGAGGCCGGCGTGCAGTGGCGCATCTTCAACCCGGCGCAGGGCTGGCGTCTGCTCATGCCCAAGCGCTGGCGCCGTTTGCACCGAAAGCTGGTCGTCGTCGACGGCGCGATCGCGTTCTGCGGCGGCATCAACCTGCTCGACGACTACCTCGACCCGACGCACGGCAGGCTCGACGAGCCGCGCTTCGATTTCGCGGTTCGCGTGAGGGGCCCGCTCGTCGCCGACGCGCACGAAACGATGACGAGGCTTTGGCTCAGGCTTCAGGTGATTCGCGACGTGCGACAACACGATTTCAAGCAGGCGCTGCAGGCCGTGCGCGACGCGGCGCGCGCCGGCGCCGACATGAGCGATCCGGGGATGGCCGCCAGAGATCTCGGCGGCCGGCCGGCGCCGGCCGGTGCCGGCCTGCTCGCCGGCCTCGTGCTGCGCGACAACCTGCGCTTTCGCAAGCGCATCGAGCACTTCTACCGCTACGCGACTGCGCAGGCCAAGAGCGAGATCATCATCGCCAACGCGTACTTCGTGCCTGGCGTCGCCCTGCAGCGGGCGCTGCTGAAAGCGGCCAGGCGCGGCGTGCGCGTCACGCTGCTGCTGCAGGGCCGCTACGAATACTTCATGCAGCACTACACGAGCCGCTTCATGTACGGCGTGTTGCTCGATGCCGGCATCGAGATCATCGAATACGAGCCGAGCTTCCTGCATGCCAAGGTCGCGGTCTTCGACGGCGCCCAGGGCGCCATCGCGACGGTCGGCTCGTCGAACCTGGACCCGATCAGCCTGCTGCTGGCGCGCGAGGCGAACGTATTCATCCGCGACGATGCCTTCGCCGCCGAGCTGCGCGAGCACCTGGTCGAGGCCGTGCGCAAGGTCGGCGTGCGCGTCGAACCGAAAACGCACATGAAGCGGCCGTTCGCGATGCGCAGCCTTGCCTGGCTGGCCTACGCGATGATGCGGATGGTCCTGTTCGCGACGCGGCATCGCTACTGACTGCCGCTTCCGGCGGCAAGCGGCCGGCGTGAAGGCCGTGCTCCTCAGTGCAGGATCAGCGAGTCCGCGCTCGGCGGCCTTTTGAGCAGGTCCTGCGAGCGCTTGGTGTCGATCCAGAACTGCATCTGGTCGTCCGTCAGCTCGGCCCTCAAGGGCGGCAGCGGCTGCTCGGCCACCACCTTCGGCGGCAGATGCGTGTATTTGGCGATCGCTTCCCGCGTTCTCTCGGGGTTCTTCGCGGCCAGCGCCACGGCCTCGACGATGGAATCGCGAAACGCCTTGGCCGCCGCCGGGTTCGCCTGCGCCCAGGAGCGGCGCACGCCATAGACGATGCCGGTTGTGTTCGGCGGCATGCCGGCGGCGAGCGGCACGAGGATCTGCGCCGTTCCGGCGGCCACGGCGCGCGAGAGGAACGGGTCGGGCAGGGCGGCGGCGTCGATCGTTCCGCCTTTGAGCTGATCGCCCATGGTGTTGAATTGAGCCTCGACGAAGATCTCTGCGATGCTCATGGTGGGTAGAAGCCGAGGAATGCACGATTCTTCGCCGGGGGAAACTCGCGTCTCCCGTCGGATCGCGGTGCTGGCTACGATGCCTGCATGAGCGCAGCACCGCCGGATCTCGTCGTGCAGCGCAAGGAAGGGCTCTATTGCCCGCCCGGTGATTTCTTCATCGATCCGTGGCGCCCGGTCGATCGCGCCGTCATCACGCACGCGCATGCCGACCACGCGCGGCGCGGCCATGCCCACTATCTCGCAGCGGCGCCGGCCGAAGGCGTGCTTCGGGCCCGGCTCGGCGAGATCGATCTGCAGACGCTGCCCTATGGCGAGGCGATCGAGCACCATGGTGTTCGCGTCAGCTTTCATCCGGCTGGCCACGTGCTCGGGTCGGCGCAGGTGCGCCTGGAACATCAGGGCCACGTGTGGGTCGCTTCCGGCGACTACTACGTTGCCGGCTCGAGCGGCGACCCGCGCGAAGACAACATGACTTGCGCGCCGTTCGAGCCGGTGCGTTGTCACTGCTTCATCACCGAATCGACCTTTGGCCTGCCGATCTATCGCTGGCAGCCGCAGGCCGAGCTGTTCGCCGCCATCGACGCCTGGTGGCGCGGCAACGCCGAGGCCGGCCGCGCCAGCCTGCTCATGGGCTACAGCTTTGGCAAGGCGCAGCGCATTCTCAAAGGAGTCGATCCTTCGATCGGGCCGATCGTCGTGCACGGCGCCGTCGAGCCGCTCAATCGTGTCTATCGCGAAGCCGGCATCGCGCTGCCGCCGACGCAGCTGGCGACGGAGGTCGCCGACAAGGCCCTGCTCAATCGCGCCCTCGTCGTCGCGCCGCCTTCGGTGCAAGGCTCGCCGTGGACGCGGCGCTTTGGCGACTACAGCGACGCTTTTGCGAGCGGCTGGATGCAGTTGCGCGGCGCGCGCCGGCGGCGCAGCGTCGACCGCGGCTTCGTCCTGAGCGATCACGCCGACTGGCCCGGCCTGCTGCGCGCCATCATGGCGACCGGCGCCGAGCGCGTCATCGTCACCCATGGCTACGAGGCGGTGATGGTGCGCTGGCTGACCGAGCAGGGCCTCGAGGCCGGCGCCTTCGAGACCGAATACGGCGACAGCGACGACGACGAGCCGGGCGCGAATGCCGCGAGCGCGACGCCCGCCGCCGAGCCCGACCTGCCGGCCGACGCGGGCGACTCCGCATGAAGCGCTTCGCCCGCCTGTTCGCCGAGCTCGACGCGACGACGGCGACGAGCGCCAAGGTCGATGCCCTGAAGCGCTACTTCGCCGCGGCGGCGCCGCGCGACGCGGCCTGGGCGGTCTACTTCCTTGCCGGCGGCAAGCCGCGCCAGGTCGTGCCGATCGGCCTGCTCGGCGAGCTCGCCTGTCGCATCGCCGGCATCGACGCCTGGCTCTTCGACGCCTGCTACCAGGCCGTTGGCGACTTCGCCGAGACGGTTGCCCATGTGCTGCCGCCGCCGGCGCGCGAGAGCGATCTCGGCCTTGCCGAATGGGTGGAAGAACGCCTGCTCCCCTTGCGCGGCCTCGCGCCCGAAGAGCAGACAGGGCGCGTCGCTTCGTACTGGGACGAGCTCGACGCGGCCGGGCGCTTCCTCCTCAACAAGCTGATCGGCGGCGGCTTTCGCGTCGGCGTCAGCAAGCTGCTGGTGCAGCGGGCGCTGGCCGAAGGCGCGAACGTCGACGCCAAGCTCGTGGCGCAACGCATGATGGGCTACACCGACGGCCGCGCGTCGCCGAGCGCTGAGCGCTATGCGCAGCTCACGGCCAACGCTGAAGCGGGCCCGCTCGACCTCGGCCAGCCGTATCCGTTCTTTCTCGCGCATCAGCTCGACATCGCGCCGGCCGACTTCGCAGCCAAGCTGGCCTCGCCGCAAGACTGGATCGTCGAGTGGAAGTACGACGGCATCCGCGCCCAGCTCGTCAGGCGCGCCTCGCAGGCCTGGATCTGGTCGCGCGGCGAAGAGCTCGTCACCGAGCGCTTCCCCGAAATCGTCGCTGCCGCGAAGCCGTTGCCCAATGGCACCGTGCTCGACGGCGAAGTCGTCGTCTGGAAGGACGGCAAGGTCGCTTCCTTCAACCTGCTGCAGCAGCGCATCGGTCGCAAGACGCTGACGAAGAAGGTGCTCGCCGACGCACCGGTCGGCTTCATCGCCTACGACATCCTCGAGCTCGGCGGCGTCGACCTGCGCGAGCGGCCGCAAGGCGAACGTCGCGGCCTGCTCGAGCAGCTCGTCGCCGATCATTCGGCGATCCACCTCTCACCGGTCGAGACGCGCGCGACATGGGAGGCGCTGGCCGAGCTGCGCCGCGAGTCGCGCGCCCGCGGCGTCGAAGGGTTCATGCTCAAGCACCGGCAGGCGCGCTACGGCACCGGCCGGCGCAAGCAGGACGATCTCGCCGGTGGCACCTGGTGGAAGTGGAAGATCGATCCGCTCAGCGTCGACTGCGTGCTCGTCTACGCGCAGGCCGGGCATGGACGCCGCGCCAGCGTCTACACCGACTACACCTTCGCGGTCTGGAGCCGGACGCCGCGGGACGCCGCGGAAGCCGAGGCCGTCGTCGATGCGATCGCGCGGCGCGAGCCGCCGGCGCCTGAGGCGCCGCAGCTCGTCGCTTTCGCGAAGGCGTATTCGGGCCTGACCGACGAGGAGTTCAAGGTCGTCGACCGCGTCATCCGCCAGACGACGCTCGAAAAGTTCGGCCCGGTGCGAAGTGTCAAGCCGAGCCTCGTCTTCGAGCTCGGCTTCGAAGGCATCAACCGCAGCACGCGGCACAAGAGCGGCATCGCCGTGCGCTTTCCGCGCATGCTGCGCATCCGCGACGACAAGTCGCTGCACGAGGCCGACACGATGCAGTCGCTCGAGGCGTTGCTGGCCTTGCCTCACGGCCCATCGAGCCCTACTTCGGCAGCAGATCCGATGGCTCCTTGAGGCCGCGGCGAACCTCGCGCCACGGGACGACCACCGTCTCGCCGCGGCAGCCGCGCTCCGTTTCGGAGTACACGTCCGGTGCGACGGCGAGGCCTTTTCCAGTCGGGTACATGGGCCAACCCGTTCGTCCCTTGAGGCTCGGGACGTCGGCGCAGGTGCGGTCGTGGCATTGCATGATCGCGGCGGCGGAGCTCAGGCAGCCACCGTCATCGTGATCTGCCGCCCGCTGCAGTTCGCGCAAGACGGCGGCGAGGAAGAGATCGTCGCGAGCGAGGTCGACGGCGCCGTCGGGTGCCGCCCGCATCAGGGTTTCCCAGTCGACCACCTCGCCGCTGTGCAGATTCCACGTCAGCGCCGAGTAGCCGCCGGTCGGGTGCGCACCGCCGCCGTCCTCGGCGCTCTTGCCGCCGAGGGCAACGACGTGCTCGTCCGCGTACAGGATCTTCTCGTCCGTCTCGTAGGCCTCCATCGTCAATGCGTCGAGCACGGCATCGTCGAACCGCTTTGCCAGCGCCGCGTTGATTCTCGAGAGGGCTGCGGCATCGGGACCGCTGAGGAGGATCGGATAGGCAATGCCGCTGCGCAGCTCCTTCTTCATCGCCCAGGTGACCGTGCCGGTGCGCACCGTCTTGCCGATGGCGACGCGGTTGGCGCCGAGCAGCACGTCGTCATAGGTGTGCGGCGTCGCCTGCAGTGCGATCGGCCGGCCCGTCCCGCCACGCGTCTTGGTCCAGGTGCCCGTGATCCGCTCGCCCCGGGTCCTCAGCTCCCACCAGCCGCTCGGCTCCTCGCACTCCCAGTTCCGCGAGTTGTCGCTCGGACATTCGGC
>ODAK010001416.1_pt1 | contig 26229 bp, 24 predicted proteins | sample 1539591 | NCBI WGS metagenome assembly ODAK01 (sample SAMEA3539303, study PRJEB22396) | soil metagenome | biome: tundra; feature: field; material: soil | place: USA | collected 2010-05 | depth 0.15 m
CGGGCTGCGGCCGCCGGCCCCGCTCCGGGGCGGCCTGCAGCGGCCCCCGGGCCGGCTTCGGCGCGGACGGCTTCGGCGCGGACGGCTGCGGTCTCGGCACCGGGGCAGGCTGCGCGCCGCCGTGAGGTACTTGCCTCGTTGGCGGCACGAGCCCACTCTTCTCGCCCATGTGCTGGCAACCCCCCAGACCGCGGGCGGGGGCAACGCGGTCCTCACCAGACAGCACAGCACACATTGATCCGCTGTTTCAGCAGAAATAGCTGTTTGTGACCAGAAACATACCGTGTGTCGTGAACGTAGCCTTTTGCACGTTGTTCTCTGCATGTTGCACGGGCATCGCCGGCTGGGCACGGTCCCGTCAGGGCCGCCTGGGGGCAAGTCGCTCATAGACCGAAATAGCAGCGGTCACGGCGCCGGACTCGGACGGGAGAGCGGCAGAACGCGCCAGCGCCGCAGTGCTGAGCCGCGCGGCCAGGCCCGGATCGTCCAGCACCGACAGCACCGCGGCCGCAAGGGCACCCGGGTCACCTGGCGGAACCAGCACGGCTCCGTCGTCGCCGGTGATGTCCGGAATACCGCCCACCCTGGTCGCGACAATCGGCCTTCCGGCGCGCAGCGCCTCCTGCACGATCAGAGCCCGCGCCTCCCACAGGCTCGGTACGACCACGACGTCAGCGGCAGCCAGCAGGGCCGGGATGTCGTCGCGGGGGCCGAGGAAGGTCACCTCGAGCCGGGCCGCCGCGGCCCGCGCCGACAGTTCCCCTGCCAGCGGCCCCGCACCGGCGATCGCCAGCACCGGGACCGGGTCCCGGTGCTGCCAGGCAGCAGCCGCGTCCAGCAGCACGCCGAGTCCCTTTTGCGCGGCGAGCCGGCCGGCCGCGAGCAGCACCGGGCGCCCGTCCGCCCCGATGTCCGCGCGTGCCTTGCCGACCGCCTCATCCGGCGGCCAGCCGGAATCCGGGGCCGCGACCACCGCCTGCCCGGTATCCCGCGCGCCGAGCGCGCGCATCCGGGCGGCGAGATCACCGGAGGCGCACAGCACGGCCGTCGCGCGCCTGGCCACGATCAGCTCAAGGATCCGGTAGACGGCTGCGGGCCGGCTGCCGGAGGGAGCAGCGTTGTGCACGGTGACGAGCAGTGCCGGGCGGGGCCCGGCGGCACCGGTCAGCGCGAGGGCCGCGAAAGCGCCGGCCCGCAGCCCGTGCGCGTGCACGATGTCAGGCGCGGCCTGCCGCAGCCGCCTGCGCAGTGCCGCGAGTGCTGCCGCGTCGCGGGCCGGGCGCGGCCGGTCCCCGATGTCCACCTCGGTGAACGATCCCCCCGGGCCGGCGAACTGCTGCCGGGCAGCAGCCGGGCCGAAGACGGTGACCGCCAGGCCGCGCGCGCGGCCGCCTGCCGCGAGCATGGCGGCGTGGCTGCCCGTTCCCCCCGCGCTGGTGCCGACCACCAGCGCGACCCGCAGGGCGCTCATGCTGCCGTCCGCCTGATGACCCGGGCCAGCACCGCGCGGGTATCGCCGCCGTCGAGAGCCAGGCTGACGACCCCGAACGCGGCGGCCGCGCAACCGCAGGCGATCACGGCCAGGCATCCGTTCAGCAGGAAGCCGGATACCGGCAGCGCGCCGGCCACTGCCGCGCCCGCCACCGCGCCCGCCACCGCGCCCGCCAGGCCCGCCGCCGCGGCCCGCGGGGCTCCCCGCAGCGCAGCCGGGCCCCTGGCCCGCCCGACCGCAGTCACCAGGGCGACCGCGGCGATCGCCAGGCCGGCGGTGTTGCCGAGGCCGAGCACCGGCACCACCCAGCGGCCGCCGACCAGGCCGACGCCGATGATGTCGGCGGCGATGACCAGCAGCCAGCCGCCTGCCATCGCCGCGCCGGTGACCCAGTGCCGGCGGTCGGCGAGCAGGACCCTGGACAGGCAGGCCACCAGGCCGTATCCGACCAGGCCCGGTGCGAACGCGGCGAAGGTGAACGCGAGCTGCCGGGCCTGTCCCGGCTGGTGCGAGATGAACATCCGGGCGGCCGGCACCGCGGCCCCGGCCAGCATCGCCGCCCCGAGCCAGGAGACCAGCAGCACCGCCCGCGTCGACGTGGCGGCGGTCTCATCGAACGAGGCGCCCGCGGTGGTGGACAGCACAGGGAAAGCGCTGATCGCGATCGGGATCGCCAGCACCGCGTACGGCACGACGAACGCCTGCCAGCCGTAGTTGTACAGCACGATCGCGCCGTTGCCGCCATGGCCGTTGGCCAGCCGGATCACCACCACGGTCGCGGCATCCTGCGCGATCAGCGCGGTGATGCCGACTGCTGCCAGGCCGCCGGCCCGGCGCGCGATGCCCGCGGGGAACCGCAGCGCGGGCCGCAGCCGCAGCCGCAGCCGCAGGGCCGGCGGCAGCGCGGTCAGCACCAGCGCCGCGACGCCGGCGGTGGTGCCGGCCGAGAGCGTCAGCTGCGCCGCTGCGGACAGCCCGGACAGCTGCTGGGTCTGCGCGTGACCGAGCGGCACGAAGGCCTCGTACGCGGCGATCACCACGAGGCTGGACAGCACCGGCGCGAGGGCGGGCGCGGCGAACTTGCGATGTGCCTGGAGCAGGCCGTAGAGCACCACGGCGAGGCCGTAGAGCAGGATCTGCGGCGCGAACACTGCCAGCATGCGCGCGCCCACCGCCACGACCTCGGCGCGCGCGCATCCGGGCGCCCCCGGCACCAGCAGCGAGACCACCGGGCCCGCCACCACCGCGAGGATCACGCTGACCGGGACCAGTATCGCGACCGTCCAGGTCAGTAGGGCCGATGCGATCCGGCTGGTGTCCGCCGCGCCGCCGTGACCAGCCGCCGAGCGCTGCGCCGGACCTGCCAGCACCGGGACCATGACGCTGGTCAGTGCCCCGCCGAGGACGATGTCGTAGATGATGTTGGGCACCTGGTTGGCGGTGGTGTAGGCGGTGCCGAGGCAGGAGGCGCCGACCGTGTGCGCGAACACCAGCTGCCTGCCGAACCCCACGATCCGGGCCGCAGCGGTCAGCGCGCCGATCAGGATCGCCGCGCGGCCGATCGACCGGGCCGCCCGTCGCGGGCTCCCGGGCGGGGGGTCTTCCGGGCCCCGCCTGGTGACCGGCGCGGCAGGCCCGGTCACCGGCGGACTGCGGCTGCCGGGGCGGTCGCGCCGGGCCGGGCGGCGCTCTCGTCCAGTAGCTGCCCGGCTTCGGCGCGGACGGCGTGCGGCCCGGGCAGGCCGGCCGGCCCGGCGCCAGGCCGGGCGGACGGCCGCGCAGCCGGGCGGCGGCCCAGCATGTCGAGCCAGCGCAGCGGCGGCATCCGCTCGATGACCTTGGTGAAGCTGACCACTTCGCTGACGGCCGTGAGCCCCGCGACAGCGGCCAGGGCGGTGATTCTCGTGCGGCGCGGCAGCGCGATCGCCGCCGCGGTCCCGAGCATGGCGCCCAGCGCGTTGGCCCCGGCATCGCCCAGCATGGCCCGTTCGCCTAGATCCTCGGGCAGCAGCGCAGCCGCCGCGCCGAGCGGCGCTGCCGCCGCGCACCGGCCGCCCCTGCCACCTGCCGCCACCAGTGACCCCGCCGCCAGTGCCACCTTGATGGCCCGGCCGGGACGGAGGTCGAACAGGTTCAGCAGGTTGGCCCCGCCCGCGGCAAGGCCCGCATTGATAACGATGTCCGGCGCAGATCCGCCGATCAGCGAGCTCGCCGCGAGCCCGGCAGCGCCGATGCCGCCCATCTTGACAGCGCCGCTGGTCAGCTCACCGCCGGCCAGGGCGCCGAGGTGGCCGCGGAATCCGCGCCGGTCGCCGGTGCCTGCCAGGTCGTCGTAGCAGCCGAAGGCCGCCGCGCCGGCGCCGGCGACAGCCAGCGCCGCCCGGCTGCGCGCCGCGGTTCCTGGCGCGAACGCCGCGGCCGCCGCCGCGGCCGCCGCCACGGCCGGGCCTGCCAGCAGCGTGACCGGCTCGCCGCGGTGATTCGTCCTGGTCCAGGCCGCGCTCCCGCCGGGCGGCCTGGCGGTCAGCGCCGCGAAGGCAGCGCGTGCCGCCACCGCGGCGAGGCCGCCCGCGAGCAGGGCCGGCCGGCTCACCGGCGCACCGCGCGCCTGGTCGCGGCGGGAGTGGCCGACTGCGTCACGGACGGTGTCGGAACCGGGCTCGGGACCGCGCCTGGCCGGACGCCGTAGCTGGCCGCCTTGTGCCCGGCAAGCAGCAGGCTGAGCGCCTGCGCGACGATGATCTGGCCGGTTTCGGTATTGGCGTTGTCCACGCTGGAGAGCTGCAGGCCGTCGCCGCCGCTGACCAGCTCGTCGATCGCGCTGCCCGCACCCGAGCCAGGCGGGGAGCCGGCCAGTACTGCCGCCTTGCCGGTGGTGTCCAGCTGCTGTGCCAGCGAGAGCAGGGCGAGGTTCGCCGGGTCGGAGTCGCCGCCCGCTGGCGGGCTGCCCGGGATGACCACGACCGCCAGGGTGGCCAGCGGCAGCGTCGCGCCGCTGGCGCCGCTAGCCGGGCTGACCTGCAGGTAGCCGTGCGCGGCGAAGCCGTCGAGGATGGACTTGCTCTCCGCCGCCGGAAGGCCGGGCCCGTCTTGGGTGACGAGTGCCGCCGCGATCAGCTGAGCGGCTTCCTGCTGCCCTGCGATCTGCGGGTTGGCGCCCTGCTGGGTGCCCTGGTTCAGGCTGACGTCCGGCGGGTCCAGCTGCTGGCTGAGGGAATCGAGGTTGCTCTGGGTGCTCTGGCCGGCGGCGAAGAACGCCTGCTGCAGCGCCACCTGCCCGGTGACCTGCGCGCCAGCCGCCTGCAGCGCGCTGGTCACGCCGCTGGTCACCTGGCCGTCGGCCCCGGGGGCGGTCACGACCACGGCGCGCCTGCCGGCCAGCAGATGGCCGAGCAGCAGGGCGGAGTTCGACTGGGCGAAGGCCTGGTCGAAGCTGATCTGCTGGCGCAATTCCCCGTTAGTGCCCAGTAGCGAGCTGATCTGCTGCCGCTCCTGCTGGGACGTCTTATAGAGCACTTTGAGCGTGCTCGGTTTCAGCGCGGTCGCGCCGACGACGATGCCGATCGCCAGGGCCAGGAAGACAGCGACGATCGAGACAAGGTGATAACGGAAATCAATCACTAAAATAGTCCAGTTAGCCAGTACCTGAAGGTGTCAAGCTCCGTACCGAGGTATCTCAGGAGGATCTGGCCCGCAGGCAGGGTCACCAGCGCCACCAGGACGGTCACTGCAGCGGCCAGCACCAGCGGTATCACCGCCTTCGCCGAGACCCGGCTGCGGTAGAGCCTGCTGACCCCCTTCTGGTCGACCAGCTTGTCGATTACCCGCAGCCTGGTCAGGAACGTGCTGGCCATCCCCGAGCGGCCTTTGTCGAGGAACTCTACCAGCGTGTCGTGCCTCCCGACGGTAACGATCAGGCTGGCTCCCTTCTCGTCGGCGAGCAGCAGCGCGATGTCCTCGCTGGTCCCCGGAGCTGGGCAGGTGACCGATTCGAGCCCAAGGCCCTGGACCCTGGCCAGGCCTGGCGCCCGGCCGTCCGGGTAAGCGTGCACGACGATCTCGGCGCCGCAGGCCAGCGCCCGGTCGGAGACCGAGTCCATGTCCCCGACGATCAGGTGAGGCCGGTAGCCGGCCTCCAGCAGCGCGTCGGCGCCGCCGTCGACGCCGACCAGTACCGGCTTGCAGTCGCGGATGTAAGAGCGCAGGGTGGCCAGGTCCTCGCGGTACCGGTAGCCGCGGACCACGACCAGCGCGTCCCTGCCCTCGAAGACAGTCCGCAGGGCAGGGGCCCCGATACCGTCGATCAGCAGCGGGTACTCGTGCTTGATGTACTCCATCGTGTTGGCGACGAATGCCTCGATCTCGGTGGCGAGCCCCGTCTTGGCCTCGGCCATCGCCGATATCACCGTCTCCAGGTCCTGCAGCCTGCCCTTGGCCACGATCTGGTCGCCCAGGTAGAGCGTGTCACCGTCGAGCCGCACCTGCTCGCCTTCGCTGATCCGCTCGAAAACGTCCGGGCCGACGTCGTCCACCAGCGGGACCCCGGCCGCCACCAGCAGCTGGGGACCGAGATTGGGGTACCGGCCGGTGATACTGCGCGCGACATTCACCACGGCCGCCACCTGGTGGCCGATCAGCGCATCCGCGCCGGTCCTGTCCAGGTCAGCGTGATCGATGATGGCGATGTCACCGGGCCGCAGTCTCGTGGACAGGCTCTTGGTCTTGCGGTCAAGCCGGGCCGTCGCAGTAATTCCGGGCAGGTCATCTGACCTGGTCCGACGGTTTCCGGGGAATTTGCGAGACTGCGGTTTCATCGCACAGTAAGTTTGCCAGATCCTGGATGCCCTAGCTGCCACACCCGTGATCAGCGCCTCTACCCGCGGCCGGCGCATCTACTCGGCAGCTATCCCGGCCCGCTCGGCCGAGGCAGCGGCGAGCAGCTCACTTGCGTGCGCGCGGCCGAGTTCGGAGTCTTCAAGCCCGGCCAGCATCCTGGACAGCTCCCTGACCCGTCCGGCGTCGTCCAGCCGGACGACTCCGCTACTCGTCACGGAGCCGTCGCCGGCCTTCTCCACCACCAGGTGGGTGTCCGCGAACGCGGCGACCTGGGGCAGATGCGTGACGACTATCACCTGGGCAAGCCGGGCAAGCCGGGCAAGCCGCCGCCCGATCTCCGTTGCGGCCTTGCCGCCGACGCCCGCGTCCACCTCGTCGAACACGAAGGTCGGCACCGGGTCGGCGCCGGCGAAGACGACCTCGATGGCCAGCATCACCCGGGACAGCTCGCCGCCTGACGCGCCCTTGTGCAGCGGCAGCGCCGGCGCGCCCGGGTGCGCCGCCAGCCTGATCTCCACCTCGTCAGCGCCGCAGGGACCCGGCTCGCGCAGCGGGGTGATGGCGACCGTGAGCCTGGCGTGCGGCATCGCCAGCGCCGCGAGCTCGGCGCTGACATCGGCCGCGAACCGGCCGGCGGCCGATGTCCGTGCCCCGGTGAGCCGCTCCGCGAGCTCGCCGGCCGCCGAGGCGAGTTCCGCCTCCTCCTTGGCAAGCCCGGCGATCCGGTCATCATCGCTGTCCAGCTCGCCGAGCCTGGCAACCGCGAGCTTGGCCCACGCGAGCACGGCGCCGAGCCCGCCCTCGCCGCCGGCCGCGGCACCGGCGGCGCCGTACATACGGATGAGGCGGACCAGCGCCGCCCGCCGCTCCTGCACAGCCGCCAGCCTGATCGGGTCCGCCTCCACGGCCTGCGCGTAGGAAGCCAGCTCGGCGGCGACGTCGGCGACCAGGTAGGCGGCCTCCGACACCCTGGCGGCGAGCGCCGCCAGGGCCGCATCGTGCTGGGCAGCCGACTCCAGTGCCTGACGTGCGCTGCCGAGCAGGGTCACGGCGTCTGCCGCGTCGTAGGACCCGGCCGAGGGATCGGCCAGCAGTGCCTCGTGTGCCGTGGTGGCCGCGGTATGCAGGGCGTCCGCGTTGGACAGGCGCTCCTCTTCGGCCAGGAGCTCGATATCCTCGCCGGCTGCTGGCTCCGCGCGCTCGATCTCGGCGAGCCCGCGCCGCAGCTCCTCGGCCTCCCGCGCCCGCCCGGCGGCCAGCGAGGCGAGCTGGTCAAGCTCCGCCCTGACGTCGCGGTGGCGCTGATAGGCCCGCTGATAGTCGCCGCGCAGCGCCGTCAGGCCGGGTCCCCCGAAGCGGTCGAGCGCCTCGCGCTGCCGGCCGGGCCGCAGCAGCTGCTGCTGGCCGGCCTGGCCGTGCACGGCAATCAGGTCATCGGCGAGATAGGTGAGCAGTGAGACCGGCACCGACCGGCCGCCCGCATGCGCCCGGGACCGGCCCTCGACCGAGACCGAACGGCTCAGGATCAGCGCACCGCCGTCATCGTCAAGGTCTCCCCCGGCTTCGCTCACCTGCCGGGCCACCTCGCCGTCCGGATCCACGCTGAGCCGCCCTTCAACGCTGGCGCGGTCGGATCCGGGCCGGACCCGGGTAGGGTCGCCGCGGCCGCCGAAGAGCAGGCCGAGGCCGGAGACCACCATCGTCTTGCCGGCTCCGGTCTCGCCGGTCATCACGTTGAAGCCCGCGGACAGCTCCAGGACAGCCTCATCGATCACCCCGAGCCCGGTGATACGGACTTCCTCAAGCATCGCCGCCTGGCTCCTCATCTCGCTGGCGCGCGCCATCTGGCTCGCGCGCGCCGGGTGCCTCAGCGCGACCATCTCGCGGCGCGCCGGCTGGCTCACGCAGCCCGAGCTCGCGGCGCGCGGCTCCCCAGCCCCGCCAGCCGGCCACCGGCAGCCCGAACTTGGCCACGAGCCGGTCGGTGAACGACGCCCCGGCCGCGCCCGCGCCGCGCAGCCTCGCCAGCCGCACGGGCTCGCTGCCGCGCCGCACCTCGACGCGCGCGCCCGGATCCAGATCGACACTACGACGCCCATCGCACCATAGAACGGCCGTGGACGTCTCGCTTTGCGCGGTTGGCGGGCCTATTACTTCGGCCGCGAGCACTGATCGCGGCGAGACGACCATCGGGCCCGCGAACAGGGCGTGCGCGCTGATGGGCACCAGCAGGAGTGCCTCCACCTCGGGCCAGACAACCGGCCCGCCTGCCGAGAAGGCGTATGCCGTCGAGCCGGTCGGGGTGGCGAACACGACGCCATCGCAGCCCCACCTGGAGAGCGGGCGGCCGTCGACCTCCGTCACCACGTCGAGCATCCGTTCCCTGGCACCCTTTTCCACGCTGGCCTCGTTCAGCGCCCAGGTGCTGGCCGTCACCGTGCCGTCGCGCCGCACCGTGACGTCTATGGTCATCCGCTGCTCGACCAGGTACCGGCAGGCCACGACGCGATCCACCGTGTCGGACAGGTCTTCCACCTCTGCCTCGGCGAGGAACCCGACATGTCCGAGGTTGATGCCGAGCAGCGGCGACCTGGCCGGGCGGGCCAGCTCGGCGGCTCGCAGCAGCGTGCCATCGCCGCCGAGGACGAGCACCATTTCGGTGCCCTCGGCGGCTGCTTCCGAGACGGGGACCTCATGAACGGCGGCCCCGCAGTCCAGGTCCGCCGCTTCGGTGGCCAGGACGCGGACAGCCACCCCGGCCGCCGCCAGCCGGTGCGCCACCGCGCGGGCACTGCGGATGGCGTCGGGCCGCCCGGTGTGCACGACAAGCAGCATCGTCCGCGTTGAGTTCACTGCGGCCCTTCCGTGATCGCCCGCTGCAGGGCGGCGGGGTCAAGGGCATCCGCCCCGCGCTGCAGCCAGAGGAAGTACTCGACGTTCCCCGACGGCCCGGGCAGCGGGCTGGCCACTACCCCCCGGGCACCCAGTCCGGCCTTGACTGCGGCTGCCGCGACAGCTGTCACCGCTGCGGCACGCAGCTGCGGGTCCCTGACCACGCCGCCGGTTCCCACCTTGCCCTTGCCGATCTCGAACTGGGGCTTCACCAGCAGGACGAAGTCCGCGTCCGGGGCGCCGCAGGCGGCCAGCGCCGGGAGGACGAGGACCAGCGAGATGAACGACAGGTCCGCCGTAATCAGCCCGGGTGCGGGCGCGACCTGCTCCGGCATGAGCCGCCGCACGTTGACGCCGTCAAGGACGGTCACCCTCGGATCGGTGCGGAGGTTCCAGGCAAGCTGGCCGTGACCGACGTCGACGGCGGTGACGTGCGCGGCTCCGCCGCGGAGCAGGACGTCAGTGAAGCCGCCCGCGGACGCACCGGCGTCCAGGCAGCGCCGCCCGGCGACAGTCAGCCCCGTGAAAGCGGACAGCGCGCCCGCCAGCTTGTGGCCGCCTCGTGAGGCGTAGGCCGGCCCGGCCGCCGGCCCCGAGACCGTGATCGCCGCGTCCAGGCCGACCTGGCTGGCCGCCTTGCCCGCGGTCTGGCCCGCCACCGCCACCCGCCCGGCCGAGATGAGGTCCGCCGCCTGTTCCCGTGAGCGGGCAAACCCCCTGCGCACGAGTTCGGCATCCAGCCGCATCCTCCTGCTCATTGATCCGCCAGCAGTCCGCTCAGCCCCGATGCCTGTCAGCCTTCCCGGCGCCGCCGGTGCCCCCGTCCACGCCGGGGTCCGCGCCCGCCCGGGCACCGGACGGGAGGCCGGTGTCCAGCTCGCCCAGCACATCGGTCAGGCTCTTGTGCACCTGCTCGAAGACAGCGCAGTGCTCGGTCACTGGCAGCCCTGGCAGCTCATCAAGCCTGGCCAGCGCCGCGTCGACGCTAGGCTCGCCGGTCACCGCAGGCAGCTCACCTTGCCCGGGCGGCTCCGGGCCGGACTGGCCGGGCCGCAGGCCGGACTCACTGGTGCGGTATTCCATCGGCCATCACTCTCCTCTGCCCGGCCCGGCGCTCCCCTGCCTGTGTCGCTCCGTCAAGAACGCTACCGTCAGCGGGGACCCTTATGGCGCACCTGATCTCGCCCGGCGCTCCTGTATCCGCTCCGGGGCCATGATCTCCTCCAGCCACCCCGGGGTTCGCGACGGCAGCCGGAGGACAGAGAATGACCTTGGAAGCGAGGTCATGATGGCGACTGCGGAGGAATGCCGTAAGGCTCTGGCGAGTCTCACGGCCCGCCTCTCGGATATGGATCCCGATGATCGTGCGAACCATCTCGTGGACCGGACGCTCAGCTGCCGGATCCCTGACCTGGGCATCACGTACCTGACCCGGATGGGAGCGCACGGCGCGGATCCTGTCACGGAGGCGGACGGCGACGCCAGGCCGGCACAGGTGCGGTTTACCGCCAATAGCGACATTGTCGTGTCGATCACTGACGACCCGGGGAGCTTCGCCCGGGCATGGCTGACCGGCCGCCTGAAGATCGAGGGCAACCTGTTCGACCTGCTGCGGCTCAGGAAGCTGATGTAGCGTCCCGGCGCCGGGCGCACTACGCTCGCTGCGCCAGGCTCGCGGCACTGGCCGGCCCGCGCCGGCGTCCCTAGCATGAGACCGTGAGCGCTGACCGTGACCTGGATGTCGTGGTATTCGGCGCCACCGGTTTCGTGGGGCGGCTGGTGGCCGGCTACCTCGCCGGTCACGCGCCGGTCGGCGCCCGCATCGGGCTCGCCGGGCGGTCCGCGGAACGACTGGCCGGGCTTAGGGCGCAGCTCGGCCAGGCTGCCTCGAAGTGGCCGCTGCTGGTGGCCGACTCGGCCGACGCCGCGTCTGTCGCCTCGCTTGCGCGCGCGGCGTCGGTGGTGGCGACCACGGTCGGGCCCTACCGCCGTCACGGGCTCCCGCTGGCGGAGGCCTGCGCCAGCGCGGGCACCGACTACGCGGACCTGTCCGGTGAAGTGCTGTTCATCCGGGAGAGCATCGACCGCTGCCACGACGTGGCCGCGGGCACGGGCGCGCGCATCGTGCACTGCTGCGGTTTCGATTCCATCCCCTCCGACCTCGGCGTGCTGTCGCTGCATCACGCCGCCCGCGCGGACGGTACCGGCGATCTGCAGGACACGACGCTGGTCGTGAGGGCCATGGCCGGCGGTGTCAGCGGCGGGACGCTGGCCTCGGGCCTGGCGCAGTGGGACGAGGTGCAGGCCAGCGCCGAGCTGCGCAAGGTGGTGGACGACCCGTACGCGCTCAGCCCTGATCGCGCGGCGGAGCCTGACCTCGGCGATGAGCAGGACCTGAAGTGGATCAGGCACGAGGACGATCTGGGGATCTGGGCCGGCCCATTCCTCATGGCGGGCATCAACACCCGCATCGTACGTCGCAGCAACGCCCTGCAAGGCTGGGCATACGGACGCAGGTTCCGTTACCGCGAGGTCACCGGATTCGGCACCGGCCCCGTCGCACCGCTGCAGGCTGCCGCGGTCAGCAGCGCACTGATCGCGCTGTCTGCGGGGCTCGCTTTCGGCCCGTCGAGGGCGCTGGCCGGGCGCCTGCTGCCGGCCCCTGGCCAGGGCCCGGGCGAACGGGCGCGCCGCGCGGGCCGGTTCCGTATTGACATCCACGCCCGTACCTCAGCTGGCGTGCGATACGTCAGCACGGTCGCTGCGCGCGGTGATCCGGGCTACGCGGCAACCTCGGTAATGCTCGGTGAAAGCGCTCTGTGCCTCGCGCTGGATCGCGACCGGCTGCCCGGCGTCGTCGGCGTGCTGACGCCGGCGACAGCGATGGGCGGCGCCCTGGCCGACCGGCTCAGGTCCGCCGGCCAGACCCTGGCGGTCCGGCGGATCACGGGTTGAGCGTTACTACCATCTCAAGCAGGTACGCCGGGGACCAGCTCACCAGGATGAGCGTGCGGATCACGTCGCCTGTCCCGCTCGATCGAAGAGCGCGGGCGGGCTATCTTGGCGCCATGACGGCCCTTATCCGGCGGCCGCGGGCCGAGATCGCCCCCGGCGCGGTGCACGTTCCCGGCTGGCTCAGTCCCGGACTGCAGCAACGGCTGGTGACGGAGTGCCGGCAGTGGGCCCGTCCGCCCGCGGGGATGCGGGCCACCCGGATGCCGGCCGGCGCGGTGATGTCAGTCCGGACCGTCTGCCTCGGCTGGCACTGGGTTCCTTACCGCTACTGCCGGACAGCGGAAGACGTGGATGGGGCACCGGTCAAGCGGTTCCCTGGCTGGCTCGCCGACCTTGGCCGCCGGGCGGTGGCCGACGCCTACGGAGATCCGGCAGCGGCTGAGGATTACCGCCCTGACGTCGCACTCGTCAACTACTACGATGACAAGGCCAGGATGGGCATGCATGCCGACCGTGACGAGCGCAGCCTCGCGCCGGTGGTGTCGCTGAGCCTCGGGACAACTTGCGTGTTCCGGTTCGGCAACACCCAGCACCGGAACCGGCCATGGACCGATATTGAGCTGGAATCAGGTGACCTGTTCGTCTTCGGCGGCCCGGCGCGGCTCGCCTATCATGGCGTGCTCAAGACGCTGCCGGGCAGCGGCCGGCCGGAGATCGGGCTCAGCGCTGGGCGCCTCAACATAACGCTGCGCGAATCCGGCCTGGGCTGACGTCCTGGCCTGTCCTGCCGGTGAAATGCTGGGAGCATGCCCGAGGGTGACGTGGTCTGGCGCGCGGCGCGCCAGCTCGACCGTGCGCTCACCGGCCGGCCGCTTACCCGCAGTGACTTCAGGGTGCCGCGTTATGCGGCCACGAACTTGACCGGACGCGCGGTGGCCGGGACTGTCTCCCGGGGAAAGCACCTGCTCACCCGCGTCGACGGCGGCATCACGATCCACACCCACCTGCGGATGGACGGGTCCTGGCGGATCCGGCCGGCCGCCGGGCGCCCGGCCCGTGATCACCGGGTCAGGCTCGTGCTCGCGAATGACACATGGCAGGCGGTCGGGCGCCTGCTCGGGGTGGTGGAGGTCGTGCCGACAAAGGACGAGGAGCGCGTCGTCGGTCACCTCGGCCCTGACCTGCTCGGCCCCGGCTGGGAATCTGCCGAGGCGGTCCGCCGGCTTGCGGCGAGCCCGGACCGGCCGGCCGGCGAGGCACTGCTCGACCAGCGGAATCTGGCCGGGATCGGCAACCTCTACAAGGCGGAGGTGCTGTTCCTGCGCGGGATCGACCCGTGGCGCCCGGTGGGCAGCATTGACGATCTCGCGTCGCTGGTCGAGCTGGCACGGCGGCTGCTCGACGCCAATAAGGACCGCACCGGCCAGATCACCACCGGGATGGCGGGCCGCGGCCAGGAGACGTGGGTATACGGCAGGCAGGGCAGGCCGTGCCGCCGGTGCGGCACGCCGGTCAGCACGACCGGGGCCATGGATTCAGGCGAGCGCATCACCTTCTGGTGCCCGCACTGCCAGCCGGCCGGCCGGCCGTGATTCGGCTGGGTATCCGCTGCTCCGGCCGCCTGCGCGCGGCCAGCGGGAGGTCAGCTATCCGCTGGCCGCGCCGGCGGAGTCCCGCGGGTACAGGAGCGTGCCGATGAAGAAGACCGGGACCAGCGCGTAGGCGACCACGGCGATGACGGGCTCCACGAACGACAGGCTCGCCGCGATCGGGTAGACCACGACGCTGACTGACGCGCGCCCGATGGCGTGCCGCAGGTAGCCGGCATCGGTGGCCTCGGTGAGCAAGGCAGGGTTCCGGGCCAGGTAACGGTAGATGTTCATCCAGGCCAGGGGGACGAGGAAGCCGACCGCGGCGTAGAGCAGGTTGGCCGCGATCTGGTCAGTCCGGGTGCCGTCCCGCACGGCGGCGGAGATCACAGCCGCTGGCCAGGGAAACAGGGATGCGACCAGGAGCAGCAGCAGGTTGGCGCAGATCAGGCGTACGTCAACCACGCGGACCCGGGTGAACAGGTCGTGGTGGTGGATCCAGATGGCCGATATGTTCAAGAACGCGGCCAGGTAGGCCAGGTAGGCGGGCCACTGGTGAAGCAGGGTATGGGTGAAGCCGCCGCGGGCCGCGGGCGCGTGCAGGTCCAGCACGAGCAGGGTCAGCGCGATCGCAAAGACACCGTCGCTGAAGGCCTCGACCCGGCCACTGTCAGCGGCCCGCTTCCGCGTCCCTTCACCGGCGTGCGTCATGACGTGCGACTTGCCGGACGCCGCGGGTGATGGCGCATGAGACCTCCTGAAGCAGTCAGGCGACCGGCATCCCGCTGCCGTCCCGCTCGGCGTGGTGCTCAGATAACCATACAGAGCGTATGATTGTCCAATGGCCGTGACCGCCGCCGCGCAGGTGCCCCGGATCAATCCGCGGGTACGGCGGACCAAGGACCACGTCCTGCAGACCGCGCGGCGGCTGCTTCCCGAGCTCGGCCCGATCGCGATGACCTTTACCGCGCTCAGCGGCGCGTCCGGAGTCACCAGGCAGACGCTCTACCGGCACTGGCCGAGCCGCGAGGCACTCCTTGCCGAACTCGTCCTCACCGGGCCGGACGTGGCTTACCCGGAGCCCGGCACCGACCCGCGGCGGATCGCTACCGAGTTCCTGCACAGCCTGAGCGCCGGGATGAGCGATGCGCCCACAGCCAGCGCGCTCATGTCACTGGCTGCGCACGCCCCGCGCGACCCGGCGAGCGCCGCCGCCCTCGCCGCCATCAGTGCCGGCCGGTGCGATGCGCTCAACGCGCTGCTCAGGCCGTCGGGACGGCACGTCGGCCAGGCCGAGTTCGCCTGCCTCTGCGGACCAGTGATCTACCAGCGGCTCATAGCCCGTGCCGACATCACTGACGGCATGATCTACGACATCGTCAGCCGCTGGCTCGACCGGAATGCCAGCGCGGTTTCGCCGTCGTAGCAGGCGACCGGGATCGGGCGCGCTGACCCGGTCATGTGCTGATGGAATCACGGCCATCGGATAATGCGTTGTTCGTAGTGCACAAACGATGCACCGCAGCCGCCGGCGCTGCTTCTTGCGGTGCGCGGCCGGTCGAGTGATCTCACCCGGAGAGCACGTCCGCCCTGGCAGGCTGGATGTTACCGGAAGCGGCCGGATGAAATTCCGACAAGAGAATAGATGTTATATAAGCGTTGGCTAACGACCCCGACCGGCGCGTTCTGCATATCAATCCCCCCGGAGTAAGGCGCAGCCGCACAGGACCTGTGTTACCGGGCTCTCCCCATTACCAGGTTCGAGTTGATTTCCCCATATGTCGACTCAGCGTTCTGCGGTACGCCATGCTCATGTCGATTTGGAGACTATGATGCGCTTTCGGCGTGCTAGCCTCGGAAAAAAGCTTTCCGCTGTTCGATCCGCGCCGCGAGCACCGCACCTCACCCGGCCGCGCGGCTGGGCCGCACTAGCGGGCGCGGTCCTGGCTCTTGTGCTCGCACTGGTCGGCGTCGCCGTGGCCGACGTCCACCCTGGTGCCAGCCCGCGCACCGGGGCAGCTGGTCCTGATCCCGCTGCCCCGGCCGCAGCAGGTTCCCGCTCGGCCGGCCCGGTGACGGCCGCGTCGCAGCGCGCGCGCACGACGGCCCGGCTGCGCCGCGGGGCGCTGCGCACGTCCTGCCGGTCAGTGGCGCACATCGGCGACTCGACGTCGGTGGGCCTGATCTCGCCCGAGTACCTGCCCGGCCCGGCCGAGCGGCTGGCCGCTCGCTACGCGGACGTCGGCGTCAGGGACTTCCGGGTGGACGCATCAGGCGGCCGCTCGATCGTGGAGGTTCTCCCCGGGCAGGTGAACGGTGACAACGTGGCGCGGGCCTGGCGTCGCGAGGGCTACCGGGGCTGCTGGGTGTTCGCCCTGGGCACCAACGACACCGCGAATGTCTCCGTCGGGTCCGCCGTCGGGAGGATGGGTCGCATCGAGGAAATGATGTCGGTGGCGCACGGCGAGCCGGTGCTCTGGGTCAACGTGCGGACCCTGGATGCCAGCGGTTCCTGGGCGGAGGGCAACATGCAGCTCTGGAACGGCGCCCTGCGCGAGGCGTGCGCCAAGTATCCGAACATGCGGATCTTCGACTGGGCATCCGTGGCCAGCCCCGCCTGGTTCATCTCCGACGGGATTCACTACACCTCGGCCGGGTATGCGGCCCGCGCCCAGGCCATCGCGGACGCGCTGGCGAGGGCTTTCGGGCGCGGCGGCGACAGTCGCAGCTGCACGGTGCGCTAGCGGCGGCCGCCCTTCCGCTGCCCATCTCCGCCATCGGCCGCTCTCGCGCGCTATGGGGAATGGTTCCGTATCTTTGGTGACTCCGATACGTAGTCAATAGATAACACTGGGTAGTGCCTTTCTTGCCGCGCAGCACCGAGACGTCCCCGGACGGGCGACGGTATGGCCGAGCGCGGCGAGGGGGAAACCATGCCGGAACCGGTTCGCGCCGGCCAGCGTTACATGCCAGGCCTCGACGGCCTGCGCGCGCTGGCGGTGCTCGCTGTTATCGCATTTCACGAGCAGCTCGGATGGGCGCCAGGCGGCTTGCTGGGCGTCGCGGTGTTCTTCACGCTGAGCGGCTACCTCATTACCGACCTGCTGCTGGGCCAATGGTCTGCGCACGGGCGGCTGCGCCTCGGTGACTTCTGGCTCAGGCGCGCGCGCCGGCTGCTGCCTGCCCTATTCGTGATGCTGGCGGCCGTCACCGCCTGGGTCACGATCGCGGACCGGGCCCGGCTGGCCGGGTTGCGCGGCGCCGTCGCGGCGGCCGCGACCTACTGGAGCAACTGGTACCTCATCGCAGCGAATCAGTCCTACTTCGCGCGGTTCGCGCCGCCCGCCCCGCTCGATCACTTGTGGTCGCTGGCGGTGGAGGAGCAGTTCTACCTGATCTGGCCCTGGCTACTCCTGCTGGGCCTGTGCTGCCTGGGAACACGCCGGGCGGCCTCGGTAAGGTGGCTGGCGCTGCCTACGCTCGCGCTGGCCGCCGCGTCGGCAGCCGCGATGCTCCTGCTTTACCACCCCGGGCTTGATCCAACCAGGGTCTACGAGGGGACCGACACCCGCGCCTTCGGCCTGCTCATAGGGGCCGCACTGGCGATGGTCTGGCCCAGCCGCCGGCAGGCGGCGCCCGCGCGACGCAGCCGCGTGCTGCTGGACGGCGCCGGGTTCGCGGGCCTGGCCGTGATCGCCCTGATGATCTGGCGGGTCGGTCAGTACGCGCCGTTCGCTTATCGCGGCGGGCTGGTGGTGCTCTCGCTGGCGGCGGCCGCCGTCACCGCAGCGGCCGCCTGTCCCGGCAGCCTGGTGGGCCTGGTGCTGGGCTGGCGGCCATTGCGCTGGCTCGGCGTCCGTTCCTACGGCATCTACCTCTGGCACTATCCCGTCATCGTGCTGACCTCGCCCCCGAACACCGGCGAGGACTTGCCGAGGGCAGCTGTCCAGGTAGCGGCCAGCGTGCTCCTGGCGGCGCTGTCCTGGCGGTTCGTCGAGGAGCCCGTGCGCCATGGCGCCATCGGGCGGCTGCGCGTGCGGCTCCGGCCCGCCGAATGGAGGGCCAGGCCTGTCAGGCTGGCCGGCGTGGCCGCTGTCACAGGAGCATCGGGGGTGCTGCTCGTAGCCTGCGCCGGTCTCACCGGTGCCTTTCCTGCCCCGGCCGCGGGCACGGGCACGGGCAGCCCGGCCTTCCTGGCGGCTGGCCCAGGGCTCTCGCAGGCCAGCAAGTCAGTGTCGAAGGCCCGGCCGCAGCCTGCGCTGGCCGGCCGGCTGCCCGCATCATCGGCCAGCGCGTCACCCGCCGGGCCACTGCGCACCTCATGCCGGGCTGTCGCCCACCTCGGCGACTCGACGTCCGAGGGCCTGGTCTCGCCCGACTACCTGCCCGACGCTGCCCAGCGGCTGCCGGAGCGGTATGAAGACGTCGGCGTGCAGACGGTCCGCACGGACATCTCAGGAGCGCGGTCGGTGGTCGAGGTGCTGCCCGGGCAGGTCAACGGCTACGATGCGGCCCGGGCGATGGTGGCAGCGGGATTCCGCGGATGCTGGGTGATCGCGCTCGGGACGAACGACACCGCTGACGTGGCCGCGGGCTCGGAAGTCGGGCTGATGACCCGGATCCAGCGGATGATGTCCGTAGCCAACGGTGCGCCTGTCCTGTGGGTCAACGTCAAATCGCTGCTCGTCAGCGGCCCCTACGCCGAGGCGAACATGCTGCGGTGGGACAGCACCCTGCTGCAGGCCTGCGCCAGGTACCCGAACATGCGGATCTTCGACTGGGCCGCGCTGGTGAAGACCAGATGGTTTATCGCCGACGGGATTCACTTCACCTCGGCCGGCTATGCCGCGCGCGCCAGGATGATCGCTGACTCCCTGGCCACCGCCTTCCCCAGCCACGGGCAGAGCAGCGGCTGCGTCGTGGGGTAGCCGCCCAACACTGGTGCGCTGGCTACGCGGTGCAGCCGCCGTCGATGGCCAAGGCGACCCTCCCAGTGGGGCTGGGCGCCGGGCCCGGAAGTTCGCCCTCGGCCGGCCCGCCCAGCAGGCTCCGGTACAAGGGAGTGCCGACGTTGCCGGTGACCAGCGCATTGACCCGCACGCCGTGGTCTGCGCCTTCCAGCGCCGCCGAACCCGTCGCGGCAGCCATGCGGCTCACTGCAGCGGCGCGAACCGTGCAGTGAAGTGCCGGAGCTGCCTTGGCTGGGACACGATGCGCATGCCGGGAAGCTCGGCGCCCCGGCTCGCCACCCGGGTGGCGACCTCGATCACGTAGTCCATGTGGCTCTGGGTGTAGGTGCGCCGGGGAATGGCGAGCCGGACCAGGTCCAGCGCGGCCGGGGTCTCGGTGCCGTCCGGGTGCAGGCCGAACATCACGGTCCCGATCTCGCAGCTTCGCACCCCGCCCTCCGCGTACAGCGCGCAGGCCAGCGCCTGGCCCGGGTACTGCAGCGGGTCGAGGTGCGCCAGCATGGCCCGCGCGTCGATGAAGACCGCGTGGCCGCCGAACGGCACGACGACCGGGATCCCCGCCGACTCGAACGCGTCGCCGAGGTAGGCGACCGAGCGCACCCGGTAAGACAGGTAGTCCTCGTCGGTGCACTCGCTCAGCCCCTGCGCGATCGCCTCCAGGTCACGGCCGGCGAGCCCGCCATAAGTGGGAAAGCCCTCTGTGAGGATCTCCAGGTTGCGGCAGCGGTCGGCGAGGCCGTCATCGTCGAGAGCAAGCCAGCCGCCGATGTTGGCGAGCGGATCCTTTTTCGCCGACATCGTCATCCCGTCAGCAAAGGCGGCCATCTCGCGGACGATGTCGGCGACTGCGACATCGGCGTAGCCGGGTTCCCTGGTCTTAATGAACCACGCGTTCTCCGCGAAACGGCAGGCATCCAGGAACAGCGGCTTGCCGAAGCGGTCACAGACCTGGCGCACCGCGCGGAGGTTGGCCATGCTGACCGGCTGGCCGCCGCCGGAGTTGTTCGTGATGGTCAGCATCACCAGCGGCACCGCGTCGGCCTGCGCAGCGAGCAGCCGCTCCAGCGCCCCGACATCCATGTTGCCCTTGAACGGGTGCCGCAGGGCCGGCTCAAGCCCCTCCGGGATAGGCAAGTCGACCGCCTGCGCCCCGGAGAACTCGATGTTGGCGCGCGTGGTATCGAAGTGAGTGTTGTTCGGAATGACCCGGCCCGGACCGCCGGCCGCGGTGAAGAGGATCTTCTCCGCGGCGCGGCCCTGATGGGTGGGCAGGACGTGCCGGAACGGGAACAGGCCGGTCACCGCCGCACGGAACCGGTAGAACGAGGGAGACCCGGCGTAGGCTTCGTTGCCTCGCTGGATCCCGGCCCACTGCTCCGCCGACATCGCCCCGGTCCCTGAGTCGGTGAGCAGGTCGATCAGCACGTCCTCGGCCCGCAGCTCGAACAGGTTGTACCCCGCGGCGGCTAGGGCCGCCGCCCGGTCCGCCCGGGTCGTCAGCCGCATCGGCTCCACAGAGTGGATGCGGAACGGCTCAATGATCGTGCGGAATGGCTCGTCTGTCACCGGCCGTCGCCTCCTCAAGCCGAATGCGCGTCAGTCTGCCGCCCTGGCGGGGATCCGGTCGGTGATGATCCCGAAGTGGTCGCGGTAGGCCCTGAGCATGTCATAGCCGGCCGCCTGCGGTAGGCCCCCGGCCAGTCGGCCCGGGCAATCCGCCGGACGGGATTCCCTGGTGAGATCCTGCCCGCGCAGCCGGAGCCGGCTGGCTCAGGATGGTCCCGCATCAGCCGGGAAGCCGAGCCTGCCTACCGCGGACCGCACCGCATCGGCCGAATCAGCCCCTGCCGACCAGGCAGCCGCGCACAGCGCCCGCAGGCCGTCGACCGGTGCGCCCGAGCCCGAAAGCTTGAGCTGGCCGGATACCGTCCAGCCGCCGCAGCGGAACGCGCCGCCGGCGGCAGCCACCTGCGGATGCGGCTCGAGCAGTCCGGCCAGGTCAACCGCGAGGTAGGCGGGCCGGCACCGCGGCGGAGCGAGCACCACGTCAGCGGGCCGGCTGACCCCGGTGAGGACGAGCATGCTGTCGGCGCCGGCCCGGACCGCGCCCTCGATGTCGGTGTCCAGCCGGTCACCGACGATCAGTGGCCGGCGGGCACCGGTGCGCCGGACCGCCTCGGCGTGCAACGGGGGCTCGGGCTTGCCGGCCACCACCGGCTGGCAGCCGGTCGCGGTCACGAGCACCTGGACCAGCGCGCCGTTGCCCGGCAGCGGGCCCCGCGGGCTCGGCAGCGTGGCGTCGGCGTTGGACGCCACGTACCAGGCGCCGCCGCGGACCGCCAGGGCGGCCTCGGCGAGCAGCGCATAATTGATATCCGGCGCGTACCCCTGCACGACCGCGGCAGGACGCTCGGCGGCGGTGGACACCGGCCGCAGGCCGCGCTCCCGCAGCGCCAGCCGCAGCCCGATCCCGCCCGCGACCAGCACGGCCGAGCCCGCCGGCATGCGGTCCGCGATGAGCCGCGCGGCGGCCTGCGCCGAGGTCACCAGGTCGGCGGACGACGCCGGGACGCCCAGCTGGCTGAGCTGCTGCGCGATGGCGGCCGGCGAGCGCGAGGCGTTGTTGGTGACGAACGCCAGCCGCATCCCGCGGTGCCTGGCCTGCTTCAGTGCAGGCGGCGCACTGGGTATCCCGGTCCCGCCCAGGTAGACGACCCCGTCCAGGTCGAGCAGCGCCACGTCGTAAACCTCGCTGAGCGGGCGGTCGCAGCCGCGAGGGCTTCCCGCGCTCCCCCGGACGGCACCAGCGGCAGCATCCCGGCGCACGTCGTGACCTGCGTTCTGCATCATGCGTTTCCCGTCGTATTCGGTGACTCGCGAGCGCGCAGCGTCGCCCGTACGCCGCGCAGCGCGTCAGTGTAGTGGCGCAGGTCCGGCCGCATCGCAGCGGCCAGGGCCAGGTGCTCGGCGGCGGCCGCCGGATCACCGGTCCGCGCCAGGGCCAGCCCCAGGCCGAACTGGGCATAGTCATCACTCGGGCTGGCGTCCACGATCCGCCGGAAGGTGGCGGCCGCGGCGATGTACCTGCGCGCGTCGAACTGTGCCCTGGCCAGCGCCTCCAGGACACTGCGGGACTGCGGCTCGGCAGCCGCGGCACGCTCGAGCAGCTGCGCTGCCGCGGCGGCACTGCCGCGCCCGAGCAGCTCGAGCCCGCGCTGGTAGACGGCGTAGGTATCATCAGCGCGCGCGGGCCGGCCAGGAAGCTGATCGCCAGGGCGGGAATCCTGGCCGCCAGTTGGTCCTTCTGACATATGTGCATATCCTTCCGTCTGGCCACGAGCCAGCACCAGCCGGGCAGCGCCAGCTTTCGCTGGCACCGTTTCGCGGTGTTCGTTATGCGGAGGACAGGGTGAGCGGTCTGGCTGAGGTCACCTCTCCACCGTACGACGTCATCGCCCACGACATAGAGGACCAGTTGATGGCGGCCGACCCGCACAACGTGGTCCGGCTGATCCTCCCGCACCAGGTGCGCGGCCATCCCGGCGACGGCTGCGGTGAGGCCGCCCGGATGCTGCAGGCCTGGCAGGACGGGCAGATCCTGCGGATCGATCCCGACCCTGCCCTGTACGTCTACGAGCAGGCGGTGGCGGACGGCCCCGGCATGACAGTGAACCAGCGCGGCCTGATCGGGGCGCTCCGCCTGGAACCGCTGGACGCCGGCGTCATCCGGCCGCACGAGGGCGTCGCGCCCGGGCCGGTGGCCGGCCGCCGCCAGCTGATGGAGGCGACGCAGGCCAACCTCGAGCCGATCTTCCTCCTCTACGACCGCAGTGAGCCTGGCGCGGCGGGCCGCGCCATAGCGGCGGCCGCCGGCACGACGCCGCCGCTGGCACAGGCGGTGACCCGCGATGGTGTCCGGCACCGGATCTGGGCGATTACCGATCCCGCCCGGCTCGCCGCGATCGCGGCTGACCTGGCACCGGCCCGCCCGGTCATCGCCGACGGCCACCACAGGTACTCGGCCTATCTCGAGCTTCAGCGCCGGCGCCGGGCCGCGGGCGCCGGGCCGGGGCCGTGGGACTACGGGCTGGCCCTGCTGGTCGACGCCCGCGCCTACCCGCCGCAGGTCGGGGCGATCCACCGGATAATCCCGCAGCTGGACCCGGCTGCCGCGGCCGAGCTCGCCAAGGCAGCGTTCCGGGTGCGGGCGCTGCCCGGCGGCGACACGGGACTGCCCGCTGCGGTCAGCGAGCTCGCGGCCGCTAGCAGCCACGGCGTGGCGTTTCTCGTGGCCGACGACGCCGCCGCGTACCTGCTGACCGAGCCGGACCAGCTGCAGGTGGACGCCGCGATGCCGGCCGGCCGGTCAGCGCGCTGGCGCGGGCTGGCGGCGTCGGTGCTCCAGGAGCTGCTGGTCGGCCGGATCTGGGGGATCCGGGACAGCGACCGCAATGTCGGCTTCGTGCATAACGACCCGGCCGCCGCGATCCGCGCCGCCAGCGAAGCCGGCGGCACCGCGGTCATCTGCAGCCCGATGTCTGCCGCTGATGTCTATGCCGTCGCGGCCAGGGGTGAGCTAGTGCCGCGGAAGTCGACTTCATTTGATCCAAAGCCGCGGACCGGCCTGGTGATCAGGACGTTCGCTCAGAGCTGAATCACCGGCGGAGCCGCAGCCCGTTCCTGACGTAGAGCTGAATCGGCGCCCAGGGGCCGCTGGCACGCGTGAAGTTGCTCCGCAGGTACGCCTCGAGCCGCGGGGTCCAGGCGATCCGCACCTGGTTGTACGGGGTCAGGCAGACGTACTGCGCTGCGGCGAAAGCCCGGCGCCAGACCGCCGCTACCGCGGGGACGCTGCCGGCCGTGGCCGCGCTCCGGCCGTGCCCGAGGGCGTAGCCGGTGCCGGTGCCGTCGAGCACGACCGCGCAGCCCGGGCGGCTGGAGACCAGCCGGCTGGCGGAGATGAGCAGTGACATCTGATCCGACAGGACGCACGCACCCGGCGGGATCGCTCGTTCGATGGCGGCAACCTGGCGCTGTTCGGCGGGCCCCGGGCTGTTCTCCGCTCTCGGCACTGCCAGCGGCAGCGTGACGATGACCAGCCCGGCAAGTCCCGCCACCCGGTAACGCAGCCTTGCAGGCGGCGGGCCGCCGCGGCGCCGTTCCTGCGGCCCCGTGCCGTCGATCAGCGCGCCCGCGGGCAGCGCGAGGGTCATGGCGAGGAACGGGGCGAGGAAGCCGGGGTAGTGGTAGTAGAAATCGTCGGGAACGATGAACGAGGCCACCACCAGACCCGCCGTGACCATCGCGAACCATTCGAGGGGTGCGAGCGGGGAGCGGGTCACCAGCCACGCTGAGATCAGCAGGCCACCCGCGATCAGCGCGACCGCGATGGCGGCAGCCGTCAGCGCAGCGGCGCCAGGATGCCAGGCGGTCAGCCCGGTCAGCTGCTGTACCCGGAATCCGATCGGGGTCCGCGTGCCGGTCCTGACCAGCTGCGCCACGACCACGCTGTCGTAGAAGCCGCGCGGCGCCGCTACTGCGAACGGCAGCACGGGTAGGCAGAAACCGGCCGCCACGCCCGCCAGGTACCGGCCCGCCAGCCTCAGCTGCGGCAGGCACAGCACGCAGATCACCGCGACCGGGATGATGGCCCACACCTTGATGGCGCCGGCGAACCCGAAAGCCGCCCCGCCCCACATCAGCCTGCGCCCGCCCGCGATGCGGTCCCCGTCGAACACCGCCACCGCGCCCGCCAGACAGAACGCCACCAGCCACGGCTCGAGCAGGACCGTGTGCGCGGCCTGCACGCTGCCCGGGTAGATGGCGATGACTCCGCAGGTCAGTGTCGTGGCCAGCAGCCCGCGATGCCGTACCAGCAGGCCGCCGAGCGGGACCGACGCTGCCCCGGCCAGGGCGGTAAGGATCCGCCCCGCACCGAGTGCCCAGGCGGTGCTGCCGGTCAGCCGGGATAGTAGCGCCACCGGGCTCATCAGCAGCGTGATGCCCGGCGGCTGCACGAGCACGAAGTCCCGGTACGGCAGGATGCCGTGCACCAGCCAGATGGCGCTGCCGAAATCCGCGCCGTCGTCGTATTCACCGACATCGAGGAGATGACCAGGCCGGGCGAGCTGGTAGCCGCGCAGCGCCAGCGCCAGCACGGTCGCGGCGACGATGACCGCGGGGACCGGGGCACTGACAATGCGGCGCCGCAGCGTGACGGGCGCGTCGCCGCGCGACGAGGCGGCCGCGGGCCGGACAGTCGTTCCGCTCACAACTGGCTACTTCCACAGGCTCTTGGCGTGATCCGATGACCTCCGCGACACGACCTGGCAGCCACCGGGCAGCTGCCTAGCGCGTCGGGGCTAATAAGCCCGGCAGCGGCCGTTCCGGGCGGCCGCCACCCGATGTTACCCGCTCACCCGCCGCCAGTGCGGCAGCGCTGCATAGCGCGATCCCGTCTGCGAGGATGGCAGCGTGGATGCTGTGCAGGACGGCACGGGGCCGGCCGGCGCCGTCGTCGGCCTCGGCCATGAGGTGTACCAGATCGACACCTTGATGGCGGGGTATTCGCAGATCACCGCGGGCTACCTGATCCGCGGTGCGGCGCCCTGCCTGGTGGAGACGGGTACGGGACCATCGGCGCCAGTCGTCCGCGACGCGCTGGCCAGCCTCGGCGTCGGCCCGGCGGATCTGGCGACGGTCGTCGTCACGCACATTCACCTGGACCATGCGGGCGGCGCGGGCGATATCGCCGAGATGTTCCCCAGCGCGCGGATAGTGGTCCACGAGCTCGGCGCCCGGCACCTGGCCGACCCGTCCCGGCTGATGGCCAGCGCGCGGATGGTCTACGGAGACGAGCTTGACGAGCTGTTCGGCGCGCTCGCGCCGACCCCGGCCGACCGGATCGACGTGGTGGGACAGACCGGCTCGATCGACCTGGGCGGCGGGCGGCGGCTGGAGAGCCACTACACCCCAGGGCATGCCAGGCACCATGTCGGGCTGATCGACTCGGCCAGCGGTGACCTGTATGTGGGGGACGCCGCCGGGATCTACATCCCGGACACTGCGGACATGCGCCCGGCGACGCCGCCACCCGACTTCGACCTGGCCACCGCACTGCGCTCGCTGCGTACCTTCACCGAGTTGCAGCCCGAGCGGCTGCTGTTCAGCCACTACGGCGCCGTGCAGGCGGTCGATGAGGCACTGGAGCGCGCCGCCGAGGAGATCAACCTCTGGGTCGCCGAGACCAGGCATGCCCGCAGCACCGGGCTCGACCTCGATCACGCCGCGGCCATGGTCGCCGAGCGGACCAGGCAGCGGTACGCGGCGCTGCGCCCCGGCGCAGACCCCGAAATCGCCGCCAAGTACGAGCGGATCAGCGGCACGACCGCGAACGTCGCCGGCATTCTGCGCTGGCTGGACAGGTCCGACCAGCCGGCCGGCTAGCACCCGCCCGGCACGTCCGCCCGGCGGCCGCTGACGCCAGCGATGCGTC
>ODAK010001417.1_pt1 | contig 26228 bp, 7 predicted proteins | sample 1539591 | NCBI WGS metagenome assembly ODAK01 (sample SAMEA3539303, study PRJEB22396) | soil metagenome | biome: tundra; feature: field; material: soil | place: USA | collected 2010-05 | depth 0.15 m
CAGGGGACACCAGGACTTGCATGCCATACAGCGGCAACACGTCCACCGCAGTCCACCTGTGCAGGTCACCGTCCCCGGACGTCCGCATCAGTCCCCCGGAATCCAGGCCGGTTGCTGTACTTTCGTGCTGTACCGTCCCGAGCCTCCACCCGTGCGAGCCGAGCGGGCTCAGCTCCCGGAAGACGCACGCTGGACATAGCACCAGATTGTATCGGTCAGCCTCCCAAGATCGCCGTGGCGGACGGGCCTTACTCTTCTGCAGGATATGCCGGTGATCTTCATAAGGATCTTGGCAGGCTGACAGGCCTGTCCTTATGGAGATGGAGGGGCCTGCGTGCCTGTAGCCCAGGCCTCAGCCGAAGCCCGGCGGCGGCTGGTGGATCATCATCATTCGGCAGCCAAAGATAAGGACCCGTTACAGCTCGCCGCACCATGGCCACGCCATGTCGCCGCGGCGCGCAGGGAAGGCGGCTAGAGATCCGGGCTCCGCAGCCGGTCGCCCATGGCATTCGAGCCGCTTGACGGCGCGCGGAAACCTGCCGCCTCAGCTGATCTGCGCCTGCCCAATGCTCTCGATTCAGTCACGCCGCATCCGAAACAGCCACCACAGCAAGATCAGAACGGTAGCCTTATCCGGTTATCAGCCCTGATCACCCTGTCAGCTAAGCGGAGCAACCCCAACGAGCCGTGGCACCAGGTAGTCCGGGGTGTGCGGATGCCGGGAAGGGGACGGGGCGGGGACCGCCTTCGGCGAAGGGGGATCAGGTGAACCTGACCCGTGTCGGTGGGCTGGGCGTGGCTGTGGCCGCGAGCCTGGCAACGATCGCAGCAATGCTCGCGCCGGCGGTGGCGCAAGCGTCTGCTTCAGGGGGCAGCCCGTCTCCCGCAGTAACGCACTACGCCGGCACACCAGGGGTGGCCCGGCTGGTGCCCAGGCACCAGCCGGCGGTCGGAGCGCCGTCGGCGTCGCGAGTGGTCCCGAGAGGGGCCCGCCGGCTGCCGTCTGGCCACTTCTCGGCGGCGGAGGCCGTGCCCGGCGAGTCGGCGTCGGCGTCAGCGTCGGCGGCCGCTGCGGCGACGGCCACGAGTTCTGCACTGGCCAACTTTAACGGCGTCAGCAGCCTGGACAGCCAGGTCACCAACTTTGAGCAAACGTTCGAACCGCCGGACCAGGGGCTGTGCGAGGGCAACGGCTTCGTGCTCGAGCCGGTCAACTCCGCGTACCGCATCTACCGCACGACCGGGAACTCGCTGCGCGGGCCCTTCAACATCAACGACCTGTTCAACGTGGGCGGCAAGGAGTTCACCAGTGACCCGCGCTGCTGGTTCGACCCCAGGACCCAGACCTGGTTCGCGACCATTCTGTTCCTGAACGACTCGTCCACTGCGTCATCCCTGCTCATCGCGGTCCGGCACAACTCCGACCCGCGCGGGCTGTGGAACGAGTACTCGATCGACACGACGGACCCGTCTGGGAACGGCTGCCCGTGCTTCGGTGACCAGCCGAGGATCGGGATCGACCAGACCAACCTGTACGTCACCGCTGATGAGTTCTCGATCCTCGGGCCGCAGTTCAACGGCGCGGAGATGTGGGTGATCGACAAGTCCGACCTGGTCAACGGGGTCGTGAGCCCGCACGTCGTGAACTTCCCCCACCTGACGGTCGACACCGTGGCGCCTCAGCCCGCCTTGTCCACGGGGCAGCCGGGCGCCGAGTACTTCCTCAGCTCGCTGGACTCCAGCGGTACCGGAGACAACCGCCTCGGTGTCTGGGCCATGACCAACCGGGACCAGGTGGGCCTGGGTGGTGTGCCGGACCTGTCCAGCGTCATCATCAACTCCGAGGCGTACGCTATCCCGCCGCCGGCTCCGCAAGAGGGTGCCAAGAGCAAGCTGGACTCCGGCGATGACCGGATGCAGCAGACCGAATTCGTCGGCGGCACGGTCTGGGGTGAGCTGACGACGGCGGTGCAGCCGGCCGGTGACAGCTCGGTACGCGCAGGCGGTGCCTGGTTCCAGGTGAAGCCGACGCTCGGCAGCGGCGGGATCGCTGGTGCGTCGATCGTCCGCCAGGGCTACATCGCCGCTGCTGGCAAGTACGAGCTGTACCCGGCGGTGCAGCCGGACGCGGCCGGGAACGCGGCGGTCGTCTTCACCCTGACCAACAGCGTGCGGTTCCCGAGCGCCGCCTATGCCACCCTGAAGGCCGGTGGCAGCAACTTCGGGGCGGCAGTCGTGGCGGCAGCGGGGGCCGGGCCGTACAACCGGGCCGCGGCGAACTCGCCGCGCTGGGGTGACTACTCGTTCGCGGTGCCGGACGGCACGTCGGACGCCGCCTGGCTCGCCACCGAGTACATCCCGCCCAAGTCGAGCCAGACCACGACCGGGATCCGGAACTGGGGGACGCGCGTCATCGAGGTCCCGCTCGGCTGACGATCAGTGAGTCCCCGGGACCCAGTCCCGGGGACTCGCTCACGGCTCCTGGATGAGCCCGCTGAGGATGCCGGCGACGACTTTGGGCCTGCCCGCAGCAACGGCCGTGAGGCGGCCGCACCATCAGAGCCGGTGCTGGCGGCTCCGTGTCAGCGAATGCCGCTATCGCAGTTGATGTTTGCGCGGACGGGCGCTGGTGAAGTGACCGCGACGAGGACGTGAGGGCAGCGCGGGACGACCTGCCTCGTCACGGCGACCAGCGCATATCGGCCCTTCCCGAGCCTGAGGGAGTAGTGACCGTCGGCGCGGGTGCGGGTGCTCGCGGTCACCGTGGCGGGCAGGGACCGGGCCTCGACACGGACCTCGCCCAGCGGGCGGGGCTTGCATAGGCGGCTTGGCCGCTCGACAGGACATCCCGGGCTAGCTTCGACCACGCCGGAGATGAGCGCGGTCGGGCCGGAGGGCTGAGCCGGGTGCGTTCCAGCCGGGCGCACGCCGCATGAAGCGCTCGCCAGGACAAGGGCGGCTGTGGGCAGCAACCACCGGGCCTGCGGGCCAAACCATCGCATCGTGGTCGTCACGGCAGCTTGGACGGTTCGCTGGGGCGATCGGTTCCCGCGCCGCGGCGGCCGGGTCGTCCTCGCGGCGGGTGCACCCAGCGGCCTCGATCACAGCGGAGGCTCTCCGTCATCTCGGGCTGGCCGAGGACAGCACATCGGCGATCAAGGCATCAGCAGTGACGTGGCCAACGCCGATTGAGATCCGGTAACCGCAGTCGGCAAAGCAGACGCGGGCCTGGCGCCTTCCTTGTATCGGCGGCCGACCTCAACGCTGCGCCGAAGGGCGCCCGCAGTGCCCGGCTGCGGATCATCAGCTGGATGGAAGCGATGGGCGGATACTGGCGGGGACAGGTTCGGCACGGTGAAAACGCACGCAGACGGACAGGAGAGCCGGATGGCGGAGGGCACTGGCCTCGACGCACCGATCACGGCCGTGACCGTCTTCAAGGACGGCGCGCGCGTGCAGTGCAGCGGCACGGTGAGCGTGGGGCCGGGGCTGCGGCCCATAGTGATCGGCAACCTGCCCGTAACGGTGGATCAGGCGTCGGTACGATCGCGGCCCTTGGGCGGGATCTGGTTCAGCTGAACGTGGAGGTACACCGCCGCTACCGCGCCGATCCTCTCCGCGACGAAACCGCGCAGCTGCGTTGAGGTCGATAGATGCCGCGACGCCGTTCAGGCGCTTGACGACGAGGACACCTCCGAACAGGCGCGTCTGGGCTATTTGGGTCACCTGTCCGAGGCCGCAGCCTCCGCACTTGCACGGGCGGTGAGCTTCCGCGAGGGTGAGTTCCTGAGGTTCTGCGAGCAGTTTCCGGAGCGTGGTGAAGCCGATTGTATGCAGGGCTCACGAGCACCCGGCCGACCGGGCCGAAGGTCCAACGGAGATTGGCGTGCTGAGTGCCAATACATATGTCGTGATGAGCGCCGGGGCTATCGGACGAGCCGGCATCGGGGCCACGACCGGGACGGCAAACCCGCTGAAGCCACCCCAGACCTGAATGCCACGTCCAACAGTGCCTGCCGGGCCTTATTTTCGTGGCTCTTTTGTTGAGCAAGCGGGCCGGGCCCAGGTCGGGGCCCGGCCCGCTTGCAGCTGCGGGCGGGCTAGGAAGCGGGCAGCGAGTCGGTGTAGATGGTCTGGTCGTTGGCGAGCAGTCCGTTCGGCTCGGTGGCCGTGCACAGCGCGGGCGGCACGCCTGGTGCGCCGGTTCCCGGGCAGAGGAAGGCGTCAGGAGTCCTGGTATCCATCCACAAGGGATGTGCGCCGGACTGCGCGGAGAGCCCCGAGTAGTCGCCGAAGAAGCGGCTGTTGCCCTGGGCGTCAGGGAATTGTGTCGGCAACGGCATGGACGTCGAGGTGGCCCGCCTCACCTTGAAGCCGGACTGGCCGGTCGAGGTCGAGACGCTGGCGTCCATGTCTCCGGTCGTCTCGTCCGACCCGTACTGCTGTGCGTGCCGAGAATCTCGTCCATGGCTCTGACCAGCAGGTTTGCTCTCCCGGCCGTCCGGCCGTGATGATCACCGATCATGTGCCTGAGGTTCATCTTCCTTCTGACCACGCGGGTGGCCGCGGTAGATGTCCAAACTGGTGGAGCCCCGTAACGCCCGATTGGGTAGCTGGCGCTGCTCGAGCAGCTCGGCGGCCCTTCTGCCGGTGTAATTCGGGCAGGGAAATTGGCTACTGCGAAACGCCGGACGCTGGCCTAGGATGGGGCGCAGCCATTCACGCTGCGAGTCTTTCGCGAGTCCTGACATTGTAACCGACGCGGCATAAGTGGCTTTTGCGCAGGTGCGGAGTCGGCGTGCCCGGCAGCGGCCGGGCCGAAATCTGTGATTGGCCAGCAGTGACGGAGCAGGACACCGCCCGGCAGCTTGCGACTGGCGGCGCAGGACGCGGACGGGACCCGGTCCGCGGTTCCGCCCTGTCACCCGGTCAGCCGGGCCAGGCAGCAAGCCAGTTCAGCTCGGCAGCGACGGTCGGCCAGCCGGGAGCGGCCTCAGTCCCCGACGGCGCAGCCGGAGCCCAGGCCCGGCTCGCGCTCGCCTCCGACCTGCTCCCCGCCGTCTCGGCGCCCAAGGGCGGCGGCGCGATCCGCGCGCTTGGCGAGAAATTCGCGGTCAATCCCTGCACCGGCACCGCGAGCATGACCATCGCGCTTCCGCTGAGTCCCGGCAGGTCCGGCTTTACCCCGGACCTGGCGCTGCAATACGACTCCGGCGCGGGAAACGGGCCGCTCGGATTTGGCTGGAACCTGGCAGTCCCGGCCATTACCCGCAAGACCGACAAGGGCCTGCCAACGTACTGCGACGGCGCGGAATCCGACGTCTTCATCCTGGCCGGGGCCGAGGATCTGGTGCCGGTGCTCGACCCTGGCGGCGCGCGGAAGACGGCCAGCCGGACCGTGCACGGCACCGCCTACGAGATCGCGTACTACCGACCCCGGGTCGAGGGGCTGTTCTCCAGGATCGAGCGGTGGACGCAGACCGCCAACGGCATCGCGCACTGGCGGACCATCTCCCGTGGCAACATCACCGCCCTGTACGGGGCGGACCCGGCGAGCCGGATCGCCGACCCGGCCAGCCCGGGCCGGATCTTCAGCTGGCGGATCACTCGCAGCTGGGACGACCGCGGCAACGCCGCCACCTACAGCTACCTGCCCGAGGACGGCACCGGCGTCGACCTGTCGGCCGCGCACGAGGCGAACCGGACCCCGATCTCCCGGTCTGCCCAGGCGTACCTGAAGTCGGTCAGCTATGGCAATGCCGAGCCGTATTTCCCGGATTTCACGGCCGCGCACGAGACTCCGCTCCCGGCGAGCTGGTACTTCAGCGTGGTCCTTGACTACGGAGACCATGGTGCCTCGGCGCCTGGCCGCGATCCCGACCAGCCCTGGCCGGCCAGGCCGGATCCGTTCTCCGCCTACCGCCAGGCATTCGAGGTACGGACGTACCGCAGGATCCAGCGGATCCTTTTCTTCAACAATTTCCCGGACGAGACATCGTGCGGCGCCGACTGCCTCGTGCGCTCAGTTGACCTTGCCTATTCCGACGCCCAGAACCCGCCTGATCCGGCCGGCCCGGCCTATACGTTCCTGACCTCGATCACCAAGACGGGGTACGGAGCGGGTCCCGCTCCCCGTCCCGCCCGCTCCCTCCCCCCGCTTGAGCTTGAGTACAGCAAGCCGATGATCCAGCCGGACATCCTGGCCGTCGACCCCGACAGCGCGGGGAACCTCCCGGCCGGCATCGACGGGCCCGGCCTGCGCTGGGCCGATCTGGATGGCGAAGGACTGGCCGGCGTCCTGGCCGGGACAGCGGGCGGCTGGTACTACAAGCGCAACCTGAGCGCTGCCCACCTGCTCCCCCAGTCCGACGGGTCGGTCGCCGCCCGAGCCAGGTTCGGCCCGCTGGAGACGGTCGGCGCGCTGCCCGCCATGCACGACCTGTCCAAGGCCCGCCTGCTCGATCTGTCCGGCTCCGGGCACCTCGACGTGGTCGACCTTTCCGGCCCGGACCCCGGCTACTACCGGCGCACCGCCGACGCGGGCTTCGAGCCGTTCCGTGCCTTCCCCGCCCTGCCCAGGCTCGACTTCGACGACCCGAACCTCGCCCTCCTAGACCTGACCGGCGACGGCCTCGCCGACATCCTGCTGGCCGAGGACGGCGCCTTCACCCTGCACCGCGGCCAGGGCGACGACGGCTTCGGCCCGGCATACCGCGTCGCGACGGGGTTCGATCCTGAGCGCGGCCCCGCGGTGGTCCTGGCCGACGGCACCCAGACCATCTTCACCGCCGACATGTCCGGCGACGGGCTGCCCGACCTGGTCCGGGTCCGCGACGGCGAGGTCAGCTACTGGCCGAGCCTGGGCTACGGCCGGTTCGGCCCACGGGTGGCAATGGACGCGGCACCAAGGTTCGGGCCAGAGGACCTGTTCGACCCGCGCCGCGTCCGGCTCGCCGACATCGACGGGTCGGGCACCGCCGACCTGCTCTACGTCGGCGCCGCGGCAGTCACGGCCTGGTTCAACCAGTCAGGCAACTCCTGGTCGGCGCCGGTGACCGCAGCAGTCTTCCCCGGTCACGGCTCGGTGGCCGTGCTCGACCTGCTCGGTACCGGCACCGCCTGCCTGACCTGGTCCTCACCGCTCCCCGGAACGCCGGCGCTGCGGTACGTGGACCTGATGGGCGGGGTCAAGCCGCACCTGCTGACCCGAGCCAGGAACAACCTCGGTGCCGAGACCCGGATCAGTTACGCCCCGTCCACCCGGTTCTACCTGCAGGACCGCCAGGCCGGCCGGCCGTGGCTGACCAGGCTCCCGTTTCCTGTGCAGGTGGTGGAGCGAGCCGAGACGATCGACTGGATCGGCCGGAACCGGCTGGTCAGCCGGTATGCCTACCGCCACGGTTACTACGACCAGGCCGAGCGGGAGTTCCGCGGCTTCGGCATGGTTGAGCGGCGCGACACCGAGGACATCCGCGCCGACACGGCCTTCCCCGGCGAGCCAGGCGACGGCGGCACCGGCGAGCAGTCCGGTTTCGCCAACTGGGACCAGGCCTCCTGGTCTCCGCCGGCGGTGACCAGGACCTGGTTCCATACCGGGGCGGCGATCAGCTACGCGGCGGAGTACTGGACCGAGCCCGCCCTGCGCGGACCGGCCCGCGCCGCTGACGCAGCGGCCATGGCGCTGCCCGGGACGATCCTGCCCAGCGGCCTGACCGTGACCGAGCAGGCCGAGGCGCTCCGGGCGCTCCGCGGCAGCCAGCTTCGCGCCGAGACCTACGCTGACGACGGCACCGCGGCCGCCCCGAACCCGTACGCGGTCTCGGAGCAGAACTACACGATCACCTGCCTGCAGCACCTGCTCGGGGGCCGGCACGCCGTCTTCCTGGCAACCCCGCGCGAGTCGGTGACCTTCGCCTACGAACGCGGGCCGGCTGACCCGCGGGTGACCCACGAGCTGACCCTCGACTGCGATGCCTACGGTAACGCGCTGCGCACCGTGAGCGCCGCCTACCCGCGCCGCCCCGGCTACTCCCCGCCCGAGCCCGCCATGGACGCGACGACCCAGTCGATGCTCGCATACGACCAGGCCAGGCCGCACGTCACCGGCACGCAGCGCAGCTACACCAATGCCATCGACGATCCGGCGACCTGGCCGGACGCCTACCGCGTCCCCGCCCCGGCCGGGAGCGACTCCGCCGAGATCACCGGCATCACCCCGGCGGTCAAGGGCAATGGCATCACCGACCTCTTCAGCTTTGATGAGGTGACCCGCCCTGGCGGCCTCTGGGACCTGGCCTGGCGAGCCGCCGCTGACGTCCCCTATGAGCAGCTCCCGGCCGCCGACATCGACGGCGCCGGTGCACCGGCCGGTGCCCCGGCGCGCCGGTTCATCTCCCGGCGCCGGGTGTGCTACCGGGCCGATGACCTGACCGGCCTGCTCGGCCCCGGCGTGCTTGAGCCACTCTGCCTGCCCGGGGAGTCCTACCAGGCCGTCTTCACCCCCGGTCAGCTCGCCGCGATCTTCGGCGCCCGCGTCACCCCGGCGATCCTGGCCGAGGGCGGCTACGTCCAGCTGCCAGCCGAAGCCGGCTGGTGGGCGCCGTCTGGCCGGGTCTACCTCTCCCCCGGCGACGCCGACGGCCCGGCAGCCGAACTGGCCGCCGCCCAGGCCGGCTTCTTCCTGCCGCGCCGCGCCACCGACCCGCTCGGCGGGATCACCAGGGCCGGTTATGACCGCCACGCGGTGCTGCCGGCCACGCACTCCGACCCGGTGGGCAACACCACCGCGACCGTCAACGACTACCGCGTCCTCCTCCCCGCTGCAATGACCGACCCGAACGGCAACGTGATCAAGGTTGCTTTCGACGCGCTCGGCCGCGTCACCGCCGAGGCCGTCTGCGGCAGGCCAGCTGAGCCGCTCGGCGACGACCTGACCGGCTTTGCCACCGACATGGCCGAAGCGGACGTCCTCGCCCAGCTCGCCGATCCGCTCGCAGGTCCCGGGCCTGCCCTGGGCAACGCCACCTCGCGGACGCTGTACGACGCCGCCGCCTACCAGCGGACCGCCGGGGCGGCCGATCCGTCGCCGCCGGCCGTCTACCTGCTCGCCCGCGAGGCCCATGTAGCGGCGCAGGTCGCCCCGACCAGGTACCAGCACCATTTCGCCTACTCCGACGGATTCGGCCGGGAGATCCAGCGCAAGGCACTCGCGGCTCCCGGCCCGGTCACCGAAGGCGGTCCGGCGCTGCCGCATCGGTGGGCTGGCTCTGGCTGGGCGGTCCTTGACAACAAGGGCAGGCCGGTCCGCCGGTATGAGTCATTCTTCTCGGCCACCCAGGCATTTCAGTTCGCGCCGATCACCGGCGTGGCCACCACGCTGCTTTACGACCCGGTCGGCCGGCTGGTCGCCACACTGCATCCCGACAGCAGCTGGGAGAAGCTGGTCGTCCGCCCCTGGCTGGAGCAGGCCTGGGACGCCGCCGATACCGCCGCGATCGCCGACCCGTCCGCCGACCCCGACGTCGGCGCCTGCATTGCCCGCGCGCTCGGGGCCGCGCCGTACACCTCCTGGTACGACCAGCGCATCACCGGCAGCTACGGCCCGACGGCGGCCGATCAGGCTGCCTGGAAGGACGCCGCGGTCAAGGCCGCCAGTGCCGCGGGCACCCCGGCCGTCACGCACCGGGACGCGCTTGCCCGGGCGTGCCTGACCGTGGCCGATAACGGCGCCGCCGGCCGCTTCGGCGGCCGGACCGCGTATGACATCAGCGGCAGGCCGCTCGCCGTCTTCGACGCCCTCGGCCGGCGCGCCCAGGAGTACGTCCTGCGCGCGGGCGGGGCGACCCCCTACCTGGCCGGCGCCGACATCGCCGGGCGCCAGCTCTACCAGATCAACTGCGACTCCGGCACGCGGCGAGGGCTGGCAAACGTAGCCGGCCAGCCGATCCGGTCCTGGGATGACCGCGGGTTCGCGTTCAGGATGACCTACGACGCGGCCCGCCGCCCGGCCCGCCGCTACGTCACGGCTGGCCAGGGCCAGGAGGCCCTGGCCGAACTCACCGTCTACGGCGAGCTGCAGCCTGCCCCGAACCTGTGCGGCCGCATTTTCCGCCACTATGACAACTCCGGCTACCTGGAGAACACCAGCTACGACGCCAAGGGCAACCTCGTGTCCGGCCTGCGCCAGCTCGCCGCCGGATACCGCTCGGCGCCGGACTGGGCACCGGTCGCCGCCGCGCTGCCCGGCACCGGGCCAGACGGCATCCCCGCCGGGCCCGCCGACGGCGCGGCGCTCGACGCGGCGGCGAGGACCGCCGGGCTGATCGGCACCGGCGACCGGTACGCGGGGAGCACGGCCTTCGACGCGCTGAACCGCGCCATCCAGCTCATCACCCCGCACGCCCCGGCGATGCGCCCTGACGTGCTGCAGCCCAGGTACGACGAGGCGGGCCAGCTAGCCGCCATGGACGCCTGGCTGCAGCAGCCCGCGGCCCCCGTCGCGCTGCTCGACCCGGCCACCGCCGATGAGCACCCGGTGACCGCCGTGACCTACAACGCCCGCGGCCAGCGCCTGTCGATCGCCCTCGGCAATGGTGTGACCACCGACCAGGCCTATGACCCGCAGACGTTCCGGCTGGCCAGGCTCACCACGACCAGGCCGTCCGGCCAGCGAACCGTGCAGGACCTGTCCTACTACAGTGACCCGGCCGGGAACATCACCCGGATCAGCGACGCCGCGCAGGATGCCATCTTCTTCGCCAACCAGCACGTCGACCCGACCGCCAGCTATGCCTACGACGCGCTCTACCGGCTGGTAGCTGCGACCGGCCGGGAGCACCTCGGCCAGGCCGGCGGCGCGCTGGCTCGGCCGGCCCAGGTCACCAACGACGACTCGTTCCGGGTCGGCCTGCCGCAGCCAGGCGACGGCAACGCGATGGGCACCTACACCGAGCGGTACGGCTATGACGCCGTCGGCAACCTGGCCACCATGACCCACCATGTCAGCTCGGGCGGCTGGACCCGCGAGTACGCCTATGCCGAGCCGTCCAGGATCACCGCCGCGCAGATCGGCAGCCGCCTGACCGCGACCAGCCTGCCAGGGGATCCGGCGGGCGGCCCGTTCACGGCCACCTACGCCCACGACCCGCACGGCAGCATGACGAGGATGCCGCACCTGGCAGCGCTGACCTGGGACGCCGATGACCGGCTGGAATCCACGACCCGCCAAGCGGGAGGCCAGGTCGGCTGGTATCGCTACTCAGGCACCGGCCAGCGGGTCCGCAAGGTCACCGACAGCCAGGGCAGCGCTCCGGCCCGCAAGGCCGAGCGGATCTTCCTTGGCGGGCTTGACCTGTACCGCGAGTTCGCGGCCGACGGCACGACGGTCACGCTGGAGCGTCAGACCCTGCACATCACCGACGGCGCCGCAGTCATCTGCCGGGTCGAGACCAGAACGGCAGGCAGCGATAACGGTCCAGCCCAGCTGGCGCGGTACCAGTTCGGGAATCACCTGGACTCGGCGCTGCTCGAGCTGGACGGCGCGGCGGGCGTCGTCAGCTACGAGGAGTACTTCCCTTACGGCGGGACCAGCTACCAGGCCGTGGCCGCGCAGACCGGGGCGCCTAAGCGCTACCGCTTCACCGGCAAGGAGCGAGACACCGAGAACGACCTGTACTACCACGGGGCCAGGTACTGCGCACCCTGGCTGGGCCGCTGGATCAGCGCCGATCCGGCGGGCCTCGCCGATGGCCCGAGCCTGTACGCCTACGCCAGGGACAACCCGGTGGCCTGGCGGGATCCGGATGGCCGGCAGGGCGAGCCGTGGGTGCCGATCGGCATCTGCCTGCCCGCCTACTCGCATTGCCCGGAGCCCGGTGACAGTGACCCGTTCAGCCAGGCCGCGAAGGCCGGGATAGCCAAGCAGGCCCCGAAGCTCACCCCGCCACCCGTGCCGCCGCCGGGCGGGCAAGCGGGCGGCGGCCAGCCCGCTGGCGGGCCGGGCGGCGGCAGCTCCAAGCCCGGCGGCCAGGGAGGATCGGGGCAGCCCGCCGGTCAGGCGAAGGCGGCCGACGATGACGACAATGACCTGCCGCCGTCGCAGCTGCTGACCCGCGGCCAGGGCGCGCAGGACTTCAAGCCCGGCAGGTTCCACCTCGAATCGCTGCTCTCCCTGGCTGGCGGCACCGCGTCGGCAACGGTGTACCTGCGCAGGACCCTGGAAGGAACCCACACCACGCTCGGCGTGAGCGCGACCGGCGCGGCAGACACCAGCGGCAAGACCCCGTCGGGCACGATCACCGGCGTCTACCACATCGCCTGGATGCATGACCCCAAGGGCGCGAACCCGGTCGACATCAGCCTCTACCTGTCGCCGTACCTGCGGGTGAACACCGACGAGAAGAATAACGCCAGCCCCGCGGCCGGGGCGTCGGCCCTGGGGACCGCCTCGGCTGACCTGGAGAAGCACGTCTCGATCGACATCAACGCCAGTACCGGCGTGGACAGTACGAGCAGCTCGTCGGACAACTCGGTGGTGGTCAGCCCGTCCGGCTACTTCGGCCTCGGCGCCGACTTCACCATCAAGGTCTTCGACTCGGCCGGCAAGCCGCTCTTCTACCTGTATCCCGAGGCCGGGGTTAGCTGGGTCTCCGGCGAGCGGACTAAGCCGCCCGCGCTCAGCGGCACGACGGCGTCAAGCACCCAGTACTACGCGGGCATCGGCGCTGGCACGGGAAGGGTTCCCGGCTTCCCTTTTTTCGGCATCTACGTCGGCGTCACCACCCAGACCTGGAACACCCCATTCACGCCGCAAGCGCCAAGGCCCGTGTCGCCGCCGGCCCAGGGCGTGTTCAACATCGTCGGAGCTTGGTGAAAGGGATACGATGACCGATTTCCCGCGGCTCGTGGTGACCGGCCCGGCCGGGCAGGCTGGCCTGATCCTGCTGCTCTCAGCCGCCGAGCTGGTGATCGGCCATTCGGACACCGCCGAGATCAGGCTCGCCGACCGGTTCGTCAGCCGCAGGCACGCCCTGGTCACGGTCGGGCGTGATGGCGAGGTCACGATCCGCGACCTGAATTCCACCGGCGGCACGTTCGTCAACGGCCAGCGCCTGGCCAGCCCGGTCGTCCTCGCTCCTGGCGACGAGGTCCGCTTCGCCGACCTGACCGCGACCTTCGAGCCTGGCACCGAGGTGCCACCAGCCCGCCAGGACGAGGCAGCAGGCCAGGCCCCGCCAACAGTCATCATCCAGGCGTCCCATCCTGGTGCTGCCGGGCCGGCCGGCCCGACCGACGGCGGCGCGGGTGCGACGGCTGGCGGGCCGGCTGACGGCGGGCATGCGGGCGGGCCGGCCAGCGGCGGGCATGCGGGCCGGCCGACTGGCGGCGGAACGGGGAGCTCGGCCGGCGGCAGTGACGTTGCTGACGTCTATGCGGTGAGCGGCACCGTCCGGTCCCCCGCGCTGCCGGGAATCGGCGGCCTGACCGTGCTGCTGCTGGACAAGAACGTGGGCGGCGACACTGGGCTCGCGCAGGCGCAGACCGCCGGTGACGGCAGCTATGCCTTCAGCGTCGCTATTTCCGCCAAGTACCTGGCCGGCCGCAGCAAGGCAAGCCCGGATCTGCAGGTCCAGGTCACCGGGACCGGCGGCCAGCAGCTCGGCGCCTCGGTGGTCCGGTATTCCGCGCCGCCGCAGCTGACCCTCGACGTCGTGATCCCGGCCACCGGAGCCGGCCTGCCGAGCGAGCATGAGACGCTGACCGCCAGCCTCGCCGCCGCTTACCCGGGTAGCCTCGCCGACCTGCAGGAGCGGGACGGGCGGAGCGATGTCACGTTCCTGGCCAACAAGACCGGCTGGGACGCCAGGGCGGTCGCCCTCGCCGCGCTGGCCGAGCAGTTCTCCGGCGTTACCGCTCCGGCCCCGGCGCCAGCGGAGGCCGGGCAGACCCTGGCCTGGCCGCCGCCGACCGTCAGCCTCCGCCCTGAGTTCTACTACGCCCTGTTCCGCGCCGGGCTGCCGGCCAGCCCCGACGCCCTGTTCCTGGCGGGTGCCGGAGCCGTCCAGGAGATCTGGAAGCAGTCGATCGCCAGCGGGGTGATCCCGCAGGCGCTCGCCGACGAGCTGCCCGCCGCGACCCAGGCATACGCGTCGCTGGCCGGCGCCCACCTGCTCGGCAACGTCGCCCCGGCCGGGGTGTCGACGATGGCGGAGATGCTGGCGCCAACCCTGCCGGACCAGGGCGACCAGCAGCAGTTCGCCGAGCTGTACACCGCCCACCAGGGTGACTGGGCCAGCTTCTGGCCCGCCGTCAGCCAGGCGCTCGGGCCGGAGACGGCCAGCAAGCTCCAGCTCGACGGTCAGCTTTACTACCTGACCGGCAACAACCAGCCGCTGGTCACCGCCCTGCACCAGACCCACGCCGACAGCCCGCTAACCGCCGCCTCGGACCTTGCCGCGCGCGGCTACTACGACCCGGCCCAGTGGCAGCCGCTGATCGGCGACCAGGTCCCGCCCGGCATTCCCGGTGCCAGCGCCAGTGAGCAGGCCGCCAACTACGCCCGCCTGCTCGCCGCCCAGGTCAAGGTTGCCTTCCCCACCGCCGTGCTGGCCAGCCAGGTCGCCAGCGGCGTCATCCCGATCGCCGGCGTCGCGGCGAGCGGCACCGCGGACCAGGCTCGCGGCGCCGATCTGGCCGCCGGAGTGGCCGGCTTCCTCACCGCCCACCAGGGGGACTTCGAAGTCGGGGCCGAGCCGGTGCAGGCCTACCTGGCCAGAACCGCGACGGCCGACGTCCCGGCCGAGGTCACCGGGGCGATCCAGCGGCTGCAGCGGGTCTACCAGCTGACGCCGGACGACGCGAGCATGGCCACCTTGCTGCACCACAACCTGGACTCCGCGTACGCGATCACCAGGTACGACCCGGCCGGATTCGCCCGGGCCTTCGATTCGCGGCTTGGCGGCCAGGCGGCGGCCATCCACGCCCGGGCGAAGCAGGTATTCGCCTCGGTGCTCAGCGTCGCGGTCAGCTACCTGAGCGGCCGGATCGCGCCTTCCCTCGGCGGGGACGTGCCCGTGCTCACCGGGCACTGGCCGCCGAAGCAGCCGCCGGCCTACCCGGTGGTCGCCTTCCCGACACTTGAGGACCTGTTCGGCTCGCTTGACTACTGCGACTGCCAGGAATGCGGCTCCATCCTCAGCCCGGCCGCCTACCTGGCCGACCTGCTGCACTACCTGGACCAGGCCGCGCCGGCGATCGGCGCCAACCCGCAGGACGTTCTGCTGCAGCGCCGCCCCGATCTGCAGTATCTGCCGCTGACGTGCGAGAACACCAACGTCGCGCTGCCCTACATCGACATCGTCAACGAGACGCTTGAGTACTTCGTCGCGGCCGGCCTGACCCTGGACGGCTATGAGGGCCACGACACCGGCAGCGAGGTGACCTCGGCCGAGCTGATCGCCAGCCCGCAGTACGTCAACGACGCTGCCTACGCCGAGCTGCGGGACGCCTTCTTCCCGCCGCCGCTGCCGTTCAGCCGGCCGCTTGCCCTGCTCCGGCTGCACCTGGCCGCGCTGCACATCGCGCTCCCCGACGCGATGGCTGCCCTGGTGCCCGGTGATGCGCTGACCGACCATTCCACGCCGGTCAGCTACGGCTGGGCCGATATCTGCATGGAACGGCTCGGCATCTCCCGCGATGAGTACCGGCTCTTCACCGACAGCTCACTCGGCCTCGGCGACCTCTACGGCCTGCCGCCGGCCACCGCGCTGGCGGAACTGCAGGCCATGACGCTGGCTGACTTCTCCCGACGGCTCGGCGTCAGCTACGCGGAGCTGATCTCGATCATCGCCACCCGGTTCATGAACCCCGCCGCCTGGCTCATCCCCCGGCTGGAACGGCTCGCCGTGCCGGTCAGCACGCTGCAGGCGCTGCAGGCGAACCCGGCTACCCAGGCCGCGTTCATCAGCGCTCTGCCAGCCGGCCTGGACGCGACCTGGTACGGCGCTGCCAGCGCCGGCGACTACGCCGCGGTAGCGGCCTGGGTGCTGGCCGTATATCCGCAGATCCAGAGCCTGATCACGATCACCAGCGCGGGCCCGGACGACTGCTCAGGCGCGGACATGGCGCTGCGGTACAGCGACGGAACCCCGCTGACCGGCACCGACCTGGCGAAGCTGATCCGCTTCGTCCGGCTCTGGCGCAAGATCACGCCGCTGATCAGCGACGAGGCACACGCGATCGAGCGGACCGATGACATCATCGGCGCGCTCTACCCGCAGGACGACATCCCGGCCGACCCGGCCAGCCCGGCCGATGACGCCGCCAACCGCGCTTTGCTCGACGCTGGGTTCGCTACCTTCCTGCCCCGGGCCGGCTTCCTCTTCCAGGCGCGCGACCTGCTCGGCGTCCCGCCGACCGGGCTGACCCGGCTGCTCGCCTGCTGGGCGCCGATTGGCACGGCCGGGGCTGACTCGCTGTACCGGGCGATGTTCGGCTCCCCGGCCGCGCAGCAGGATCCCGGCGACCAGACCGCGACGGTCGCCAGCACCGTCAATACCGGGGACTCGCTGACCACGACCATCAATGGCGTGCAGGTCAGCCTCACCGTCGGGGCCGGCCAGACCGCCGCCCAGGTCGCGACCGCGATGGCCGCCGCGATCAACGCGACGACCACGCCAGAGGCGGCATCCGGCGTCGCGCTGAACGCCAGGTTCCTCGCCACCGCAGCCGACGCCGTCATCACCATCAAGGCCGGGTGCACGCTGGCCTGCGCGGTCTCGGCCGGGGCGACCGAGGGCTACGCGCCCGGGGCCGGCACCCCGCTTGAGCAGGTCGCGACCGTGTCGGGGGCGGCGACGCCGGGCGACACGCTCACCACCGTGCTCAACGGCGCCGCGATCAGCTATCTGGTCACGGCCGGCGACACGCTCGCGACCATCGCCGCCGGGATCGCCGCCGCGGTGAACGGCTCGACCATTCCCGACCCCTATTCCGGCATGCCGCTGAACACGCTGGTAGTCGCCTCAAGCGCCGGTGGCGCTGTCACGATCAGCACCGCGAACGCGGGCGCGCCGTTCACGCTCACTTGCACGCTGGTCCCGGCCAACGCCGGCACCTACACCACGGCCGCCCCGGTGCCCGCGCACGCCACGGCGACGCTGGCCGGCCCGGTCGCGCCGGGCGACGTCCTGGTCACCACGGTCAACGCCGTCCCGGTCAGCTACACCGCTGGCGCGGCGGATGCCACCGCCGACGCGCTCGCCGCGAATATCGCCGCGACCATCAGCGCGGCGGTGCAGCCGGATCCGCAGACCGGGCTGCCGCTGCGCAGCGAGGTGCAGGCGACCAGCGCGGGCCCGGTCATCACGATCACCGCCGCCGACCCGGCCGTCCCCTTCACCCTGGCCTGCGCGGTCGCCACCGGCGCCGAGAGCTACGCCCCCGCCGGGCCGTTTCCTGCGGCTGCGACTGCCACGATCACTGGGACGATCCCGGCCGGCAGCACGCTGACCACGACCGTCAACGGCCTGCCGTTGCCCTACCTGGCGATGCCCGGCGACACCCCGGCGAGCATCGCCGTGAGCATCGCCGCCGCGATCAACGCCACCACTACCCCGGACCCGGCCACCACCCTGCCACTGAACTCGGTCGTCACCGCCTCGGCCGCCGGCGGCGTGCTGATCCTCACCGCCCTCTCGGTCACCACGCCGTTCACCCTGGCCGTGGCGATGTCGGCCGCCGGGTACACGGCAGGCCGCCGGACCCCGCCGTTCGCCGACGACGGCTACGGCGACTATCTCGCCGACCCGTCCGTCACCCTCTTCGGCCACGCCGCCACGGTCGCCGCCGGATGCAACCTGACCAGCGCCGAGTTCACGCTGATCGGCGCGGAGCTTGGCTTCGGCCCCGCTACCCCGCTCAGCCTGGCCAACGTCAGCGCGGTGCTGCGCTTCGGCTGGCTGGCGCATGCGCTGGGGCTGAGCGTGGCCGAGTTCCTCAGGTTCCGCGACCTGACCGGCATGGATCCGTTCGCGCCGCTTGATCCTGGAGCGCCGGCCGAGCCGCCGGTGATCAGGTTCGTGCGACTGCTCCAGTCTGTCGCCGCGGCCGGGCTTACCACGGCGCAGGCGCTCTACCTGATCTGGAACGCTGACCTGGCCGGCACCTCGGCGCCGGGGCTGGACATCATCACCGGGCTCGCCGCCACGCTCCGGACCGGCTTCGCAGCGGTGCAGGCGGCCTTCACCGTCAGGGACGACCCCGATGGCAGCATCGCGGAAGGGCTGATGGCCCTGGTCTACGGCACCGCGGCAAGCAACTACTTCTTCGGGCTACTGAATCAGACCGTCACCGTCTCGGCTGCCTACGGCGCCCCGCCCGGCCGCCAGGTGCCCGGCGCTGTCATCGACGCCTCCGCCGGGCGGCTCGGCTACGACGACCTGCGCAAGCAGCTCACCTTCGCCGGGGCGCTCGACGCGGCGACGGCCGCCGCGATTGATGCCGCGATCACCGGCAGCGGCGCCGACCCGGCACTGACTCCCGCGGTCGCGGCACTGCAGGCCGCCAGCGCCCAGCAGACCGGCCCGTTCTTCGCCGCCTTTCCCGAGCTTCGGCCCCTCTACGCCGCCTACGTCGCTTCGCCAAGCTCGCTCGCCGACCGGCGCACCGCGCTGCTCGCCAGCTTCCTGCCGGTGCTGGCGGCCAGGCGCAAGCAGCAGCAGGCCCTCGCAGCGATCACCGCCGCGGCCGGCACCGACCCTGGGTTCGCGCCCGCGCTCCTCACCGATCCGGCCGTGCTGCATGCCGACGGGGCAGGCGGCCCGGCCAGCGCCGATGCCACCGCGCTCGAGACACCCGGCCTGACAGCGGCCTACTACCTCGGCAACGACCTCACCGCCCCGCCGGACCAGATCGCCGACGCGGTCCTGCTCAGCTACGCCCAGGTCATGACCGTCGGCGGCATCCTGACCGCCGGGGACGTGCTGACCACCACGATCAACGGCGCTGACGTCCCCTATCACGTCACCGCCGCCGACACCACCGCCGAGCTGCTGGCCGGCCAGATAGCCGCCGCCGTCAACGCCGCGACCACGCCCGACCCGGTCAGCACGCTCCCGCTGAACCAGGTGGTCTCCGCCAGGGCGGACGGCCCGGTCGTGATCATCTCCGGGGCCGATCCGTCGGGCGCGAACGCGGACTTCACGCTCGCCGGGTCGGTCTCGCCGGCCGGCGCCACGGAGACATTCGCGGCCGGCCGGCAGCTCCCTTCCGGCGGCGCGATCGCGGCTCGCCTGACCGGTTACCTCAGCGCGCCGCAGGACGGGTTCTACGACATCAACATCGCCGCCGACGCCGGGGCTGCGATCACGCTCGCGCTCGGGCCGTCCCCGGTCACCCTCTCGCAGGCCGGCGGCCTGTGGACGAACACCTCGCCGATCTCGCTGGCCGGCGGGCAGCTGACGCCGATCACGCTCACTGCGACGTCGCTGGCGACGACGTTCTCGGTCAGCTGGCGCACCGCCGGCCTGGGCTGGCAGCCCGTCGCCGGCCAGCAGCTCTACTCGGCCGCGCTGGTCACCCGTCTGACCGACACCTACACCCGGTTCCTCAAGGCAACATCGCTGGCCGGGGCGCTCTCGCTGACCGCGGCCGAGATGGCGTACCTGGCGGCCGACCCCAGTGTCGGCGCCGGCTGGCTGAATTCACTGGCCGTCCAGGGCAGCCCGGCACCGGCGACCGCCGCCCAGCTAGCATCCGCGCTCGCCGCCGTGCTCGACTTCGCCCGGCTGAAGCAGGCGCTGTCGCGGGCCGACGACCGGCTCCGCGCTGTGCTGGCGAATCCGGCGGCCACCCTGGCCGACGGCACCCGGGCGCTGCTGAGCCTGACCGGCTGGTCGGCCGAGGGGGTGAACGCGCTGCTCACCCACTTCCTGGGCAGCACCGACCCGGCCGGCCTGCGTTCGGTGCGCAATTTCGCCAGGATCTACGACGCCTACGCGATCGTCCGGTCGAGCCGGCTGGCCGCCCCCGCGCTGATCGCGGCGATCACCAACGCCCCGTCGGCCAGCACGGTCGGCGCGCTCCAGGCGGCGCTGCGGGCCGGCTACGCGGCCCAGGACTGGCTCACTGTGATCGGGCCGATCAGCGACCAGGCGCGGATCGCGCAGCGGGACGCGCTCGTCGCCTACGTGCTGCAGCGGCTCGGTGACGCCTATCAGCGCGCCCTGGTCGTAGCCACCGTCACCGCGCCAGTTGCCACTGGCGGGACGCAGCTGAGCTGCGCCGCCACGGCCGGAGTGAGCGACGCGATGGCGGTGCAGGGTCCCGGCATCGCACCGGGAACCGCCGTCACCGGCGTCGCGGCGAACGTCGTCACGCTCAGCCGCGGAACGGCGGCGGCGATCGCGCCAGGCACCTCGGTGACCTTCATCCCGGCCGGAGCGAACGCCTTCGCTACCCCCGATGCCCTGTATGAGCACTTCCTGATCGACGTCCAGACGCAGCCGCCGGTGCTCACCTCGCGGATCAGGCTGGCCCTCTCGGCGGTCCAGCTCTTCATCGAGCGGCTGCTGCGCAATCTCGAACCCGCGGCCAGCCCGACGGACATCGACGCCGGGCAGTGGGCATGGATGAAGCGGTACCGGGTCTGGCAGGCCAATCGCGAGGTCTTCCTCTGGCCGGAGAACTGGCTCTACCCCGAGCTGAGGGACGGCCAGTCGCCCTTCTTCAAGCAGGCCATGGGGGGCCTGCTGCAAGGCGACATCACCGACGACGCCGCGGCCTCGGCGTACCTGGACTATCTGACCAACCTGGAGCAGGTCGCCAAGCTCGAGCCGTGCGGCATGTACTACCAACCGGGCACGGCCGACACCGACGAGGTCAGCTACGTGGTGGCCAGGACCGCGGGCGGGCACCGCAAGTACTACTTCAGGGAGCTGGCTGCGGGCGCCTGGAGTCCGTGGGCCGAGGTCCCGATTGACTGCGAGGACGTTCCGCTCACCCCGGTGATCTGGAATGGGCGGTTGTTCCTGTTCTGGCTGAAGGTCTTCAAGCATGCGCAGCCGCAGACCGCCTCGACCGCGGGCATGAAGACCGGCGCGGTCTCCGACTACGGCATCGGCGACATGCAGGGGTTCGCCCAGGCCAGCGCCCAGGCGCAAGGTGCCAACTCGGTCGGCGGCGGCGCCGTCCTTTACTGGACCGAGTATTACAACGGCAAGTGGCAGCCGACCAAGACCTCTGACGTCAACGCCCCGGCCTCGATCGGCACGTTCGACGCGACCGGCCCGAACTCCCTGGACAGCGCCCGTGGCCTGATCCGGATCGTGCCCGCGCAGTTCACCGGCGCCAACGCCGCGGCGCAGATGCTTGGCGTCTCGTTCGCGACTCCCGGCGATGCGCTGATCCTGGCGATCACCACCGGCTCAGGTGCGGCCGGCGGATTCGTCCTGCACAACACCCACAGCCTGCCGGTGCGGATGGACGACATCACCTTCTTCATCAGCTTTGGCTTCATCAGCGGCAACGCCAGCCTGGCCTATTTCCTCGATCCGGCCAGGCCAGACCGGGCACTCGCGCCGCTCCAGCTCTACAGCGGCGGCTACGGTTCCGGCACCTTCTCCATCAACTACGCCGGCGTGGCGGGCGGGAGCGCGCAGTACATCAGGCCGGTGCTCGGCTACACCTGGATGCCGCGGTTCACCCAGCCGCAGCCCGGCCTGGCCTGGGACGCGCCATTCCTCTACGAGGACCGGCGCAACCTGTTCTACGTGCGGACCACGCTGGCGCTCGTGCCGCTGTGGTACTGGAGCGGGTTCGGGCTGCTCGGCGGCCTCGCCGCGGCCCCGCAGATCCCGCCGCTCGTGCTGCGCCGCCAGGTCATGCTGCCTACCCCGGCGGAGATCGGCGCGCTCACCAGCTCCGGCGGCGACCCGAACGCCATCCAGCGGTACCTGACCCAGAACGCCACGATCGGCGCGGCCCTGTCCTCCCCGCAGGCGGTGACCTACCAGGGCCGGATCATCTCCCCCGTCGGCAGCCTGGCCGCCGGCCCGGTCGGCAAGGAAGGAGCACGCGCATGAGGTACGTCGCCGGAATCGGCCAGTTCCACTCCGCCGCCGACCTAGGCGTGATCTACGGGAGCGGGGGGCCGGCCAGCATTGGTCCGGTCATCGGCCCGGACTGGTGGCTGACTGAGAATTTCAGCTATGACTTCCAGAACTTCTTCCACCCGTTCGTCACCGACCTGATCCGGCGGCTGAACGAGACCTCGGTCGCCGGCCTGCTTGATCCGGCCTTCCTCGCGACCCTGGACGTTCCCTACACCCCGGCCGACTACCAGCAGCTGAATTCCCGGACCGTGTCGGTCACCCTGGAAGACAAGGTGATCGACACCTCGATCGGCGGTCCGTATGCCAACTACAACTGGGAACTGCTGTACCACATCCCGGTCATGGTCGCCGTGCACCTGTCCAACAACCAGCGGTTCGCCGAGGCACAGAAGTGGTTCCACCTGGTCTTCGACCCGACCAGCTCGGACGGGCCGGCGCCGGAGCGGTTCTGGCGGTCTTTCGTCTTCCATGGCGGCACCGGCATCGCCAGCATCGCCACGCTGCTTGAGCTGCTCTCCACCCCGGACTCGGCGCTGACGCCGGCGCAGGTCCAGTCCAAGTCTGACGTGATCACCGGCTACAACGGCCTGCTGGCACAGCCGTTCAGCCCGCACGTGGTGGCAAGGACCAGGCCGACCGCCTACCAGTGGTACGTGGTGATGAAGTACCTGGACAACCTGATCGCCTGGGGCGACAGCCTGTTCCTGGCCGACACCGTGGAGACGCTGAACGAGGCGACGCTCTGCTACGTGCTGGCCGCTAACATCCTCGGCCCGCGCCCTGACGTGGTGCCGCGCCCTGGCAGCACAGGCGCGAAGAACTTCCTGCAGCTCAAGCAGGCCGGCCTGGACCGGATGTCCAACGCGCTGGTCACGCTCGAAGCGCAGTTTCCCTTCAACCTGATCAGCGGGCCAGCCGGGTCGGGCTCCGGCGGCTCGGGCTCTGGCGGCTCGGCAGGGCAGCCGGATCAGAGCGGGGCGCTCTTCGGCATCGGCCGCGCGCTCTACTTCTGCGTGCCGCGCAACACCAGGCTGCTGTCCTACTGGGATACGGTCGCCGACCGGCTCTTCAAGATCCGCAACAGCGAGAACATCGCCGGGGTGGTCCAGCAGCTGCCGCTGTTCGACCCGCCGATCGACCCGGGCATGCTGGTCCAGGCCGCTGCCGCCGGGATCGACATCGGCTCGGTCGTCAGCGGGCTGAACGCCCCGCCAGGCCCGCTCCGGGCCCCGCTGCTGATCCAGAAGGCGCTCGAGCTCGCTGCCGAAGTTCGCAGCCTGGGCAATGCCCTGCTGGCCGCGACCGAGAAGGGCGACTCCGAGCAGCTGGCGCAGCTGCGGCAGGGGCACGAGGTCAGCCTCCAGCAGCTCATCCAGAACGTGCGCTACCTGCAATGGCAGCACGCCAAGGAGGCGACCAACGGGCTGCTTAAGACCAGGTCAGCCACGCTTGAGCGGTACACCTACCACCTGAACCTGCTCGGCTTCAGCCCGGACGCGAACTCGGTCCCTGCCGACTTCACCCTGGACCGGCGGGAGCTGGCCGAGGACAACTTCGCCGACGCCTACAGCGCGCTGGTCGGCGCCTACGACCTGGCGATCACCCCGGTCGGCTATAGCCTGCCGCAGCCCGCCCAGGGCTCGTCGCCATCAGCCACGTCCGGTGCCAGCGGGACCGGGCAGCTGGCGCTCAACAAGACCGAAAGCTCTGAGCTGAACGACTTCCTGACCGCGGCCAGGGACTACCGCATTGCCGCGAATATCGCCAACGGCATCGCCGGCGGGCTGTTCGCGGTGCCAAGCGCCGAGCTGCATCTGGCGTTCTGGGGTATCGGCGCGCACTCCAAGCTGTTCTCAGGCACCTCCCTGTCCGGGATGGCGAAGGTGGCCGGGGAGATCCTGCAGATCCTCTCCGCCCACAGCACCGACCAGGCCGGCATCGCCGCCCGCACCGCCGGGTACCAGCGCCGGGCCGATGAGTGGGCGCAACAGGCGAACGTGGCCGGACGGGACCTGGCGCAGATCGGCCGCCAGGTCATCGGCTCGCTGATCGGCGAGCAGGTCGCCAGGCACGACTACCAGAGCACTCAGACCCAGGTGCAGAATGCCAGGGACGTCCAGTCGTTCCTGCAGTCCAAGACGACCAGCTCCGATTTCTATGCCTGGATGCAGTCAGACCTGTCCGGCCTGTACTACCAGTACTACCGGCTCGCCTGCGATGTCGCCCGCAAGGCCGAGCAGACGATGAAGCGCGAGCTGATGCGCCCTGAGCTGGATGCGACTCAGTTCATCGGCTACAACTACTGGGACGGTGGCCATCAGGGACTGCTCTCCGGCGATGCCCTGTACCTGGACATCAAGCGGATGGATCTGGCCTACCACGACAACAACAAGCGCGAGCTCGAGCTGACCAGGCACATCTCGCTCCGCCAGCTCGACCCGCTCGCCCTGCTGACGCTGCAGATCACCGGCAGCGCCACGGTGAGCGTGCCGGAATGGCTCTATGACCGGGACTGCCCCGGCCACTACCTGCGCCGGATCCGCGGCATGGCCCTGTCTATCCCTTCGGTGGTAGGCCCTTATACCCCGCTGAACTGCACCGCCAGCCTGCTGGCCAGCTCGGTGCGGACCTCTCCCCTGCTCGCCAACGGCAGCTACGGCCGGAGCACCGGTCAGGCCGATGACCGGTTCGCCGACTACTTCGGCTCCGGCGACGTCATCGTCACCAGCGGCGGCGTCAATGACGGCGGAATGTTCGAGCCGAACGTCAGGGACGAGCGGTTCTGGCCGTTCGAGGGTGCCGGGGCGATCAGCACCTGGCGGCTCTCACTCCCCGCCGTGCTGCGCGCCTTCGACTACGGGACGATCTCCGACGTGATCTTGCACATCCGCTACACCGCGCGCGATGCCGGCGACCCGCTCGCCGCCGCGGCGACCAAGGAACTCATCGCGATGCTCGACGCCGCGGGCGAGAGCAGGCAGTCGGTCATGTTCGCGCTGAAATATGACTACCCGTCCGAGTGGTCAGCCTTCGTCAATGGCGCTGGCGACTTCGCGGCGGCCGTGACCCGGCAGATGTTCCCCTACGCCGTGCAGTCAGCGCGGACGCTAACCATCGACGGGCTGACCCTCTACGCCGACGGCGGCTCGGGAGCCGTCGTCTCGGTAACTCCAGCCGCCGACCTCGCCGCACTCTCAGCCGGGCTGTCCGGGGCCGGTGGCCAGGCGGCTCTCGCCCTTCCAGCCGACCCCGCCGTCCTCACCCGCGACACCTCCCGGCAGGTCTTCCTCGTCCTGCATTACCACTTCGGGCAGAACTAGCCAGCCGGACCGGCCCAGGGCCTCGGTCAGTTGCCGATATAGGCCGCGAGGTGCTCGCCGGTCAGGGTGGAGCGGGCGGCGACGAGGTCGGCGGGCGTGCCCTCGAAGACGATCCGGCCGCCGTCGTGGCCGGCGCCGGGGCCGAGGTCGATGATCCAGTCGGCGTGCGCCATGACCGCCTGGTGGTGCTCGATGACGATGACCGCTCGGCGGAGGTGTTCGGCGGATCGGCCTGACTAGAACGGCACCCAACGAACTCGCGGGCTCGTAACCCGCCAAAAATATGCATGAACCCCAAGGCTGCTGACTGTAGTGCTGTGATCTCGTGGAGCCCAAGTCATTGCGCCGGGCGGCAGGATGTCGAATATGGCGGAGAGGCAAGTATTCTTCATCAATCGACAGCATGACGGCTCGTGGACCATTGCACCACAGCCACCCTTGCCGGCAGTTACGACTTTCATAACAAATGGCTGGGCAGATGTGGCCTTTTAGAGGGAGAAGTTTAAGGCTATAGACTGGGTTCCCAAGTTCCACTGACTACGAGCTTTTGATCGCGGTAGGGACCGCGATCGAGCTTTTCTGCCTGGAGAACGGCGCGCGCCACTCTTTGGTCGAGAAGATTCAAACGAGCAGGAATCATAGTTCAGCGTGCCCACTTGGAGCCAGTCATGTTCGTGCTCGGCCCCGCCGGCCACGCCCGGAGGGGCTGCTGGCCGGGCCGCACAGAGCCGGATTATCGGCGCGCTAGTGTCCCGGGCCTGAAATCCGTTTAAGATATCGTGCTAGCGAGTCCAGGATC
>ODAK010001418.1_pt1 | contig 26226 bp, 30 predicted proteins | sample 1539591 | NCBI WGS metagenome assembly ODAK01 (sample SAMEA3539303, study PRJEB22396) | soil metagenome | biome: tundra; feature: field; material: soil | place: USA | collected 2010-05 | depth 0.15 m
CTCCGGCCGGACCGCCCTCGGCAAGATCATCCTGGTGCCCTGACAGCGGCCCCCGCCCCAGCCCGCGAACCACCGCACTGGAAGGAACCCCACCATAAGACGGCAGTCTCAGCGGGCTCGCGCCGGCTCAGCAACGTGACTGAATAGCCGTTCCGTGCGGAACGAATGGCCAGCCGGCCGGCGGAGCCGCCGTTGTCTGGGGTCCGGAAAGGCGACCAGGCAAATGACATCAGGACATCCCTCCGGGCAAGCTCTCGGTACGGCTACCGCTGGGCGGTCCAGATCGCCCAGAACTGCGCCCACCGCAGACAGTGCTCCAGGCGCTAATAGACCGCGCCGAACGGCGGGTAGGCGCGCGATTATCAAGGGCCCTTCGCGTCGTTGGCCGCATAGCAGTCCCCGGTTACGGACAGGTGGTCAGTCGGACGGGCTGTATGTTTATGCATCACCGCGCTTGGGGTGAACGTCCGGTTCTGCCGCGGAGGGGTCGCGCCGGATCAGAGACAGATCGGGCAGGGCCGCGCTGATCCGCCTAGGGAGCGAGCGTGCCCTTCCAGTTCGTTCCGACCGCCGCAGATCTTGCTGTACTGACCGTCGGTAAAGGTCTTCGCGCCCGGTTGAAGACGGCTGATCGTGGAGCAAGTAGCCTGGTGCAGCTTCAGATATGCAGGTGACGGGCTTGAATACGTATTTATCACGAAACCGTCCGGATGCCCGGAGAGCCAGGCGAGGTAACCCACGTCGTCATGTACGAAGTGCAGCATGGAGATCATCTTCGTCCTATCGACACGTCCTGTCGTGCCGCCGACCGGACGGGGTGGCGGTCCAGTTATTTAAGGTTGCCCGTCTCGGCCGGAACCTGGAGCGACGGATCTGAGGCGACAACCTCCGCGTCCGCCCCAGGGAGCCTCGCTTATCTAATGACTTCCGGTGGACGCTGGCCTCATATACGTCATGGTACTGGCTGAGGGTCATTCCGATCCGGCTTGGCTGCCGCGCCGGTAGGCCAGCCAGCGCTCGCTCGTGTCGGTCCAGACCCCCTGCAGACGCTCGAAGAAGGGATCAAGATCGTCAAGGGCAACGTCGGCGGAGGGTGTCTTAAGGAGGTGGTAATCCAGCTCGTCCCGGATCCGCTGGAGCCTGTACTGGGCTTCCTCCATCAAGATCCACCGTGATCGCCAGTTAAAGAATGGCTCCACGGCATTGACCAGCGTGCCGACGGCCACCAGCGAGAATGCTAGGCCGGTCCAGAAGTTAAGATGCTGCAGCCCCAGGATGATGGTGGATCCAACCGCCAGCATGAGGCTCAACATCCGGATAGCTGAGGCTGACCTGCGAAATTTCGCCTTACGCCGTCGGGCCCATGTGATGCCGTCGGCGATCTGGCCCTGGAGCCGTACCGCCACTTGATGTGGTGCTAGAGCACTCTCCGGAATCTGACCCTTGTCCATGCCCTATTCTGACGCCCAGCTTTTGTGTCCTCAGCTACTCGGTGCTCATCCTTAGCCAACATCCGCCTCTCCCGCCGACCAGGTACATCGGCAAGGCCGCGCCTTCCGGCAACGCCACGCTGACGCGGTGGCTAGCGTTTCCGCGGAGACGCTTCACGCAATTGCGTACGGTGCGGTTCCGCGACGTCCTCATCTGCCGCTGTCCGCGTGATGGCATGGCCGGGACGACGCCTCGATTAGATGTGACCCCGGCGCCGTTCTCCCGCAGCTGCCAGGATGTCGCGGCCCGGACCCCCATGCCATTCCCGGCGGATCAGGGCCCTGACCCTTCTGCGGTCCCGGCGTGCACCGGATCCGACGGTGAAATGCCGGTGAGGTCCAGATGCGGCGCGGGGTAGGGCTCGGGCAGCGAGACAGCGCTCGCGCTTGGCCGGCCTGGGCTGGGCTGGCTTGCGGTCCCCTGCTGCGCCGCCCCGGCCGCGGTAGATGAACAGGCCGTTGACGGGATCTGGCACGCCGTCCAAGGCCGCGCGCACGGCCGGCAGGCTGCGGAACGTTTCCCGCCGTTCCTCATTGCCGAAGCAGATTTCAAACACGACGCCCCAGCGGTCCGCATGCCACGCCCCGTCGACAGCGCCATTGGTCAGCGCTGCCTCGATCAGTGCAGAGTCGTGCTGTTCCTGCCAGCGGAAAGCCGAAAACCCGCCGTGCAGTACTTCGATCGACCACCATTCAGCCATTGTGGAGATGGTACGTCTTGCTCCTGGATTCCGGGGTTCCGCACCGAGCTGATCTTGGCGAAGGTGGGCGGTCGGCTCATGCCCCGGCGCTCGGGCGAGTACGCATACCGGCCGGCGTCGGGCTCGGCATTGACTCAGGACCATCGCGCTCTCATGCCGCCGAGGGAGCGACTCTCAGAGTTCTCGCGGTCTGTAAACGTCGGAGCGGTGTTCGATGGCCAGGACAGTGACCAGGTGGCATTGGTCGTCGATGCGGTAGATCACGCGGTAGTCGCCGCGCCGGGCGCTATGCAGCCCGGCGAGGCCGAGCTTGAGCGGCTTGCCGACCCGGTGGGGACCGGCAGCCAGGGAACCGTAGAGGAATTCCGCCGCAGCCGTCGCGACCTTCTCCGGGAGCCGGGCCAGCGCGCGGCGGGCCTGGGCCGTCCACGCGATCGCGAAGTCGCCGTCGCTCACCGGCCGGCGATCAGGCGCAGCGCATCTTCCTTGCTCAGCACCTGTGCGTCGCTGTCGGCCAGCGCCTCGCGGATGTCGTCCAGGAGAGCCGCGCTGTCCATGACGTCGAGTGTCTCCTCCAGGGACTCCAGGTCATCCAGGCTGATGACCACCGCGGCGGGATGGCCGTGCTTGGTGATCACGACGCGGCCGTGCTCTCGCTGCAGGCGGTCCACGACCTCCGAGAGCCGGTTCTTCACGTCCGCGAGCGACATCAGCTCTGTCATCGACATGGCCATAAGTATAGCTAGTTTTATGGGTGTTGACCATGCAGCGCACATCCCCGCTCATGCCGCAGATCGAGTTATCGCCTTAGGGTAGATCACAAGGCGAGTGAGGCGGCGTGCAGCGGCGGCCCGGGCTGCCGTTGCACTGTGACAGTCTCGGCGACGACCTCCACGGTGCCCTCTTTCAGCGGCAGTATGTAGTGGTGCAGTCGGTCGAAGCGCTCAGCATCATGCTGGGGGTGGACCCGGTTGTCAAGGTCTAGGTCCGCAGGCCGGTGACCTCGCGGGCGATGATGGTCTTCATGATCTCGGACGTGCCGCCGTAGATGGTCTGCACCCGGGAGTCGGCGTAGGCCCGCCCGATCGGGTACTCGGCCATGTAGCCGTAGCCGCCGAACAGCTGCAGGCAGCGGTCCAGGACGCGGTGCTGCACCTCGGTTGCCCACAGCTTGGCCTTGGCCGCGTCGACCGCGGTCAGCGTGCCGTCGTTCAGCGCCCGGACCGCCTTGTCGAGGTAAGCCTCGAGCACATCGACCTCGGTCACCATCGAGGCCAGCTCGAACTGAGTGTTCTGGAAGGCGGCGATGGGCTGGCCGAACGCGGTGCGCTGGGTGGTGTAGTCGACGGTCCAGTCGAGCCCGGCCCGGGCCGAGGCCAGCGCCGCGTAGGCGATCGACATCCGCTCCCTGGGCAGCCGCTCCATCAGGTGCACGAAGCCGCCGCCCTCGTGGCCGAGCAGGTTGGCCACGGGCACCCGGACATCGTCGAAGAACAGCTCGGCGGTGTCCTGGGCGTGCATGCCGATCTTGTCCAGCTTGCGGCCCCGGGTGAAGCCGGGCATGCCGCGCTCCACCACCAGCAGGCTGATCCCCCGCGAGCCCGCGCCGGGGTCGGTGCGCGCCACCACGATGACCAGGTCGGCGTTGATGCCGTTGGTGATGAACGTCTTGGCGCCGTTCAGCACCCAGTGATCGCCGGCGCGGACGGCCGTGGTGCGGATGCCCTGCAGGTCGCTGCCCGCCCCGGGCTCGGTCATCGCGATGGCGCCGATGCACTCCCCGGCCGCCATCGGCGGCAGCCAGCGGGCCTTCTGCTCGTCGGTGGCCAGGTCGACGAGGTAAGGGATGGCGATGTCGTCCTGCAGGCCGAACCCCGAGCTGATCGAGGTCGCGCAGACCCGGGCGAATTCCTCCATCATCACGCAGCGGTAGCGGAAGTCGCCGGTGCCCACGCCGCCGTACTCTTCCGGCACACCCATCCCGATCAGGGACTGCTTGCCGGCCGCGAGCCAGGCCTGCCGGTCGACGGAGCGCTCTTCCTCCCACCGCTGCTCATTCGGCGTGACCTCACGTTTGATGAACGCCTGCACGACCTCGCGAAACGCCTCGTGGTCCGGCTCGTAGAAATCCCTGTTCACGCTACTGTCCCTTCCACACCGGAGGACGCTTCTCGGCGAACGCCCTGGCACCTTCTCGCGCGTCCTGGGAGCTGAAGACCGGCGCCATCAGCGCGGCCGCCTCATCCCAGCGTTCCGCGGCGGTCCAGTCGCCGCCGTGGGTCGCGATCTGCTTGGTGGCCGCCAGGGCCAGCGGGCCGTTGGCCGCGATGCGCAGCGCCAGTTCGACCGCTGTCTCCAGGGCGCTGCCCTCGTCCACCACCCGGCTGACCAAGCCGACCGCGGCGGCCCGCGCGGCGTCGATCGGGTCGCCGGTCAGCAGCAGCTCCAGGGCGATCGCCCGGGGGATCCGCTGCGCCAGCAGCAGCGCCCCGCCGGCGCCGGCCACCAGGGAGCGCTTGACCTCCGGGACGCCGAACCGGGCCGAGGCGCCGGCCACGACCAGGTCGCAGGCCAGCAGCAGCTCGAAGCCGCCGGCCAGGGCCCAGCCCTCCGCCGCGCCGATCAGCGGCTTGCGCGGCGGGGTCTGGGTGATGCCGCACAGCCCGCGGCCGGGGAAGGCGGGCCGCTCCCCGGCCAGGAACGCCTTGAGGTCCATCCCGGCGGAGAAGGTGCCGCCGGCCCCGGTCAGCACCCCCGCGCGCAGGTCGTCGTCCGCGTCGAGCTCGTCGACCGCGTCCCTGATTCCGGTCGCCACCGCCAGGTTCAGGGCGTTGCGGGCTTCTGGCCGGTTGATGACAATGACCTGGACCGCGCCGCGCCGCTCGAGAAGTACCTCGTCGCTCATACTCGCTATCTTGCCCCAGAATGCGGCCCGACTCACCCGGCCGAGCCGCTAGTCCCCGCGGTGCAGGGCGGCGAGCTTGCGGAAATCCCAGCTCATGATCTTCCGCGGGGTGATGCGCAGCCAGGCGTGCCGGCCGTCGTGGGCCAGCTCGCCGCCGTGGCGGTACTTGCCGGCCATCAGCCGCTCGGGGGTGGCCAGCTCAGGGGACTCCTCGGTGCCGGTCCGCGGGACGGGACCGACGACGTCGGCGTCACCTTCGATCTCGACGCCGTGGAGTTCGGCGTACTCTTCGCCCGCGTCGATCACCGCGGCCACCCGGGGGTCACGGGCTATGTCCGTCCACCGCTGGCTGCGGGTCAGCGAGTAGATCCACAGGGCCGTGGAGTCCCAGACGAACCAGACCGGAGAGACATGCGGGCCGCCAGATCCGAGCGTGGCCAGCCGGCAGGTCCGCTGCTCCCCCAGGAACGAATTCAATTCGTCTGCATTCATCGCGATCGACCGGCCACGTCGCTGTTCTGGCATCTTGACATCCTCCTCGCCTGAAGGCGGGGATTCCAGCTACTACACCGATTGGAGCAGCAGATGAGGTTCGCGGTTCACGGGCCGGGCTACCCCGTCGCCTCCCCGCGCAGTCACGGCGTGCCCCGCCGCGATGCTGATGGCCGCGTTCACGTCCGCGTGGCAGGCGAAACCGCAGGCAGTGCACCGGAACACGGCTTGACTCTCACGCGAGTCCCGGTCCACCTGCCCGCACGCCGAGCACCGCTGGCTCGTGAACGCGGGTCTGACCTTCTCCACCCGGCCCGGGGCTTTCTCCTCCAGCCGGCGCACCAGCAGGCCCCACCCCGAGGCCAGGATCCCCCGGTTCAGCCCGGTCTTCTGCCGGACGTTCCGACCGGGATCGCCCCGCGTGCCTTTCGCGGACCGGGTCATATGCTTAATATGCAGGTTCTCGACTCGGATCACGTCGAACCGCCGCGCGATGTCCGTGCTGGTCTTCTCGGCCCAGTCCTTGCGCCGGTCCGTCTCGCGGGCTTTCAGCCGGGCGATCGCGTCCTTGACCCGGCGGCGGCGGTTCGATCCCCGCTTAGCGCGAGCGAGCGTGCGCTGCATTCGCCGCAGCCTGGTCCGCTCCCACCCGGTCAGGCCGGGGGCATGCAGCAGGTCCCCGGTGGACAGGGCCGCGGAGACCGCCACCCCCCGGTCAATGCCGACGGCCTGGCCGTTACCTGGTGCGAGAACCGGCGCGGGGATCACGGCGAAGGCGATATGCCAGCGGCCCGCCCGGTCCTTCGTCACCCGGTAGGACTTCGCATCCGGCGGTACCGCGCGGGACCAGCGGAACCGGATCCACCCGGCTTTGGGCACCCAGACCTGGCCGGCCTTACGGGACACGCGGCGCACGTCCCATTGCCGACCGCGCCCCACGATGCGGAATCCCTCGTGCCGCCCAGCCTTGCGCCAGGACGGCCGCTCGGCCGGGTTGGCCGGGTCGAAGAACGCGGCCATCGCCTGAGCGAAGTCGCGCAGGGCTTGCTGCTGCACTGTATGGGAGCCTTCGCGCAGCCACGGGTGCGCGGCTCGCGCCTGGGTGAGCTGCCGGGACTGCTCCTGGTAGCCCGGCGCGCCCAGCCGGCCGGGGTGCCAGTGGGAGTGCTGTTCGACGGCTCCTCTCCGGCCTGAAGGCCGAGGTCTGGTCGCCGCGATCCTGATGACAATCACGCTTCCATACGGTTAGTGAATAAGCTCTTTATTCTCTGCCTCTCTGCCTCACCTGGGGACATCATGGTCGATCCGCCCGACGAGCTCAGTCCGATGGATTACCTGATGCACCGCGGCGAGTCGCACCCGGCCACCCGGTCAGCGTTCATCAACCTGGAGATCCTGGACCGTCCCGCCGACTGGGCCCGGCTGCACGAGGCGCTCGACCGGGCCAGCCGGGTGGTCATCAGGATGCGGCAGAAGGTGGTGATCCCGCCCGTCCCGGCCACGCCGCCCCGCTGGGTGGTCGATCCCGACTTCGACCTGGACTATCACCTGCGCCGGGTCGCGCTGCCCGCGCCTGGCACGCTGCGGCAGCTCCTGGACCTGGCCGAGATCACGCTGCAGTCGCCGCTCGACACCTCCCGCGCGCTGTGGGAGGCGGTGTACGTGGAAGGGCTGGAGGGCGGCCGGGCGGCGCTGCTGATCAAGCTCAGCCACGCGATCGCCGACGGGCTCGGCGGGGTCGCCCTGTTCGAGCAGGTCTACGACACCGAGCGCGACGCGGAGCCGCGGCCGATGCCGCCGGTGCCTGTCCCCCGCGACCTGACCGGCAATGACCTGCTGCGCGACAGCCTCAGGCAGCTGCCGGAGACGACGCTAATGGCCGGCCGGAGCTTGCTGGGTCGCGCGGCGGGTACCGTCGGCCGTTTGGTCACAAGGCCGGGACCGGTGCTGACCGAGGCGCTCGGCTTCGCCGACTCGGCGCGCCGGATGCTCAGCCCGCCGCCGGCGCCGCCGTCGCCGCTGCTGCGCCGCCGCAGCCTGGCGACCAGGACCCACGTGCTCGAGCTGCCGCTCACCGAGCTGCGCGCGGCGGCCAAGACGGTAGGCGCCTCGGTCAACGACGCCTACCTCGCCGCGCTGTGCGGCGGTCTGGGCCGGTACCACGAGGTCCTCGGGGTGCCGGTCGACGCCCTCCCGCTGGCCCTTCCGGTCAGCCTGCGCAGCGGAGCGGATCCGGCCTCAGGGAACAGGTTCGCCGGCGTCACCATCGCGGCGCCGCTCGGCGAACCCGATCCGGCCGAGCGGATGAAACAGATCCGCGAGCAGGTGATCGCGCGGCGGAGCGAGCCGGCCCTCGACGTGATCGGCCGCCTCGCCCCGGTCCTGTCCCTGCTCCCCGACGAAGCGCTGCGGGAGGTCATCGACCGGATCACGCCGCCGGACATCCAGGCCAGCAACGTGCCCGGCTACGCCCAGGAGACGTTCCTGGCCGGGGCGAGAGTGGACAGGCAGTACGGGCTCGGGCCGATGCCCCGGGTGGCCATGATGACCATCCTGGTCTCCCGGGCGGGCACGTGCACGGTGTCCTTCCGCTACGACACGGCGTCGTTCCCCGCCGCTGACCAGCTCGAGAAGTGCCTGCAGCTCGGTTTCGACGAGGTGGTGGAGCTGGGACAGCCCCCGCGGCCCGCACGGGCACCGCGGCCCGCACGGGCACCGCGGCGGGCCCCGGGCCGGCGTGGCGCCTCATGACCACGCCGCGGAGCACCACGGACCGGCCGCTGCGGCTGCCCGGGTCGGTGGCCGACATCGACGCCAGCCCGCCGGGGCCGACGATCGGCGCGTTCTTCGACCTGGACGGGACGCTGGTGGCCGGGTTCACCGTCGCGGCCATCACCAAGGACCGGCTGCGCCGCCGGGAAGTCGGCGCCGCCGAGTTCCTGCACATGATGCAGCTGGCGGTGGAGTACCGGCTCGGCCGGCACCAGTTCGAGAACGTGATCGAAGGCGCGGTGCGCTCGGCCCGCGGACAGCTGGCCGAGGACGTCGACGAGGTCGGTGAACGGGTCTTCCAGCAGTCCATCGCGGACCTGATCTACCCGGAGATGCGTGAGCTGGTCCGCGCCCACCAGCGCCGCGGCCACACCGTGGTGCTGAGCTCGTCCGCGCTGACCATGCAGGCCGGGCCGGTGGCCCGCTACCTCGGCATCGAGCACGTGGTGTGCAACCGGTTCGTGGTGGACGAGATCGGGATGCTGACCGGGGAGATCGAACGCCCCGTGGTGTGGGGCCCAAGCAAGGCCACCAGTGTCCAGCGGTTCGCCGCCGAACACCACCTCGACCTGCGGTCGAGCTACTTCTACGCGGACGGCGACGAGGATCTGGCCCTCATGTACCTGGTCGGCCAGCCGCGACCGGTCAATCCCGGGCCGAGGCTGACCAAGGTGGCCAGCCGCCGCGGCTGGCCCGTGCTGCGGTTCAGCAGCCGGGGTGACGGCGGTCCGCTTGGCCAGGTCCGCAGCCTGGCCGCGCTCAGCTCGCTGGGCCCGCTGGCGGCAGGCGCGCTGGGCATCGGCATGCTCGCGCGGGACAAACGCACCGGCGTCAACTTCCTGACCAGGTTCTGGCCGGAAACCGTGCTGGCGCTGAGCGGCGTGAAGCTGAACGTGACCGGCGCCGAGCACCTGACCGCGCGCCGGCCGGCCGTGTTCTTGTTCAACCACCGCAACAACTTCGACGTGTTCATGGTGGCCGCGCTGGTCAAAGACAACTGGACCGGGATCGCCAAGAAGGAGCTCGAGAGCAATCCGCTGGTCGGCCCGCTCGGGAAGCTGATGGACGCCGCGTTCATCGACCGGGCCGATACCGCCTCGGCGGTGGCCGGCCTGGCGCCCATCGAAGAGGCCGCGCGCAAGGGCCTGTCGATCCTGGTCGCCCCGGAGGGAACCCGGCTGGACACCCAGACGGTCGGCCCGTTCAAGAAAGGGGCCTTCCGGGTCGCCATGGCGACCGGCCTGCCGGTCGTCCCGATCGTCATCAGGAACTCCGACTCGGTGGCGGGCCGCAACTCGGCCACGCTTCGTCCGGGCACCGTCGACATCGCGGTGCTGCCGCCGGTCAGCGTGCAGGAATGGACGGTTCAGAACCTGCCCGAGCGGATCGAGCAGGTCAGGGCGCGCTACCTGGCGATGCTGGCCGACTGGCCTGGCGGGGTAAGCGACGGCCGTTCGGAAAAATCGTGAGCACAGAACCGGACCTGGCCTCTCTGCTGGCGGAGCACCCGGAGACGGTGCTGCTCACCCAGGCCTCCACCCCGACCGAGGCGCGGCTCATCCGCGACCGGATCGCCGCGGCCGGCCGGACGGACCGGCCGCCGGTCAGCCTCGGGCCACCGGGAGCCGGGAGCTCGCCGCTCCCGGCGGCGCTGCTGGCGGAGCCTGCCGTCCGGCTGGTCCCGGTGCGAGTCGCCTGGGTGCCAGAAGGCGGGCACGCGGCCCAGCTGACCGACCTCATGCCGGGTCGTGACCCGTACCACCCGAGCGACCGCCAGCAGCGGCGGATCCTGGCCCGCCAGCCGGGCCGGGCCATCGTGCTGGCCGGCCAGCCCGCGACCGCCGGCGAGCTGCGGCAGCGCTGGGTCGAGACCACCGGCGGCGAGCAGGAGGCCGACTTCGCCGCCTACGTGACCCGCCGGGCCACGCTCGCGCTCGACCGCGCCGAGTATCAGCTGCGCGGCCCCAGGTACAAGACGCCAAGCCTGGTGAAGGAGGAAATCCTCGCCTCGCGCCGGTTCCGGGCCGGACTGCGGAAGGTGCGGCCCCGGCCGGAGGAGACGCCGCCGTCGCTGGCCGAAGCGGGGCATATCCTCGACGAGCTCGCCGCGGGCTGGAGCCGCCGGCTCATCGACGTCATGCCGGTCATCGGGCGGATGATCTTCCAGCGCGGGTTCGACCCGCAGATCGACTACGACGACACCCAGGTCGAACGGCTGCGCGCGGCGATGCAGCGCCAGCCCGGCATCCTGCTCTGGTCGCACCGGTCGAACCTGGACACCCTCGTGCTCGCCGCCGCCATGCAGGAAAAGGGGCTGCCTCCGGCGCACCTGTTCGCCGGGATCAACATGGCGTTCGGGCCGATGGGCGCCCTCATGCGGCGGGCCGGGGTCATCTTCATCCGGCGCTCCATCTCCGATGACCCGCTGTACAAGTACGTGCTGCGGGAATACGTCGGCTACGTGCTTGAGAAGCGATTCAACCTCAGCTGGTCGATCGAGGGCACCCGCTCGCGCACCGGCAAGATGCTCCCGCCGCGGCTCGGCCTGCTGTCCTACGCCGCCGACGCCTACCTGACCGGACGCGTGGACGACCTGCTCCTGCTGCCGGTATCGGTGACCTTCGACCAGCTGCACGAGATCTCCGAGTACGCGGACTACGCGCGCGGCGCGCAGAAGAAGCCGGAAGGCTTCGGCTGGCTCTACGGGTTCATCAAGGCGCAGGGCGCCCGCCAGTACGGCAAGATCTACGTGCGCTTCGGCGAACCGGTGCCGCTGAGCGCCTTCCTCGGGCCGCCGGGCGGTCCGATCGCCAGCGATCCCGCGGCCCGGCGGCTGGCCCTGCAGAAGACGGCCTTCGAGGTCGCCTGGCGGATCAACCAGGGCATGCCGGTCACCGCGACCGCGCTGATCACCACCATCTTGCTGGCCATGCACGGGGTCGCCCTCACCTTCGCCGACATCAGGCTGGCCCTGGCCGATGCCCTTGACTACCTGGCGAGCCGGGCCATCCCCAGGACGGCGAGCGTCCCGGCGCTGGCCGCGGCCGAGCCGGTGCGGGCGACACTGGACGCCCTGTGCCAGGGCGGCCTGGTCACCTGCGCCGCGGACGGCCGGGAGCCGGTCTGGCTGATCGGGCCCGACCACCAGCTGGCCGCCACCTTCTACCGGAACTCGCTGATTCACTTCATGCTCGACACGGCGCTGTGCGAGCTGGCCGTGCTCCGGGCCTCCGGCGCCAGCACCGACCCGGTCGAGGCCTTCTGGACCGAGATCGGCTGGCTCCGCGACCTGCTGAAGTTCGAGTTCTACTTCAAGGACCGCGACGAGCACCGGCGCCAGGTGCGCGAGGAGATGAACCGGCACGAACCCGGAAGCCCCGGCTGGGAAGAACGGCTCAGGTCGGGCCCGGTGGGGGCGGACGCGCTGCTGGCGCAGATGCGGCCGCTGGTGTCCCACCTGCTGGTGCGGCCGTTCGTCGAGGCGTACCGGCTCGTCGCCGACGTGCTGGTACACGATGACGTCCCGGCCGACGGGGCCCGAGCCGACGGGGGCCGAGCCGACGGGGGCCCGGCCTACGAAGCAGAGGTGATCAAGCGGGCGCTCGGGCTCGGGCGGCAGTACGTGGCCCAGGGCCGGCTGCGCAGTTCGGAGTCGGTCTCCGTGCTGCTGTTCCAGACGGCGCTTCAGCTCCTGTCGAACCGCGGGCTGCTTGAGGCCGGTGCCGATGTCGCGGAGCGGCGGGCTGGTTTCCTGGCCGAGCTCCGCGACCTGCTGCACCGGCTGGACCGGATCGAGGACCTGGCCATCCGGCGCTACATCCGCGACGCCGTCCGCACTGGGCCGGCCGGATAGGCGTTCAGATTCCTGACAATTCCTCTTTTTCTCTAAAACGGACAGTGGGTGCACGCACAGACCCGGACCAGGCTCACCCTCTGATGACTCCGGCCCCTTGCGCCGGATGGGCGGCGGTGCCCCAGATGCCCGTTCCGTATCGCTAGGGTGGTGCTATGCCAGGTGCTCTCACCCCGACCGTTCATCAGCTGAAGATCGGCCTGCAGGGAGCAGCGCCGCCGCTGTGGCGGAGGATACAGGTCCCGTCGGCGGCGAGCCTGGGGTTCCTGCACGACGTCATCCAGGTGGCATTCGGCTGGGACGGCTATCACCTGCATCGCTTCCACGACGGACGCGACCGCGAGTGGGGTGAGCCTCCCGACCTGGACGACGGCGGGTACAGGGCGGCGGCCTTCGCCGATGAGGAAGAGGCCGACCTCGGCAAGGTCCTGCGCGCCGAGGGCGCCGTGCTGGAGTACGTCTACGACTTCGGCGACAGCTGGCTCCACCGGATCGAGGCCGAGAAGATCATGCCGCTCGATCCCGGCGTGACGTACCCGAGGTGCACGGGCGGCCGCCGCGCCGCACCCCCGGCGGAGGACATCGGGGGGATCTGGGGGCTGGAAGAGGTCGTCTACCTGGTCACGCATCCGGAGGCAGATCCTCCCGAGCATTTCGAAGATCTCGTCTGCCACCTGCGTGAGAAGGGATATGACCCGGGTGCGTTCGATCCCGCGGAGCTGACCGCCAGGCTGTCCGGCCTGACCGTGCGGACGGCGGCGAAGGCCACCAGGACGCGGAACCGAACGCGGCGCGGAATCCAGCGGCTCACCAGCGAAGACCTTGAGTTCTGCACGTGCGGCCGGTGCCAGGCAGGCGACCCGGTCCGGTCCGTCGATGGCAGCTACCTCACTGAGGAAGTCCCCGGCGATGCGGAGGCGTTTCCGGTGATCACGCTGCCGCCGCGCGCCGAACTGGCGGCACAGGCACGCCGGGTGCCGCTCATCGATGATGCCTTGCGCCTCGCAGAATGGTGCGCTCCCGGCAGGCAGGTGACGGCCAAGGGCGTGCTCAGGCCGCCCGCGGCCCGGCAGGCCGTCGAGGAACTCCGGCTGTGGCAACGAAATGACAAGCTCGCCGACCCGTGTACCAGGGCGGATGCCCTGGCCGACCTGCGCAGCGCCGCAGACCTCGCCGTCCTCGACGTCCCCTGGCGGTTCGCCTTCGGGAACGGGCTCATCGCGATCCGCTCCAGCCAGGCCGTCACCGGGCCAGACCGGCCCGATCCAGACAATGCCGACCAGCTCCTGTCCTGCTGGCAGCAGGCCTTCGAGCAGGAGCTGGGCACGCTGGATGACATTGGCGGGCGCATCCTGCCCGGCATGCTGAGCATGCTCGCCGAGCAGTTCGACAGCGTCGTCTTCCCGGTGCTCAAGCTCCTCTACCGGCTCCCAGACGAGCAGTGGCTCGACACCGGCAGCCTCATGTCCCCGCCGGGCGCGGACGCCGACGGATCTGGCACGTCGATCGGGGACGTCTTCCTCATCGAGAGCACGGCCCGGCTGATAAAGATCCTCTCCGACTTCGGGGCCGCCGACGTGGACTGGGGAACCACGAAATGGCACAGCGATCATGCCGCCGCTCTCACGCTCTTCACCGACACCTCGCCCGCAAAGCCCGGCTACCGGATGCGGCTGTCATCGCTGGGCCGATACGGCATCCGGAACGTCCTGGCTAGCGAAGGTCACACTGCGCGCGCCACCGGAGACCTAGCCGCCGCCGATGCCGCAACGCTGCTCGACGCCCTGCCCTACTACGACCCCGCTGGTTTCGACACTGAGCTCAGCGGATGGCTGGCCGGCCGCGACGAAGCGAGCGCGGTCACCCAGCTGCTCCAGGCTGTATCAGGAACCGACCCCGACCTTGCCGGACGCCGCGTCGCCGCTATCGCCGTCCTGACCAAGGTCAAGCCGGACGATACCCGGGCGATCCTGCGCGACACGGCCGCGAACGGACCGGACGGCCGCCGTCATATCGCGGCGGGCGTGCTAGCAAATCTTGACGAAGAACCGCCGCTCTACCGGGAGACAACGCAGCAATGGCTGCTCATCGACCTGCTCACCGCGCTGCGCGCCGGTAACCTGGGCGAGAACCTGACCCAGAGCACGCTGGAAGCCATCAGGTCGCATGCCGACGACCTGTGGCGCAGCGATCACCCGGCCACACCCGACGCCATCGAAGCGACCGCGGCCGCGATACGGGACACCGACAAGGCACTGGCGAAGCGACTGCGCCGTTCCGCGCACAAGGCACGCACCCGCAGGTGACTGACCCGAGCTCGACGACGATGTCGTCCACCACGTCTGGCAGCCGAGGGTCAGCTAGCAGCACGCCACAGCGTGGCGGCTTTCTCGCAGCAGGGTGGATGCCGACCGCAACCAGGGCAATGCGTGGTGAACGCGTCGAAGACCCCGTCGGCGAACTGGAGGCGGCGCGTGCGGCTTCTGCGGCGCTGGCAACCCGCGGCCTGGCGATGCAGCCGGCTGAGGTGTCGCCCAGCGCGGTGGCGGCGGTGATGAAATGCTGACGAACGGCTACATCCCCACTGGACTTAACCCGCAGGTTATAATCGTGGGGTGAGCTGGGAGATCATCCTGGTCCCCGAGGTCCACGACTGGATTCATGGCGCTGGATGACATCGGCGCCAGCCTGTTACGGGATTCGGTCGAGCTGCTCGCCCCCGCACGGGGGTGGAGTTCGACCCGGCTACCGGGGAGCCTGTTACATGGGCCACACCAGAGCCGGTGACCGTCACCTGGTACCAGCATGCGGTGGCGTACGCACAGACGAAGTGGCCGCACCTGGCCCCGCACTCGCGGGCCAGCATGGCCGATGCGCTGGCCACCATAACCCCACTGCTCACCAGGGAAACCGGCCGCAGGCCGCCGGTCGGGACGCCGCGCGCCGCCTTGTCCGGGCATGCCTTCAACCTCCAGCGGTGCTCCCGGATCCCGGATCCGGTCACCGCTAGGTTCTGACCTGCGCACATGCAGCTGCCAGCGATCTTCGTGACCGACCCTGTCCGCCATATGTCCGTGCGCGCAGGGGCTCGGACGGTCGCGGCCACGGACAGCGTCCGTGCGAGCCGAGGGAGCCGAGGGAGCCGAGGGAGCCGAGGGAGCCGAGGGAGGTCTGCGGGGCTGCCTTCCGGGATTCCGCAAAGTTCTCGCCAGCACATTCTTCGGCTAGGCCGACGGCCGCGCCTCGCTCGTCACCGCTTGGCTCGTGATGCCACTCGTCGCACGGAGAGGATCTTGTCGCCCTGGGATTGCCTGCATATCATCCCTGCTAGCTCAACCACGGTACATCGCGGGTGCACGGCAGGTCCGCCAGAGGACCATGTTGCCAGTGGCGTTCAGCGCGGTCAGGGGTCCGTCTTGTCACGGGGCAGCAGGGTGAAACTTCCGCCCGACAGCGGGGTGATCGCGCGGAAGTCACGTTCGTCGAACGTCAGCAGCCGCCTCGTCCGGAACCGGTGCGCGAGAATCACCACAGAAAGGTCAGCCAGCCCAAGATCAAGGTCGGCATACTGCTCATCCAACCTGGCCACGGCGCCGTGTTCATCCGCGGTAAGTCCCTCAACCCGGAACCGCCCTGCCGCCACGTCGCGCAGGAACGCCCGGGCGGCCAGCGCGCTCCCGCGTCTGCGGATGAGATAGTCCACCTCCGCGGACACTGGCGCCGGCACGACCAGGTCGCCGTCTTCGGCACGCAGCAAATCGCCGACCGCGTCATGAAGCCGGTCACGGGAATCCCCGAGAGCGACCAGCGGCGCGGCGTCTACGATCAGCATCACCCGCCGAACCCGGCGAGCAGCTCCTCCTCCGGCACATCGGCGACCGAAGAGCCATCCCCCTCCCAAGAGCCCTCAAGCGCGAAGACCCGCGGGACAGCGCGTGCATGCTCATACGCTGACAGCGCAGCCCGTACGACCTCCGCCTGGCTGCGGCCCTCTTCGGCGGCGATCCGGCGGAGCCGTTCCACGTCTGCGTCATCAAGGTAGACGCTGGTCTTCTTCACTCATGTAGGGTACCACGTAGGGTGGATTATGGGCAGTCCTCACCCGCGCACCAAGACCCTGCGGACGCGGTCGTCGCGGCTAACGCGGTGAGCTGGGAGAGGTCTAGTTCGGTTTCGAGCCCGTCTGCGAACCGGACAATCACGCTGGCATGTCCGCCTACGGCTTCAAGGTAGGCGTTGAGGGTGGACAGGAGCAGGTCGTGTGGCTGTTCCATGCGGCTGACGGCTGCCTGGGTTACGCCCATCCTCCTGGCCAGCTCGACCTGGGTCAGTTCGGCGGCTTGCCGCAGCGCGGCCAGGCCCATCGCGAAGGTGCGGTCGGCGTCTTCCACGGGATCTGCTTGACCGCATGCTCAAAGGCCGCTGCAGGGATGTGATGGCACTCGTCGGCGACCACCAGGCCATATCCTGCAGTCAGCGCGGCAATGTCGTCGCGGCGGGCCAGCGTCTGCAACGTGACGATATCGATCGTGCCGCGGAGCCTGGCCTACCGACCGCGGTGACGGGCGCGGAGGCCAGGCATCGGACCATTGAGGCCGTTGAGGCACGGGTGAGCGGCTCGATCCGGATGCTGATCCTGGAGTGGATACTCAATGACGCCGTTACCATCCAGGTGACGGCGTCACCGGGGCACGTGCCTTCGCCCAGGTAACGGCCACGAGCGCGGCGTCGCTTATCGCCGTCCATGAATGGAAAGCGCTCGGCCCCGCCGCCGCACTGGCCGCCAGCCTCGGCGCTCCCTTGGTCGACGCCCAGGCCATGAAGGTGCTCAGCGCGCCGGACGCTCTGACGGCGCTGCCGGACACGAATTTCTCGGGCACGCCCGGTGATGACATTCGCGTCGGTCTCTCGCTCCAGCCATGGGTCAGCTTCCATGGCTTCGCACGTGAAGGCACGTACTGGGCGGTGTCCGAGGGAATGCGCCGCTTCGGGCTTCCGGAGTTCAGGGTAGGCGGCTGCGAACGGGATCTGCGTGCGGAACTGAAGGAGATCCTTTCCGGCGTGACCTTCCGCGTCTGGTCCGATCTCGTCACAGTCGCCCAGACCACGCCCCGCGCCACGGGCCTTGTGAGTATGTCGCGTGCCCTCTCCATCCCCGCCGAGTTGGACATCCACCGCAAGGACCTAGACCGGGCACAAGGGGTTCCTAATCGCGGCGGTGCCGCGACCACTATCAGCCTGCGTTTCGATCCAGAGCATCATGACGGGGGCTGGCTAACCGTATGTCCGCCCAACGGATGGGATACAGGCTGGGATCACTTTGTCCGTGACCTGTGCCATGCGATGTTCGGGTTCGAGAAGCCCCCTGGCACTACCTGCCAGACACCGGCGCTCTCCTGGAGGCGATCCGGTCACTGCCGTGCCGGAGGCACGACGCCGTTTCAACGACGGGGAACTGCCGACCGGTGCGTACCTCATGGTCCGGTACGAGGTGGCGGACGACCAGCCGTTCCGCTGGGCCCGGGTCGAATCCTGGGCAGACGACGACCACGCCATCGTCAGTGACAGCGGCCAGGAACTATCCCTTGCGATCAAGCCAGGCCCCGCCATCCCCGTCGAGAAGGAACGCATCATGGACTGGGCCATATGGACGGACGGCAAGGGCGTCACCGAGGGCGCACTGACCGAGAGCGTCAGCCTCGGATTCTGACAGCCGTCGATATATTCATTCAGGGAAAGTAGATGTATAATTTCTTACATCTGAGATATCCATGGATGAGGTGACAGGATGGCTAAGACCAGCGTCGACATCGACGTCGACAAACTCGACAAGGTACGGGAGATACTCGGAACCGAGTCCATCCGGGAGACCATCAACGCCGCGTTTCGCGAGGTGATCCGTATCGCCGCCGTACGCGACCTAGTGGCTCTCGGCGAGGCGGGCGCGTTCGACTTCCTCCTGGAGGCCGGTGCCGAGGAGCGGATGTGGGGGTAACGCGCTATCTCGCCGACAAGAGCGCCCTCGCGAGACTCCATCTTCCGGCCGTCCGCGAAGAACTGGAGCCGCTGATCATGCGCGCACTGGTCGGCATCTGTGGCGTGACGGAGCTGGAGATGCTCTTCTCTGCCAGGAACATCCAGGAGCGGTCCCGCATGAAGGAACAGCTCGCGGCGTCCCTGGACCGTGTCGATACCCCTCAGGACATCTGGGACCAGGCAGCGGAGATCCAGGAAGCGCTGACCGAACAGGCCCAGCACCGCTCCGCCTCGATTCCCGATCTCATCGTCGCGGCGACCGCACGGGCCCGCGGCCTGGAGATCCTGCACTACGACCGCGATTTCGACACCATCGCGCGCTATACCGAGCAGCCCGCCCGCTGGATAGTGCCTCCCGGCACAGTGTGATCATCTCCTAGGGGCGTAGTCGACCTAGCCGGTCGGCTGAGACCGGACCTGGCCCCACCTCCGATGCTGGAGACATGGCAACCGACGACGAGCGCGGGCGTGACGACCCCGTTACCGACCCAATAGCGGCTCCCCGTGCAGCGGCTTCGGGCAGCGACTGGTTGTCTGTACCTGCTGACTGGTTCGATCCGGAGCCCGAAGCAGGACGCCTACGCTCAACCCTCGTAAAGTGGCGTGCGCAGCGGTGAGTTCGACTTGGACGGGACCGGCTTTCTGCCGTAGCCGACTGGCTTCGGGGGACCAAGCCTGTAGGGGCGCTCTTGCGTCTTCGGCGATGGTGCCCCTTTGCTGTACCCCTGAGTAGACGACCTTGCATTAAGCCGCACACGAGGCTCTTCGTCCTGCTCACGCGTGGTGAACACCTTAACGCCGAAAAGCTTAAAGCCAGCTTAAGTTTTTTACACTCAACGTGCAGAGAACTTAAATGGCTGCGCGGGTCAGCAAGTAGTGGCCTTACATCGGCCCAAACCGGCGGCTACGTCCGCAGGAAGGTAACGCCTGGACGGCGGCGCCGCAGGCGACCAGGTCCGCGGCGTCGGGCAGCCCCCAGTCGGTGAGCGCCTCGGTAGTGTGCTGGCCGGGTGCGGGCGGAGGGTCCGCCAGCTGGCCGGGGGTGCGGGAGAAACGAGGCGCCGGGGCGGGCTGGGTCAGGCCGTCGGCGGCGACGTAGGTCTGCCGCGCGGTCAGGTGCGGGTCGGCGGCCGCTTCGTGCAGCGACAGCACGGGTTCCACGCAGGCCTCGCGGCCGGCGAAGGCCGCCGCCCACTCGTCCCTGGTCCGGTCCTTGAAGCGGGCCGAGAACAGCGCGCGCAGCTCCGGCCAGTGCTTTGGGTCCTCGCGGGCGGGCACGCCGGTCAGGCCCAGCCCGGCCAGCAGCGCGGCGTAGAACCGCGGCTCCAGGGCGCCGACGGCCAGCCACTTCCCGTCCGCCGTCTCGTAGACGTCGTACCAGGGCACGCCGCCGTCGAGCAGGTTCACCCCGCGCTCGTCGCGCCAGTTGCCGGAGGCCATCAGCATCCACGGCATCGCGAGCAGTGACGCCACCCCGTCGACGATGGCCGCGTCGACGACCTGCCCCTGCCCGGAGGTGGCCCGCTCGACCAGCGCCGCGCAGATACCGTAGGCCATCAGCATCCCGCCGCCGCCGAAGTCGCCGAGCAGGTTCGCGGGAAACTGCGGCGGGCCGCCCGCCCGGCCCAGGGCATGCAACGCCCCGGTCCTGGCCAGGTAGCCGATGTCGTGCCCCGCCGTCGGGGCCAGCGGCCCGTGCTGCCCCCACCCCGTCATCCGGGCGTAGATCAGCCGCGGATTGCGCTGCAGGCAGACATCCGGTCCCACCCCGATGCGTTCGGTCACTCCCGGCCGGAAGCCCTCGAGCAGGACATCCGCGGTGCCGGCCAGCCGGAGCAGCGCATCGACCGCGCGCGGGTGCTTCAGGTCAAGCACGGCGGACCGGCGGCCGCGGTTCAGCAGATCGCGTTCCGGCTGGGCCGCCACGGGGCCGGGCCGGTCGATACGCAGCACCGTCGCACCGGAGTCGGCCAGCATCATGGCGCAGAACGGCCCGGGTCCGATGCCCGCGAGCTCGAGCACCCGCACGCCGGCCAGCGGCCCGCGGCGCGTTCGTTCCCCAGCTGGTTCCGGTGCGCTCATATCCCTGCCTCTGCCGTCGTCTCCCTGCCTCTGCCGTCGTCGGTCGTCTAACCCAGCACGATATTTTATATATCGTCGGTGCCGGGAGGCGGCCAGGTTCAAGGGTCCAGGCTCAGAGGTCCAGGTGGTCCTGGCCTGCGCGCATCCCGGCCAGCAGGCGCTCGATGTCGTCGCGCGACAGCGACCGCCGCCACTCACCGATCGTGCCGCGCACGATGAAGCCCCCCGGGGCCGGCTCGACAGCGGTGAGCAGCACACCGCCGGGCAGGTCGGGAACAGCCAGGTGAAAGGCCGGGGACGGCAGCGGCAACCGCCACTCGCCCAGGCGCAGGGCGCGCGGCCGGACGAGAACAGACCGTCCCTCGGCCCCCGCCTGCACTTCCAGGCGCACCCACGGCACGCCTGCCAGGCCGATCTGCGGGACGCCGTCCAGCAGGACCAGCTCGAGCAGCCCGGACACGGCGGCCAGCCGCCGGGACGCGGCCGCGGCCGAGACGAACGCCTCGAACAGCACCGGCGCGGCCACCAGCGTCGGCCGGACGCTGGGCCGCAGATGAACGTTCCTGACCTGTACCTCCACTCGCTCGAGCTCATAAGCGTCCCAGTGGACGTCCCGCGCGGCGATGCGGACCTGGCCGTACTGGCCCACGACCCGGGCCAGATCCACGCCCTGGATGGAAATGTCGTCCACCACCAGGGTCAGCTCGTGCCCGGAGAACCGGAAGGTTCTCTTCTTCCCGATGAGCCAGCCCCGAGCGGCCTCCACGATCGCGGCGAACGGATCCCCGGGCAGCGTCTTCGGCAACGGCAGGCCCATCGACGCGCTCGCGGCCGAGGTCATGTTGAGGATCTCAGTCCAGTTCCGCTTCCACTCATCGGCCCAGGAACGGTCGAAGGGCCACCACTCCGCCGCGGCCATCAGCCGGGCTCCCGCTCGTGACCGGCGTGCTTTTGCCTGCTCAGCCCGCGGTAGGCCTGCGAGGCGGAGATCTCCCCGGTCAGCACCCGGTGCACCTCGTGGCAGACGGGCATCTCGACCCCGTAGCGCTGGGCCAGCTCGTGCGTGGTGACGGCGGTACCGACGCCTTCCGCCACGGTGCGGGAGGCCCCGAGCACCTCCTCCAGCGTCCGGCCCGCGCCGAGTTGCTCGCCGAGCATCCGGTTACGGCTCAGCGGGCTCATGCAGGTGGCCATGAGGTCGCCCAGGCCGGCCAGACCGGCGAAGGTGGCCGCCTGACCGCCCATCGCGACCCCCAGCCTGGTCACTTCGGCCAGGCCGCGGCACACCACCGCCGCCCTGGTGTTGTCGCCCACGCCCAGCCCCTGGGCGATGCCCGTCGCGATCGCCACCACGTTCTTCAGCGCCCCGCCGAGCTCGCATCCGAGCACATCGTCGTTGGTGTAGATCCGGAACATGCCCCGCTGCAGAACGGCCTGCAGCGCCCGGGCCACGGCCAGGTCCTCGGTCGCGATCACGCTCGCCGCGGCCTGCCCGGCCATGATCTCCTTGGCCAGGTTGGGTCCGGTCAGCACGGCGGCGGGATGGCCGGGCAGTTCCTCGGCGATGAGCTGCGACATGCGCAGCAGCGAACCGCGCTCGAAACCCTTGGCCAGGCTGACGACGGGAATCCAGGGCCGCAGGTAGGGCCGGGTGTCGGTGAGGATGGCCCGGAAGCCGTGCGTCGGCACGCCGATCACCAGCAGGTCAGCGGCATGGACGGCCTTCTCCAGGTCCGCCGTGGCGGACAGCGCGGACGGCAGCGTGAACCCGGCCAGGTAGCGCGAGTTGGCGTCCCGCTCGTAGATTTCGCTGGCCAGTTCCGGATCCCGGGCCCAGATGACGCACTCGTGCTTGCCCACCAGCAGCGACGCCACCGTGGTGCCCCACGACCCGGCCCCGAGCACCGCGATCCGCATGCCTGACCACTCATCCTAGGTTCAGCCCGGCCTTCAGGATAAAGCCGCCGGCCTGCCCGTGCCATCCTGCGCCTGCCAGGGCACGCCCGGCCGCCCGGACCGCGGACCAGGCCGCCAGAGCCGGCGCGACCGTATACCGGGCCCGCGACATCGCGCCGGAGCTCGGCACCTATCCCGGCAAGGGCGAGGCTCTCTGGAAGTCGCTGCTCGTCACCGAGGGTGATCTGCTGGTCTTCGTCGATGCCGACCTCACCTGCCGCCGCGGACCCGCCCGTACCGGGTGGAATATGACGACGTGATGGCGGACGTGCTTAAGCGGACGCTGGCCCTGGCCGACCACGCCGTGGCCCAGGGCGTGGATCCCTCGCGGGTGCTCATCGACCCGGCCCACGACTTCGGCAAGAACACCTGGCACTCGCTGGAGGTCACCCGGCGGCTGGGCGAGATGGTCGCGGCCGGCTGGCCCGTCCTGGTGTCGTTGTCCCACAAGGATTTCATCGGCGAGACCCTGAACGGCGGGCGCGAGGAGCGGCTGACGGGAACGCTGGCCACCACCGCGGTGTGCGCGTGGCTCGGGGCCCGCGTCTTCCGTGCGCACCAGGTCACGCAGACCCGCCAGGTCCTGGACATGGTCTGCGCCAGCCGCGGTGATCTCGCGCCAGCCCGTGCGGTGCGCGGACTTGCCTAGCCTGGGCGGGACCCGGTGGCCCCGGTGATCGCCGGCGCGGCGATCTGCCCCCCGGCACCGCTGCTGGCCCGGGAGCTGACCGGCCTCGATCCCGTTATCCCCGAGCTTCGCCAGGCCTGCGCGGCGGCGGTCGAACGGCTGATCCGCTCCGGACCTGAGGTCATAGCCGTGGTCGGACCGGGGCGCTGCACCGCCACCTGGCCAGCGGACGGCCGCCTCAACCTGGCCGCCTTCGCCCCGGCGCTTGATCCCAGGGACGGGCCGGTGGCGGGGTCCGGGCCGTTGCTGCCGCTGCCGCTCGGGCTCGGCGTCCGGCTGCTCGACGAAGGCGGGTACCGGGGGCCACGGCTGCTGCAGTCGGTGAGCCACGACGAGCCGGCCGCGGACTGCTACGGCGGGGCGCTCGCCTGCGCCGCCTGCGTGACCGGGGCGGGTTGCTGGTCATGGCCGACGGGAGCGCGTGCCGCACCCTGCGTGCCCCTGGCTCCCTGGACCCGCGAGCGGCCGCCTTCGACGCGACGATCGAGCGGTCGGTGCGGGACGGTGACCTCGGCCCGCTGCGGGCCATGGACCAGGACCTGGCCCGCGACCTGCTCGCGACCGCGAGGCCCGGATGGCAGGTGCTGGCCGGCGCGATGCCCGGGCCGGCGCCGGCCACGGAGATCCTCTACGCGGACGACCCCTTCGGCGTCTTCTACCTCGTCGCCTGGCTGGCCGGGTCAGCTTGAGCGGGAGACGGCGCCGGGCCAGGCCGCGATGAACGGGGACGGACGCGAGCACCGTAGTCCGTTTGGATCAAAGCTCTTATTTTTCCGAACGGACGGTGGTTACTCAGCTCCGGGAGGGGCGGATGGTGCCGTTGCTGCTCGGGCGCACACGGCTTCGACCACCTTCAGAAGCAGGCGGCCGACCCGATGGAACATAGGGCCGGTTAGCACCGGACCGATGGAACATTGGGCCGGTTACATGGGATGAAGCACCACGGTCCGTTCGGAAGAATGATTGGTCGTTCCGGTCAGGCGCCGTGCACGGCCGGGTCAGGCAGCCGCCCGGCGGGTACGGTGCCGTACACCTCAGGAAGCCCGGTGATGAGTTCTTCCGGCTCGACGGCCCGGCCGGAGCTGCTCCGGTAACCACCCGCTGACCGTGGTCGTCTCGCTGGCATGGTAGAAAGCGCTTCCGCACGTGTCCGCGGAGTGATCACGAGTGCACCAGTGCGGGCACTGGTCAGTGACGGTCATGGATGGCATTGCTGCTCCTCCCCTCAGAAGCCCAGGCTGCGGCCCACGATCTCCTTCATGATCTCGGTCGTGCCGCCGTAGAGCCGCTGCACCCGGGCGTCTCGCCAGAGCCGGGCGATCTCGTACTCGTTGATGTAGCGGTAGCCGCCGTGCAGCTGCAGGCAGCGGTCCACGATTTCCCACTGCAGTTCGGTGGCCCACCACTTGGCCCCGGCCGCCTGCACGCACCGGTCCAGGTAGGCGTGCGCGACATCGAGCTTGGTCTTCATCTCCGCCAGCGCGAACCGGTTGACCTGGAACCCTCCGATCGGCCTGCCGAAGGCGTGCCGGTCCTGGGCGTACTGGGTGGTCACCGCGAACGCGCGGTCGGCGTGGGCGATCGCGTAGACGGCGATGCCCAGGCGCTCTTGGGGCAGGTTGCGCATCAGGTGGTAGAAGCCGCGGCCTTCCGCACCGAGCAGGTTCGCGGACGGTACCCGGACGTCGCGGAAGAACAGTTCGGCGGTGTCCTGGGCGCGGTTGCCGATCTTGTCGAGCTTGCGGCCCCGCTCGAAGCCCTCGAAGCCTTCCTCGACGACGAGCAGGCTCATTCCCTTGTGCCCGGCCTCTGGATCGGTTCGGGCGACCACGATGACGAGGTCGGCGAGGAGGCCGTTGCTGATGAAGGTCTTGGTCCCGTTGAGTAGGTAGTGATCGCCGTCGCGGCGGGCGGTGGCCTTGACCTGCTTGAGGTCGGAGCCGCGCCGGGTTCGGACATCGCGATGGCGACCAGCCGTTCGCCGGTCACGAAGCCCGGCAGCCACCTTCGGCGCTGCTCCGGCGTCGTCAGGTCGGTCAGGTAGGCGGCCACCACGTCGTTGTGCAGCGCCAGGGCGATGCCCTGGGTGCCGGTGGCGGCAATCTCCTCGGCGATGACCACGCTCCTTCTCCAGGAAGGCCCGCACCATCTGCCGGAACTGCTCATGCTCGTCGGTGAAGATGGTCCGGCGCACGGGTTCCTCCTCCGGGCTGGCTCTCCGCTGCGTTCTCTCCCCGGCCCGGCGTACCTGGGTCGGCGATTCAGATTGATTATATAACTGTTTTAGCTGTTTCACCAGACCCAGCCAGCCTGGTCCCTAGGCGGCGCGGAGGAGGGCTAGGCGGCGCGGATGAGCGATGGCGTCAGGGCGGCCATGGCCTGGATCACGGGTTCCAGGCCGGGACGGGCCGTGATGACCCGGACGATGGCCTCGTCCAGCCCGGTGCTGAGCCGGGCGAAGGCGGCCGGCGCCGCCGTGGCCGGACCGTAGTAGCCCACCGCCCGCAGCATCTGGTCCGGCACGGCGTCCACCAGCTCCGGTAGGGTCGCGCCCCGGTCCCGCCGGGCCTCCAGTTCGCGCAGCACCTCATCGAACCCCATCCGGCCGAACAGGCCCCGGTAGCCGGCCTCCTGGGGGATGCCGGGCTGGCCTAGGGCGTTACCGGCTGGCGGACCGCAGGATCACCTCCTCAAGGTGGGATCCCGTGGCCTCGCCAGCGCTGGATCGATCGTTTCCCTTCCCACGCCGCGATGTTCACCAGGCTCCCAGACCGTCTGACTCGACCGGTAGTCCGCGGGGCCTGCCTGCGTGCAGCGGACGCCCCGGCTGATGCTGCGCGCGCATTCCTCACCGTCATGGCCTGGGGTTACGGGCAAGTAGGATACGGCCCGTTCCGCGTCCGGCGCCCGTTCCTGGGCGACAATGGTGTCCCCCGGCTGGCGCGCCTGGGTCCTGCTTTCGGCACCAAGTTCCTGTACTTCTGCTCCCCGGCCGGCAGTAGGCCCGCTCTCATTCTCGACCGCCTAGTGGCCGCCTGGCTCCGCGAAAATGCCGACCTCTCGCTTAACGAGGTTCGATGGTCAGTCTGGACCTACGAGCGATACCTCCAGACCATGTTCGGCTGGGCAGGCGAGCTGGATGTCGCAGCCGACGAACTCGAAGCCTGCATCTTCTCGGAGCAGGCGGGGCTAGTCACAATGCCGGGTAGTTAGGCGTTCCGGCGTGCGGTCAAGCGGTTTGGCAGGATTGC
>ODAK010001419.1_pt1 | contig 26221 bp, 21 predicted proteins | sample 1539591 | NCBI WGS metagenome assembly ODAK01 (sample SAMEA3539303, study PRJEB22396) | soil metagenome | biome: tundra; feature: field; material: soil | place: USA | collected 2010-05 | depth 0.15 m
CTGTACGGTTGCAATCGCCGCTATCTGGAGCATCTCTCCGCGCTCGATGACTTTTCGGCCGGTGTACGGGCTCTCGACCGACTTACAAGGCCTCGCAGGGTCGATGACAAGGCCGTCAAGGGGATCAATTTCTTCGATCCAACCGACAATGCGCTACTGCACGCGTTGCAGGACCCGAGGGTGAATATCGCGGGCGTCCGGCGCGCTGATCTGCTGCCGTTGCTTGACCAACTATCGCCGGGTCGTCTTTCGCGCCAACCGCGACGGCTACGCGATATCGGGGTGATAAAGCGAGTGACAGGGACCTATCGGTATTACCTCACACGCATCGGACGAGCCGCTACCGCGGCACTCTGTCATCTGACCCAAAGCATCATTATTCCGGCAATGACATCATAGGATTTCAGTGCAGAAAGTGTCAAGAGTCAGGCGGTAAGGGACTAAGTACCCCGATTCGTAAATACGGTGATGTATTCCGGAACCGTATCTTCCGACGTGACGCTACACCCCCTGTCAGGACGCTGCCTTTACGCACGGGAACCTTATTTGTCGCGCACAAACCATGTCACCGTATTTATGAAACGGAGTACTAAGCCAACCTGATGCATATTGAAGCATGGCCCCCAACTCCATACAGTGTCGAACGACGTAGGGGTGCCATGAAGCAGCTTGCGGGAGCGCTTCAAATGTGGCCGAAATTCAGCGGCATTTCGCGCTTATTGGACAAAATTTGAAACCCGCCTGAAAGGAAATCGGGGCGGGCGGGTGGTACCGCCCGCGCCTGTGGAATTTGACTAACTGTTCGGCCCGCGTTCCATTGAAACCGGCTGCCAACGGCGAAGGCCGGACTTCATCAGGACCGCGGGGTTCACACAACTCATCGGCCATCTGCCACTGAGGACCACCGCCAGTTCCCGTCCGACATGCCGCTTGCGCGCGGGATCAAATCGTGCCGACGCGGACGCGGTGTGAGCACTCAGTGTCACGTTTGGCATCCCCAGGATCGGATTATTGTTGCCTGGGGGTTCGATTTCCAGCACGTCGAGGCCAGCATGAGAGATCCAACCCTCCTGCAGCGCCTTGATCAGTGCCGACTCCTGAACTGTCGGGCCACGTCCCGTGTTAATGAAGATCGCCGTCTTCTTCATCAGGCGAAAATGCTTTTCCATCAGCATGCCTTCCGCCTCGGGCGTGGCTGGCGCATGCATTGAAACAAAATCGGATTGTGACAGCACCTTTTCCAGCGTACATGGCATGACCCCGTGTTCGATCATGACGAGTTCTTCGATGTACGGGTCATAGGCGATGACGCGCAGGCCAAACGGTTTCGCGCGCCTGGCGACGGCACGGGCGACATGGCCAAACGCGATCAGACCGAGTGTCTGACCATTCAAACGAGGGGTCTTCAGCAACGCCGGCCGCCCTTCGCGCCACCTGCCTTCGCGCACCATGCGATCCTGCTCGATCGTGCGGCGAAAGCTCGACAGCAACAGCATCATCGCATGGTCAGCGACTTCTTCGATGAATGTGTCGGGACAGTTCGTGACGGGTATACCGCGCTCCGTCGCCGCGACAACATCCACGCTGTCAACACCGACCGATCCCAGCACTATGGCGCGGCACTTCGCTGGCAGGCCATCAATGATCTTCTTTGTAATCCGTATCCCCTTCGCGTACACCGCGTCGGCATCCTGAGCAAATTTTATAAACCCATCCTCGTCAGTCGGACCTTCGACGATTTCCGCGTCCATGCCCTGCAAAGCTTCCATCTCGTAGTCATAACCGCCGCCCTCGACGGTGAAGCTTGCCCCCGCGGGGGTCGCGATCTTAAACTTTGCCACAAGTCTTCTCCTTCAGTGTTTTGGTGGGCGTGCCCGGACCGCCTGCTCATTCACATCGATGCCCCATCCCGGGCCTTTGGGCAGGACGAACTCCCCGTTCTCGATCGTTGGAACCACAGTATAGAATTCATCGCGCCAGGGCGCGCTGTCGATGTCGATTTCCATCACGCGAAAGTTCGGCACCAAGGCACTGAACGTAGCGCTGATCGCGCTGCACAGATGTCCATAGAAGTTATGCGGTGCCACATTGATTTCATAAACATCAGCCATGGCCGCGATCTTGAGTGATTCGTTCAATCCGTTCCAGATGACGTCAATGATCGCCACATCGGTTGAATAATTATCGAAAAATGGCTTGAACTCTCGTCGGCCGTGCAATGTCTCGCAGGAGGCGACCGGACAGGGCGCGGCGCGCTTGATTTCCGCCAAAGCCCGCGCGTCATGGGTGTCGATCTCCAGCCACGTAAGGTTCGCCGGGGTCACTGCTTCGGCAATGCGCTTGAAGCCTTCTGTCTTAAAGTTGAAATTGATGTCGAGGTGGATTCCCATATCCGGGCCAACCGCATCTCGAATGGCCATCAGCTGTTCAGTCACACCCCGAGTGAGCTTGTTATCCCAGTTCAGCTCTGGCCATCCCGGCGTCCGGCCAAAACCGGGGACAAATGACGACAAGCCGTTACCGATTGATGGCATGATGTTGGTTTTAAGTGCCCGAAAGCCAAGCTGCTTCACCTCTTCAGCATGCCGAGCAAGGTCATCGTAATTGGATAATGACGGAACACCCATGAGCGCCGCACTGCGAACCCGATAAGTACCGAAATGCGACCAGTAAACAGGGATGCGGTCACGGATCGGACCGCCGAACAACGCGTAGACTGGCACACCATATGCTTTACCAGTGACGTCCAGAAGCGCGTTTTCGATCGCGGCAAGCGCCTGCTGGTTAAGCCCTCCACGTGACTGGCGGGTCAACACGTGCAAGTGCTGAGTCACCTGTTCAAACATCCTGGGATCACGACCGACCAAAACCGGTGCCAGGCCGCGTATCACATCAGACAAGCCCGCGGAGCCAAAGCTTTCATTGAACTCGGACCAACCGACGATCCCATCGTCGGTAGTGACCTTCAGAAACGAAAACATGCGCCAGCCGGCGTCGGCCTGAAGAGTCTCAACCCGCGTGATTTTCACCCATCTACCTCCCGAACTGGCGTCTCATGTCCATGACATCTCGCACACAAAGCGGCCACACGGCAAGACACGGTGCCTTGAGATCATGGGAACCGCATCAGTACATGTTACCCGTTCGGCCGACCGATGACAGCGCCCATCGAAAGGCAGAGCGGTGCCAGTTACAATTCGGTCGATACAATTACCCGTGGGATGTCTGACTTCCAGTAAGCGCCATTAACTCGCCCAAATCGCCCGGTGTCTCAAAGCCGTTGATCCTGGAGATGAGCGCCATACAGCGTTCTGACCCCAGGACCGGTTCAACGAGACCGACAAACTTTTCCTCCAGACGGCGACCCTGATCAGCGGTATCCACGGCGGCTATGCCCGAATCGTGTCTGGCCGTGAGTCGCGTGCCATCTGTGAGAAAGACTTCGACCTCGGCAAATGTATTCGGGATTCCAACGCGGAAATCGAGGCGCACCTTATCACGCAATCGAACCAAATCCGGGTCGGCGGCCACAGCCTCGGAATACGTCGACAAACGCCCGGTATCAATACCAGCCACGCCCATCGCCGTCGCGAGCCGCAAGGAGAATTTTCCTTCCAGACCGGTTCGCGGGGCGGGAATATTGCAAATCTTATCGCAGGACGCCTCTAGTTCAACGCGGATATGTTCCACGCGATCAGGGGTCACACCGAACTGCTCTCGTAGCTTACGCGTAGCCTCGATCGAGGAATGGACCATGTAACAGGCAGCATGGTATTTGAAGAGGTTACTCCGGATGTACCAGCCATGTTGAGGCACTTCCGACGCGCGCTCCGGATGGAAATCCGGACTGTGGGTACTGGCGAAGCCCTGCTGGCACTCAATGACATCGGCTCGGCTGGTAAAGCCACGCATCGCCAGCTTCGCCGCCATCAGTCCGTGATAAGATGCTTTCCCCGCATGCAAAGGTTTGCACATTGTCCCAAACATGGATTTCAGCCCAGCCGCTTGCGTAGCAGCGATACCGAGCGCGGTGACAAATTTATCCTTGTCCAGACGCAACAAATGGGAGCAAGCCGCCGCCGCGCCGAAGCTGCCTATCGTAGCCGTGGCATGAAAGCCCAGTACATCGTAGTGACCTGGTGCCAGAACCCGACCCACTCGGCACTGAAGCTCGTAGCCCGCGACAAACGCGGTCAGGACATCCACTCCCGATGAGCCGCGTTCCTCCGCCAAGGCGAGCAGCGCCGGAAGGATCGCGACCGAGGGATGACCTGGCATTGCCAGGTTCACGTCATCAAAATCGAGCGCGTGCGACGCCGCGCCGTTGATAAGTGCGGCAGCGGCAGCGGGCAAACGCTCGACCCGGCCAAATATGGTGGCGCATTCTCGGCCGCCTTGCTCCTTGAGTTCGGCGAACAAAATACCGGTCAACTCGTCGGATGCGCCAGCTACGCCACAGGCGATATAATCCAACACGCACTGCCGTGCCCAGGTGCGAGTTTCCGCGGGAATGTCGGCGAATTCCAAAGTCCGGGCGTGTTCAGCCAGAGCCTTGGTCAACCCCTTGGATTGAACGTCAATGATCGCGTTCATTGGTTGCCTCCTTCGCGGCCGTCAGCGGCCAACATAAACGGGTTTCCGTTTCTCGTTGAACGCACGGATGCCTTCTCGACGATCTTCCGTCGGGACCATTCGGTTGTAAGCCTCGATCTCGAACATCATGCCGCTGCGCAAATCCATGTTCAAACCCATGTTCACGGACTGCTTAAGCTGGCGGGTCGAAATTGGCGCGTTTCCTGCGATGATCGCGGCGGTCTGCAACACATCGGGCAACAGAACCTCTGCCCCGCAGATCCGGTTGACCATGCCCCATTCCAGCGCCTCTCGCGCCGAGAACGGCTGACCCGTCAGCATAATTTCTTTGGCCCGTCGCGCACCCACCGCTCTCGGCAGGTTCTGGGTGCCACTCGCGCCTGGCATGATCCCCAAGGTCACTTCAGTCAGCGCGAACCGCGCATGCTCAGCCGCATAAATGAAGTCAGCGCAAAGGGAGATCTCCAACCCACCGGCGTAGGCGGCACCATTCACGGCGGCGATGATCGGCACCGGACAGTCGATCATGGCACGTATGGTTCGCTCGAAAATCAGATGCTGGTCCTGCCACTGCTCGTCGGTCATGCCGTTGCGCTGCTTCAGGTCACCGCCCGCGCAAAATGCCTTGGGTCCGGCGCCGGTAATGACAATGCAACGCTGCTTGTTGGGTGCCGCACAGAATCCGTCAAACGTTTCCAGCAGATCGAGACCCATCTGGGTGTTCATCGCGTTTGCCACCTCAGGCCGATTCAGGGTCACCAGAACCGTATGCTCCTGTGGAGACTCTATCTTGAGTGTTTCGAGAGTTTTCATTCCATCGCCTGCATGATCAACCTTATGAACGTATCGATCGCGGTTGGGTCCAGCCAACGCATCACGGCTACCAAATCATGACCGGGATCGACCCATGTCAGGTTGCCGCCCGCGCCTGATGCGAAAAAACTGCCGGTGGGAGCGCTGGCGTAGCGGCCATGGGCGGTGTTGAGCCACCACAACAGGCCGTAAGTCGGCTTCAGAGGACATGGCCTCAATGACTCCGCGATCCAGCTTTCCGGCAATACCTGTTTGCCGTTCCATTCACCTCGTCGAAGCATCAACAAACCCAGACGCGCCTGATCCTCGGCGTGAATCAGCATACCGCCGCCCCAGTGCGTGCCGCCGGACACCGACTCGATTACCTCACCATCAATTTCCACACTGGAAGTTCTGTAACCATGCCAGGACCAAGCAGACGATGCACCGATTGGTTGCATAATTCGCTCGGCGAACACATCCGGGAGCGGTCGGCGGAATCGACGCAGGAGTGCCAAGCCAAGGCGGTTAACTCGAACATCGTTGTATTCCCAATGTTCGCCCGGGGCGAGTAGTGGCCTCGGATCCCCTTTGCGGCCCTTTCCCTCAACCGCGAGGTTTCGGTTACGGTCGATAATGTCCGACTTGCCGAACAGGGTCCCCTCCCACTCAGAGGTGTTTTGCAACAAATGCCGCCACGCGATCGCGCCGTTATGTGGGCCGTCGAATCCTCCGTCATGCACCGTTCGGCCCACTGGTTCATCAAGATCGCCGATCAACCCATCCATGACGGCGATCCCTGCCAGCATGCTCAAATAGCTCTTCGCCGCCGAGAATGTGAAGTCGACCTGCCTTGTATCCCCCCAACTCACGACTTTCGATCCTGACCGTAATACCAGCCCATTGGGATCACCTCGCGGCCGAATCGGCCCCAGAATTTCATTGAATGGTGCTGCCTCGAAATACCCACCCTCCAGATGACGTTTCAAATCATACGGCCAGGGTGTCTCGTTTTCAGTAGCGAACCGGGCGGCTTCTTCCAGCCACATCCAGTTCATCCCGGCCTGGTCCGCCATGAGTTCGGGCCACTCTTTACCATGTGGCGGCGGCAGGACGGCGGTCAGGCTCATGCAATTCTCCTGGTAAGGTTCGGCGAGACTATGACGGACAGCAGGATGGGCGCATAGTGGTTGTGCGAAACGCATCCTGGAGGCGAGGTCCGATGAGGCAAATGGACCACGAATCACGACGCCGACTTCTGCTTTCCAGCCCGTTGTTTGACGCGCTTCCCCGTGAGGCACTGGACGACATTCTGGCTCAGGCGATTGAGAAATTCGTACGCCGTGGGCAAACGGTTTTCCAGAAGGGTGATGAAGGTTCCTACATGGTCGCGGTGCTGAGCGGGCGTATCCGCATCAGCGACACCTCGCTGGAAGGCCGCGAAGTCACTCTCAACCTGATCGACGCCGGAGAAGTCACTGGCGAGATCGCACTGCTCGACGGCAAGCCCCGTAGCGCCGATGCCACCGCGCTCGAGGACAGCACCCTCATGGTTGTCGAGCGCCGACACTTCTTGCCCTACCTCACCTCCAGCAACGAACTCGCGCTGCGCATGATCGACGTGCTGTGCGAGCGTCTGCGCGATACCAGCGAAACCCTCGGCAATTTCGCGATGCTCGACCTGCCCGGCAGGTTGGCTCGTAAACTCCTGAAGCTTGCCGCGGAATATGGAAATTCAGCGAACGGCCGGATCCGCCTTGAAATCCGGCTGTCTCACACCGATCTGGGACGTTTCGTGGGCTGTTCGCGAGAGACCGTCAACAAGCAAATGCGCGCCTGGGAGGAAGCAGGCATCGTCGCCCGCGACGGTGGACGAATCGCCGTGTGCAAACCAACCGTCCTACGGCGTCTGGCGGGCCAGGACTGACCCCATGTCATGGAATTGCCACGAGCGGCGGAGGTGACAGGCCAGTAGCGGGCACGGTAACAAGCGCGGCCGCAGCCCGATCAGAGATGAATGAACACTGTTACTCACCCGCCGTTGGCCGCCGACAGACGGCTCCCAAATCTCTGGGATGTAATCGCCATTCTGTGTGTCTTCGCGACATTGATCTCAGTTGCGCACGTCGCGCGTGGGACGTGGGTCAGGATAGACGCTCCCGGGGCCACTGATATCAGCCTCGATCCGTGGCGGTTACCGGAATATGCGGTGCGAACGACATTGCGCATGTTCGCGGCATTGGCGGCTTCTCTGGTATTCACTTTCACATACGGTACGGCTGCGGCCAAAAGTCAGCGCGCCGGCATCATTCTGATTCCGATGCTCGATATCCTGCAATCCGTGCCAATTCTTGGCTTCCTCACCTTCACAGTCGTGTTCTTTATGAACTTGTTCCCAGGACAGGTGCTGGGACTGGAATTGGCGTCCATTTTCGCGATTTTCACGAGCCAGGCCTGGAACATGGCATTCAGCATGTACCAGTCCCTACGCTCGGTGCCGGCGGATCTCGTCGAGGCCTCGATCAGTTTTCATCTGAGTGCCTGGCAAAAGTTCTGGCGTCTGGAAGTGCCATTCGCCATCCCTGGCCTCGTTTGGAATACGATGATGTCGATGTCCGGAGGTTGGTTCTTCGTGGTCGCCTCCGAAGCAATCTCGGTCGGCGACGACACGTGGAAGCTGCCGGGAATTGGATCCTACATCGCCGAAGCCCAAAAAGCGCGCGACATTGGAGCAATCATTTGGGCCATTATCGCGATGCTGGTCGTGATCCTGGCATACGACCAACTGCTGTTCCGCCCCCTCGTGGCCTGGTCCGCGAAGTTTCGCTTTGAAACCACCGCTGGCGCGACAGCTTCGGATCCCTGGATGCTTCGTCTGATCCGCCGTACGCGCTTCCTTAGCTTCGTTGGCGATGCCGTTGGACAGGCCGCATCGTCTTTGGGTGGACTGCGCCTCTCATTCGGCCGCAATCCGTGGACACGTCGTGAAACCCAATCCCGGACAATCAGCATTGTGTGGGTCATTCTGATTTGCGGTTTATTGGGATGGGCCAGTTGGCGGGCCTTCACATTCGCCGCCGCCGAATTGACCTGGACCGACCTGGGCGAAGCCGTCCTGCTCGGCCTCGTGACGTTGTTACGAGTCATCGTCCTCATGGTGCTGGCAAGCCTGGTCTGGGTGCCGATCGGAGTCTGGCTTGGCTTGCGCCCAGCCTGGGCGAGGCGGGCACAACCCCTGGCACAGTTCCTCGCCGCCTTTCCCGCGAATCTTTTCTTCCCGGTGTTCGTTATCGTCATTGTCCATTTTCAACTCAACCGAGATATCTGGCTCACGCCATTGATGGTATTGGGCACTCAATGGTATATTCTGTTCAATGTCGTGGCGGGTGCCGCGGCGTTTCCAGGAGATCTGCGCGAGGTCGCCGGCAGTTTTCGGGTTGGCGGTTTCCTGTGGTGGCGCAAAATAATCATCCCGGGAATATTCTCATATTATATTACGGGAGCCATCACAGCTTCCGGCGGCTGTTGGAATGCCGCGATCGTCGCCGAAGTTGTGTCCTGGGGTGATACCAAGCTCATCGCACACGGGCTCGGCGCATACATCGCGGAGGCGACGGAACGGGGCGACATGGCGCGCGTGGTGCTCGGTGTTGCTGTCATGTCGACATTCGTTCTGACATTCAACAGATTACTCTGGCATCCACTTTATGCGTATGCGCGCCGCAGACTAACTTTAGGATAGGTGACGACCATGGACGCACCCTTGCTTCAGGTTCTTGGCTGCCGCCAGGCGTATCATAAAGAGGCAAGCGCCGATCTGGTCGTTCTTGAAGACGTAAACCTCAGCTTGCGGGAAGGCGAGATCGTCGCGTTGCTGGGGCGGTCGGGCTCGGGGAAATCGACTTTGTTGCGAATTGTCTCCGGCCTGCTGCAGCCAACAGCAGGGCAGGTGACCTGGCGCGGAATCCCGGTGAACGGACCCACCGAGGGCATTGCGATGGTGTTCCAGAGTTTTGCTCTGTTCCCGTGGCTGACTGTTCAGGAAAACGTCGAACTTGGATTGGAGGCCCGCGGCGTCTCTCGAGTGGAGCGGGAGAAACGCGCGGACGACGCGCTGGATCTGATTGGGCTTGGCGGGTTTGCTTCGGCCTATCCGAAGGAACTCTCGGGAGGAATGCAACAGCGCGTTGGTCTGGCGCGTGCATTGGTCGTCTATCCAGATCTGCTGCTTATGGACGAACCGTTCAGTGCGCTCGACGTGTTGACGGCGGAAACACTTCGCACTGATCTCATCGACCTCTGGGCAGACGGCAAACTGCCCGTAAAATCGGTGTTGATGGTGACCCACAACATTGAAGAAGCGGTCCTGATGTGCGATCGCATCCTGGTTTTTTCCTCCAATCCCGGCCGAGTGGCGAGCGAACTGACAGTGCCCTTCCCGCATCCTCGTAATCGTCTTGACCCCGCCTTTCGGCAGATGGTTGATGACATCTACGCGCTGATGACCCGACGTGCCCCGGTCGAGCCCAAAACCGCGGCGCCACCGCTCCACCCCTTGGCGATGCCCCTGGAGCGCGTGGGCATCAACCTGATGGCTGGTCTCATGGAAGCTCTCGCGGCGCCGCCCTACGATGGACGTGCCGATTTGCCCGCGCTCGCGGCACCCCTTCATTACGAGGTCGATGATCTGTTGCCGCTGGGAGAAACGTTGCAGTTGCTCCGCTTCGCTGTTCTGGAGGAAGGCGACATTTACCTGACTGACAAGGGTCGCGCGTTCGTTCAGGCAGACGTCGATGGCCGCCGAACCTTGTTCGCGGAGACACTGCGTGCTCATGTCCCTCTGGCGAACATGATCCGTCAGGTTCTGGAGGAACGATGGAATCACCGGGCGTCCGCGGTGCGGTTTCGCGACGAGCTTGAGGATCACATGTCTCCGGACTACGCGGCCGACACTCTGCGGACGGTTATCGGGTGGGGCCGGTATGCTGAACTGTTCAGCTATGACGAAGAGGCCGAGCAATTCAATCTGGACGACCTGGAATGATCTCTTTCGTCTCGCATGAAGCAGGATCATAAGCCACGGGCTGAAGGGGGACAGCGATATGAAGCCACGCCTTGTTCTCGCGTGCCTGATGCCATCGGACGTCAATATTCGCGCACGTCAGGAGTTTGACGCGCTCATTGTCGATGGCAACAATGACATGACCGGGGATGAAGTCGCCGAAGCCGCGGCCGGACATCTTGCCGACGCGATCATGTTCACGAACACATTGCCATTGAACGCGGACCTCATCGCGCGACTGCCAGCCTCGGTCAGAGTTGGAGCGACAAGTAGTGTCGGCTTCGATCATGTCGATGTTGCCGCCGCGAGACAGCGTGGCCTGATCGTGACGAACACTCCTGGCGTTTTGACGGAATGCACGGCTGATCATGCGTTTATGATGCTGCTTGCCGCTGCTCGGCGTGCTTTTGAATATGACCGGATCATGCGCCAGGGCTGGCGATATCGTATCGGCCAGGGCGACCTTCTTGGAGTGCGTGTCACCGGCAAAACACTTGGTATCCTTGGCATGGGGCGTATTGGGCAGGCCATGGCTCAACGAGCGCGCGGCTTTGACATGCGGATCGTCTACCACGCGCGAAATCGCCTCCCGCCAGAGTTGGAGCGCGGAGCGACTTACTTCGCGGATTTTCATGCGATGCTGCCCCTTTGTGATTTTCTGTCCGTACATGCGCCGGCGGGGCGGGCCACCGATAAGATGATCGATTCAAGGGCACTCTCCCTGCTGCCTGATGGAGCCGTGTTCGTAAACGTCTCCCGCGGGGGACTGGTGGATGAAGACGCCCTGCTGCACGCTTTGATCTCTGGGAAGCTATTCGCGGCCGGCCTGGACGTTTTTCGATCCGAGCCCGACTTTGAGTCACGATTCACCAATCTGGACAACGTGATCCTGTCGCCGCACGTTGGCAGTGCTTCACGAGAGACAAGAAACGCGATGGGATTTCGCGCGCTGGACAACATCGCCGCCGTACTGAACGGAAAGAGTCCCATTGACCCATTGTGGAGTTAAGCCGATGCGAATCGCGGTTGGCGGATTTTTGCACGAGAGCCATTCCTTCGCTCCCCATCCAACTACTTATCGAGACTTCGTCGAACCTGGCGGATTTCCACCGCTTTGCCATGGCGCGGGGTTGATCGATTCGTTGCGCCACGCGTCCGTACCGGCGGCGGGAGCGATCTCCGCCGTTGAAGCCGAGCGGGCAACCATCGTTCCATTGGCGTGGGGTTTCGCCAATCCAGCCGCACCCGTGCAAGATGAGGCATTTGAACGGATCGCTGCGTTGATTTGTGCGCTGCTGTCAATGGCATTGGATGACGGTCCGTTGGACGGTGTGTATCTCGATCTGCACGGCGCGGCGATGGTCGACAGTTTTCCGGGTGCCGAAGGTGAATTGTTGCGACGCGTTCGCGCGGTCATCGGTGCAACATTGCCGCTGGCGATCAGCCTGGATCCCCATGCCAATTTGACCGAGGCCATGGTCAACCTCACGGATGTGGTTGTGCCGTTCCGGACCTATCCTCACGTGGACATGAAAGACGCTGGTGCACGTGCGGCCCAACTGTTGTTTGACCGGATCAGGCGGGGTCAACCGTGGGAGAAAGCATTGCGCCAGCTGGATTTTTGGATTCCACTGGGCGCCCAGTGCACGTTGATGCCGCCAATGGAAAGCGTGATGACGGAACGTGCGGCGATCGCGGAGCGCTCTGGCATTGCCGAACTGGCCTTTTGCTTTGGCTTTCCGTATGCGGACTTTCCAGGCTGTGGCCCCGCGCTGGCCGTCTACGCGGATACGCGGAGTAAAGCGGACGAGGTGGCGGATGAGTTTCTTAGCCTCGTAAATCTGCGAGAGCACGAGTTCACTCAGGAGTTGTTCTCCTCAAGTGCAGCCGTGGCAGAGGCAAAACGTCTTACCGCGACAACCAAAGGACCTATCATCATCGCGGACACGCAGGACAATCCGGGTGGTGGTGGTCATGGCGACACAACGGAACTTCTGTCGGAGTTGGTACGACAGCAAGCGCGAGGGGCGTTGGTCTGTCTGATCAACGATCAGCAAAGTGCCGCGGCATGCCATGCCGCGGGCGAAGGTGCGATTGTCTCACTGACTCTTGGGGGCAAATCGGACCGCCTGCCGTATCAATGCTCCGCCCGAGTGGAAAGACTGACAGACGGGCACTTCATGCTGACTGGACCAATGAGGGCCGGAAATCCCGGCAATCTGGGGCCGTCCGCGTTGATCGACATCGATGGAGTCAAAGTGATCGTCGTGACGCGTAAAATGCAGGCTCTCGACCAGGCCATCATCCGCCATGTCGGAATCGATCCAGCCTCTTGTCCGATCCTCGTGTTGAAGTCTTCCGTGCATTTCCGCGCCGATTTTGGGCCAATCGCCGGTCGCGTGATTGTCGCGGTCGCTCCAGGTCCCGTCGTCGCGGATCCGGCCACTCTGAATTTTCAGCATGTGCGGGCGGATATCCGGCGCCGGCCAGCCGGCAAATCAAAAGGCTAACGGAAAATCGAAATTTCCCGCGGCGCCCATGACAAGTCATTTCTGGCCACGCCGGAGCCCACTGAACATTATCTTTCTGTTCACTTCTCCGTCTTACGCTCCCGGGATGTCCAAACGTTCGCCGTCGCATGCCATGGTCCAGGTGGCCACATTCGCGTTCTCGGGGATCGACGCGATACCTGTGGAAGTTCAGGTGCAGCTTTCGAGCGGCGCTCCTAATTTTCTGATCGTTGGGCTTGCCGACAAGGCTATCGCGGAAGCACGCGAACGCGTTAGGGCCGCGTTCCATGCAATGGGTCTGTCTCTGCCACCCCGGCGCATTCTGATCAATTTGAAGCCCGCGGATCTGGTCAAGGAGGGCAGCCATTTCGATCTCCCGCTGGCCCTCGGCGTTCTTGCCGCCATGGATATCATACCTGGCGAGCTTCTCGCGGAGTATGCGGCTCTTGGCGAACTGTCCCTCGACGGGTCACTCAATAAGGTGGCCGGGGTGCTCCCAGCCGCGATTGCCGCGTCGTCACGTGACCTGGGGCTCATCTGTCCAGAGGCGCAAGGCGGCGAAGCTGCCTGGGCGGGTCAAATCAACGTGCTGGCGCCGCCGGATCTAAAGGCACTGATTGGCCATTTCAAAGGTACCCAGGTCCTGGTGCCGCCGGTTGCCGGGGGTGTCACCGACGTCGGACGTGGTCCAGACCTCCGTGACGTCAAAGGCATGGAAATCGCCAGGCGAGCCATCGAAGTCGCAGCAGCTGGTGGCCACAACATCCTGCTGATTGGCCCACCGGGCTCGGGCAAGTCCATGCTGGCCGCTCGGCTACCTGGACTTCTTCCGGATCTTGAAGCCAGGGCGGCGCTCGAAGTCGGCATGATTCACAGTGTAGCCGGCCTTTTGGAGGACGGCTGCCTGATCATGCGACCACCCTTTCGTGAGCCACACCACTCCGCGTCGCAAGCGGCACTTGCCGGGGGCGGTCATCGCGCGAGACCTGGGGAGGTCTCCCTCGCTCACCGTGGGGTACTGTTTCTTGATGAGTTGCCAGAATTTCCGCGCCAGGCCCTGGAAGCATTACGCCAGCCGATGGAGTCGGGGCGAACCACCGTGTCCCGGGCGTCAGCCCACATCACCTACCCAGCGCGCTTCCAACTCGTGGCGGCGATGAACCCGTGCCGATGCGGGTATCTTGGCGACGCTGAAAGGGAGTGTGGCCGCGCTCCTCGTTGCGGTGAGGATTACCGCAACCGTATCAGTGGACCTATCCTTGATCGGATCGACCTGGCGGTGGAGGTTCAACCCGCTACCGCCGCCGAGCTTTCCCATGCTCCCCGCGGCGAGCCTAGCTCGGTGATCGCGGAACGAGTCAATCGCGCCAGGCTGGCCCTGCGCGACCGCCACGGACCGGCCGGTCCGCCAAGCAATGCAGAGGTCGAAAGCGACGCGATCCATCTCGCACCGGATGCGATGAAGCTGGTCGAGGAGGCCATGAATCGACTGCGGCTTTCCGGCCGAGGCCGAACCCGAGTTTTGAGAGTTGCGCGGACTATCGCGGATCTCGCAGGCGCCGATACAGTTGGCCGTCCTCACGTCGCGGAGGCGCTGTCCTATCGGCATCGAACCCAAGGCCGGATCGGTTGAGATCAACGCTTCAGCCATTCCCCCGGAAGGCATCGGCAATACGACGAACAACACCGGCCGCATCCACCAGTAACAGATCGAACCGAACGCCTTCGACGCCCCATTGAGGGTTGTTCGCCAAAACAATTTCGGTGGCGGAGATCAGTCGCGCCTGCTGCCGGTCCGATAACGACACGGCCGCATCAGCCAGCCTGGCGCGGGCCTTGACCTCCACAATCGCGAGCAGGCCTTCCTTTTCCGCTACCATGTCGATTTCCCCGGCCGAGGTACGGAGCCGGCGCGCCAGGATATTCCAACCGTCGCGTTCCAGGGCCGACTGGGCGGCAGCTTCAGCGGAACGACCTCGTTGATCAGCGACCTGACCTCGACGGGAACGTACCGACGTAATGACCTCTTGCGGCAAGGTCACTGATGGCCAGTCAATCGGTGAGGCAGCCTGAACCATTCGTCCACGAGCATCACCTGGCACACTTCCTCATTCACTCAATAATGCCTGAAACCCACAAACATTTTTCGATTGGCCCGTCAGAGACAAAATGGTTGGCTACTGCCTGAGGGTATATTTCGTGCATGATAGCCAATCTCCTCCCGCGGTCATGAAGCTATCGGTGTTTGGCCAGACGACGAGGCGACGAGCCTGACACCCGCCTCATCCATAAGATCGAGGTACGGGGAGAGTACGAGCAAAAATAATGTTAGTTCAACTACCAGATTCCTGACCGTTATCGGGAGGGTAACAGTTGATTCCACTTCGAGTTGTGGTTGGTGATCGGGGAGAAGCCGCGCGCCCCAATCGCGCGGCAGCGCACCCAGCAGACTCCGTACCATCGTGAAGCATGCGGCGCGTGTGACGGGATCAGATGCGGAACTCGGAATTCGGCCCAGACTGGACCGAAGATGCAGATGTCCATCTCGGCCATCGGTCTGGCCGAGGCGGGCGTGCACAACTCGCCCACGCCACCGCACGCTAAAACCGGGTGAAACGCCTTGATGCGCCGGGGACAAACGCCCTTCAGCATCGACAGAAAACGGCCCAAGTATAAAAGGCTCCTTGAACGGCATACCACCCACTCCTGATCTGACGGAGTGCATATTGCCTGTGAAAGATTAACCATTCATAAACCGTCCCCCAGGCGAGCCGCACTGAAATGTCTTTGACGATGGATTTCCGAAGTATCTTTCCCCCGCCGCATCCTGCTGGCAGGCCGTTCATTCTCGGCTGTCTGGCGCTCATGGGGATCGGCGTTTTCATAAGTCTTTGGCTGACACTCGTCGCCCTTTTTCTCGGGTTGTTTTGTCTGTATTTCTTCCGTGATCCTGATCGTGTTCCGCCCGCGCGAACCGGCGCCATTCTGGCCCCGGCGGATGGGCGCGTTGTGTCGATCGCGCCCGGTGTTCCACCCGCTGAACTTGGACTCGGACCGGCAACCCGGTGGCGCATCTCGATCTTTCTTTCAGTCCTGAATGTCCATGTAAACCGGGTACCGACCGCGGGAACTGTTACGCGAATCGCCTATCGACATGGAGCATTCCTCAACGCCAGCCTGGACAAGGCCAGCGACGCAAATGAGCGAAACGCGATCGCGATTCGGCTACTCGATGGCCGGGAACTGGTAGTGGTGCAGATCGCGGGTCTGATTGCTCGCCGCATCTTGTGTTCAATTCGGGAGGGTGATGCCGTCCGTGGCGGCGATCGTCTGGGCATTATACGATTCGGTAGCCGGACCGACCTGTACCTGCCAGAAGGCGTGCAACCACTTATTTGCGAAGGCCAAACCATGATCGGAGGAGAAACCGTGGTCGCGGAATTCAGCCCATGAGTGATCCGGTTCGTCGCTTCCCACTCCGTCGTCCCCGGCGACTTCGACCGCGGGTGCGACCGCGGTATCGAGGTCCGTCGTTTAACCGCATCATTCCGAATCTGATGACGACGGTAGGTCTTTGCGCGGGCCTGACCGCCATGAGATTCGCGCTGGAGGGCCACTTCGCCTCAGCCGCGGTCGCGATCACCGCCGCCGGTGTGATCGACGGCCTGGATGGGCGATTGGCACGACTTCTGAAAGGAACCTCGCGTTTCGGGGCTGAATTCGACAGCTTGTCAGACTTCGCTTGTTTCGGCGTCGCCCCAGGCCTGACACTTTATGAATGGTCTCTTCAACGACTAGGTGGATTTGGATACGCGGCGTGCGTATTGTTCGCGGTTTGCATGGCACTGCGCCTCGCACGCTTCAACGCAATGGCGGATGATCGGCCGCGCCCCGCATACGCTTACAACTTCTTCACCGGGGTCCCCGCGCCCGCTGGTGCTGGACTCGCACTGTTTCCGATTTTTCTCGGCTTGGAAGCGGACTCACTTGGGTTAGAGGCGTTGAGTGCGGTGACCCGCCATCCGTTATTCTGTGCACCGATCCTTGTCGGAACGGCCGTTCTACTCGTTTCCTCCCTACCGGTTTGGAGTTTCAAAAATTTCAAGGTTCCGGCGGAGTACGTTTTGCCGCTTCTCCTTGGCACTGGACTGTTCTTCGCGCTGTTGTTCGCGGATCCCTGGGCTGCCATGGCGGCCGCTGGCCTCATTTACCTGGCCATGTTGCCATTCAGCGTGCGAAGCTTCCACCGCTTGCGACACGAAGCAGAGGCCATGCGAGTAGATGAAGAAACGTCCACCCGGTCGGTCTAAGATATCCATGGCGAAGCCTTCGCCCCAGCCCTGGTCGGCGATATCAGGGTTGGCGTCTTGCCAGCACCGCCCAGTCACCGTTCACTGCCGAGCCACTCACCTGCCGAGGTATGATGTCCTCTACCCGTAGCCCCTCTCGCCTCGCCATCGACATCGGCGGCACCTTCACGGACGTCGCTCTCGAGCACCCCGATGGTCGTGCCACGACCAAAGTACTTACCACGCCGACCGCGCCAGAGGTCGGCGTCTTGTCCGGTGTACGCTCGATTCTGAAAACCACAGGCATCGCGGCATCGAACATCGACCTGATCATTCACGGCACGACCTTGGCGACCAATGCACTGATCGAACGCAAAGGGGCCCGCACAGCGCTGCTGACAACCGAGGGATTTCGCGACGTCATCGCGATGGGAAATGAAAGTCGCTATGATCAATATGATCTCAACATCACATTACCTGAACCCCTGGTGCCACGCAATCTGCGACTACCGCTGGCGGAGCGGCTGGACAACACCGGCCGTGTTCTGAAAGCTCTTGATGAGGCCGAAGTGCGTGTGCTTGTACGTAGATTGAGGGACGAGAATGTTGCCAGCGTGGCGGTGGGATTTCTGCACTCGTTTGTAAATGGTGAGCATGAAATACTGGTACGGAAGATTCTGAACGAAGAGCTTCCGGACATTCCTGTGTCATTGTCTTCCGAGGTTTCCCCGGAAATGAGAGAGTGGGAGCGATTCTCCACCACGGTCGCCAATGCCTACGTCCAACCCATGATGGCACGGTACCTTCGTCAATTAGAGGTGGATCTCCATACAGCGGGCCTCGCCGCGCCGCTGTTCTTGATGATGTCCGGGGGTGGACTGACGACAATTGACACCGCGTGTCGTTTCCCAATTCGTTTGGTGGAAAGCGGACCGGCGGGCGGCGCGATTTTTTCGGCTCATATATCGCGGGAATGTGGGCTTGATCGGGTGCTTTCCTTCGACATGGGCGGCACAACGGCGAAAATCTGCCTTATCGACGACTATCAGCCACAGACCGCGCGTGCCTTCGAGGTCGCACGCATCGGTCGTTTCCGCAAAGGATCCGGGCTGCCACTGCGGATTCCGGTCATCGAGATGGTGGAGATTGGCGCCGGTGGCGGTTCCATTGCCCGTGTCGACGCCATGGCTCGAATTGAAGTCGGGCCCGAAAGCGCGGGTGCCGACCCTGGGCCGGCTTGCTATGGGCAAGGTGGAACGAAACCCACCGTGACAGACGCGAATTTGATGCTCGGGCGCTACGATCCAACGCGCTTCGCCGGGGGAAAGATGCAACTCGACGCCACTGCCGCGCGCGCCGCTCTCATGGCCGAGGTAGGAGCTTCGCTCGGACTTGCACCAGAGATAGCTGCTTTGGGCATAATCGAGATTGTTGACGAGAACATGGCGAATGCGGCTCGTGTACATGCGATTGAGTCCGGCAAAACATACCAAGGTCGTACCCTCATCGCATTTGGAGGCGGCGGACCGGTCCATGCCTATCGCCTGGCGGAGAAGTTGGGGATCAGGCGCGTGTTGGTGCCGTCCGGTGCCGGTGTCGGAAGCGCGATCGGATTTCTCCGAGCACCGGTCGGATATGAGGTCGTCCGTAGCCTTTACCAGCGGCTTTCAAATTTCGACACGGACGCGGTCAATGTTCTGTTGGCATCCATGTTCGACGAAGCACGCGCTGTCGTAGACCAGGGACGGCTAGGTGCCCCAGTCGCCGAGACGCGGATCGCTTTCATGCGATACGTCGGGCAAGGACATGAAATTCCCGTACTCCTTCCAACTCGACCATTATCCGCTGCCGACGTGTCCAAAATTCATGCCGCATACGAGCAGGAGTACATGAAATATTTTGATCGACCGGTTCCCGGGTCAGACGTGGAAGTGATGAGTTTCGCTGTTGTTCTGACCACACCAACGCCGCGGATCGCGACAACTTCGCCGATCAGAGACTTCACAGATGCTCAATCGATTCGATCGCAACTCGTTCGCGATACGTCAACTGGTGAAGTCGCCCCATGGGCTGTTTACGACCGAGCCCTGATGACAACAGGCGCTCGGGTTTCGGGGCCAGCAATTTTATGCGAAGACGAGACTTCGACCCTTGTTGGCCCAGGTTGGCGGGCCTCCGTAAACAACCTTGGCTATCTGGAAATCGTTCGGGAGACGGCCTGATGGCAAACGAAACGAACCCGCTCGCGCGAATTCATCGCCAGATCATGTGGAATCGACTCATCGCGGTTGTTGAGGAGCAGGCGCGCATCATGATTCGCACCGCGTTCTCGACCACGGTGCGTGAGGCGGGTGACCTGTCTGCCGGCGTATTTGACCTGCAAGGTCGCATGATGGCTCAGGCTGTGACGGGAACACCTGGCCATGTGAATTCAATGGCCGAAAGCGTTGGGCATTTCCTGAAGAAATTTCCAATCGGGACAATGCACCCTGGTGATCATTACATCACCAATGATCCCTGGCTGGGTACGGGCCATCTGCACGATCTGACGGTTGTCAGCCCCGCGTTCCATAACGGAAGAATTGTCGGACTGTTCGCGAATACCGCGCACGTCATCGACGTCGGCGGCCTTGGTATGGGGCCGGAGGGCCGCTCGGTCTTCGAGGAGGGGATGTACATTCCCATCATCCGATGCTTTGAACAGGGCAAGCCGAACGAAACCTTCTTCGATTTCATCCGTGCTGGTTCGCGCCTGCCCGTTGAACTGGAAGGTGATGTTTATTCGCTATGCGCATGCAACGACGCCGGGGCCCGCCGGCTTGTCGAAATGATGGATGAGTTTGAATTGGAAAGCCTCGACCCTCTTGCGGATTTTATCTTTGACAATTCGCTCCGCGCGACGCTCGCTGAAATACGTCGACTTCCGGTGGGAACGTTCTCAAGTGAAATCTGGTCGGATGGATATGAGGAACCCGTGCGGCTGGCGGCTCAAATGCGAATCTTCGATGATCGAATCGAGGTTGATTTCGACGGAACGTCAGGTCTTTCCTCTCGTGGCATCAATGTTCCTCCAGCTTATTGCCGCGCCTATGCCTGCTTCGGCATCAAGTGCGTGGTCGCGCCTGACATTCCTAACAACTGGGCTTCACTCGCACCATTTCAGATGAAGATCCCGGAAGGATGTATTTTGAATGCGCCACACCCGTATCCGGTTTCGGTTCGCCACGTGATCGGGCATTTGTTACCTGACCTGATGATGGGATGCCTTCACCAGGCGGTACCTGATCGAGTTACAGCGGAAGGCGCATCCGCGTTATGGAACCCGCCATTGCGAGGCGGCTCGTCAGTCTCAGGTCAGGCGCGCGGCAACAAGCCGGTGATCGGCGATTTCGAAATCATCACATTCAACTCCGGCGGAACCGGTGCCCGCCCGATGCAGGATGGCCTGAACGCCACGGCTTTTCCATCCGGTGTTCGAACCATGCCGGTTGAAGCAACGGAAAACGTTGCCCCGCTCATCATCTGGCGGAAAGAACTTAAACCAAATTCGGGAGGAGCCGGTCGGACTCGCGGAGGCACAGGCCAGATCATGGAAATCGCCACCAAGGGCGATCTGGAGTTTTCGGTCAACGCGAGCTTTGACCGTATAGCTCACGCTCCAAAGGGACGTGATGGCGGTAAAGATGGTACCTCAGGGGTCGTGAAGCGAAAATCAGGTGTAATGCTGCGTACCAAGGGCTTCCAGATCATCCCTGATGGTGATAGGTTGATTCTGGAGTTACCCGGAGGTGCCGGTATGGGAAATCCGACTACCCGGGAACCCGAACTCGTTGCACGGGATGTTCAAGACGGATTGGTGTCACCCGAAAACGCGCAATCGATTTATCGCGTGGCCTTAAATCGGGATGGGACGCCTGATCTGGTGGCGACGTATGCCCTTCGTAATTGAACCGCCACGCGGACGGCCGGTTCGCTTTATGGGCGCCTCCGCCAACAGCAAGGCGGGACTTACCACGTGGGTCACCGTGACGGAATTCTCCGTCAGCCGATATTTTGGGATACCCGCCTGTACAGACCGTTTGGGAGGTCATTATGGCACCGCGGTGTGATATGGTCATACGCGATGGGACTATCTTCGATGGCACCGGCGCACCCAGATTCAAAGCCGATGTCGCGGTAAGTGGCGACCGTATCACGGCAGTGGGGGATCTTGGCGCGATCTCCGCTGACCGTGAGGTGATCGCAACCGGCATGGCGGTGGCACCTGGGTTCATCGACGCCCACACGCACGATGACCGAGCGGTACTCTGCGGTACTGCTTGTATGTTGTGCAAAATGTCGCAAGGCGTCACCACGGTCGTCGTTGGGAACTGTGGCATTTCGCTCTCCCCCGTTCGGATGACATCTCGGCCACCACCACCGCTTGATCTTGTGGGCGACGGGTCTTTCTGGACGTTTGACAGTTTTGCCTCGTACGCAGAGCGGCTCAGGCGCGACCCCTCGCCAGTCAATACCTACGCTCTGATCGGCCATATATCCCTCAGGGTAGGTGCGATGAACGGTGATACCGCCCGTTCGGCGTCAGACCGAGAGGCCGAGCACATGCGGAGTCAACTGGCGGAAGCATTGGCTCAAGGCGCATCGGGGTTTTCAACAGGCCTGTATTATCCACCGAACATGCATGCCACAACCGATGAAGTCATAGCCGTAGCGGAGGCGTTGCGCGCCGCCCGCGGCATCTATGTCAGCCATATGCGCAATGAGGCCGATGACGTTCTGATCTCCATCGAGGAAACTCTCCGAATTGGCCTGGCGGTGGATTCACCCGTTGTGATCAGCCACCACAAATGCACAATGCCTGAGAACTATGGGCGCTCGATTGAAACCCTTCCCGCGCTCGATCGCGGCGCCATGGATCAAGAGGTGGCATTCGATGTCTATCCTTATGTCGCCGGCTCCACGGTACTCATTCCCGAGCGGTTGAGACAAGACGTCCCGGTTCAGATCACATGGTCCGTTCCACATCCAGAAATGTCTGGTCGGATGCTGGATTCCATAGCGAATGAGTGGGGTGTCAGTGACCATGAGGCTGCGGTACGTTTGTTGCCCGCGGGCGGCATCTTCTTTCAAATGGACGAGGCGGATGTCAGACGGATCATGGCCCACCACCTGGCAATGATCGGCAGCGACGGATTACCACACGATACATTTCCTCACCCCAGGCTGTGGGGCACCTTTCCCAGGGTTTTAGGCCACTACGCGCGGGATCTGGGCTTGTTCAGTATGGAGGCGGCTGTGAACAAGATGACAGGCCATACGGCTTCGGTGTTTGGTATGATCGATCGAGGCGTGATCCGGGCTGGCGCCTATGCTGATATCGTGTTGTTTGATCCACTTACTGTTCGGGATACGGCGAACTTCACGGCGCCTGCTTCGCCCGCGGAAGGCATCCTGGAGACCTGGGTGAACGGTAAGTCCACCTATATTCACGGTGTTGGTGCGACTGACGCACGCGAAGGCCGTCTGGTCACCCGAAACCTTTCGTCATGACCGAGCACACATCGACCCCCGCATCGCCAATGGCGGACCTACCGCCGGTTCGAAGACCGTCCGTTATCGTCTATACAAACGAGAGCCATTGGGATCGGGCTGCCCCTCGACAGCGGCGAGCCAGAATCCGCATCATCATCGAGGGTTGAGACCAGGGATGACGTTCGAAGGATCGCGAACATGAAGATCACCGATATCGACGCATTCCAGGTACGCTGGGCGCCAGATGACACCCCATTGCAACGCAGCGCGTTTGTGATTATCCGTACCGATGATGGCCTGACCGGGATTGGTGAGGCATCGCCGATGCAGGGTGGAGTCGCTTCACTTGGCGTCATAAGTCACGATCTCGCGCCAATGCTGATTGGTCAGGATCCGTTAGATCACGCTGTAATACTTGATCGGGCGATGCACGCTTTAATTAAGCTCGGCCCCGAAGGCGCCCTCACTGGTGCCCTCGCCGCGTTGGATATCGCAATGTGGGATCTGAAAGGCAAGGCAACAGCTCTCCCAATTTACAAGTTGATCGGAGGGGCATGGAATACCGCATTGCCATTCTACGCGTCGATTGGTGGAAATGGCGAGCGATCTCCGGACCAGGTGATCAGGATTGTCGAGGAGCGTTTGAAGGACCAACCCGCGGCAATCAAAATTCGGTTCGATAACAAGCGGACATCCCTCGACACCGACCTCGCCGGTGACATAGAGAAAGCCAGGGCAGTTCGACGATTGGTTGGTGATGGTTTTCCCCTCGCCTTCGACGCCAATAATTGCTATACTGTAGGAGGAGCGATCCGCGTCGGGCGAGCGTTGGAAGAGCTAGGGTATTGGTGGTTTGAAGAACCGGTTCAACACTACCACGTTCGAGCGATGGGAGAGGTTGCCAGAGCACTGGACATCACAGTGTCAGCGGGCGAGCAAACTTACACCCTCCCGGCCCTTAACGATCTGATTAGTGCAGGCGTGCGTATGGTACAGCCAGATATCGTGAAGATGGGCGGGATTACAGGCTTGTTACGCTGTGCGGCCCTGACACACGCACATGGGGTGGAACTTGTCCCTCACCAGACACAGCCCACTATTGGGCACACCGCTAACCTCCATATCGTTGCCTCCCTATTGCAAAATGCCAAGCCCGTGGAATGGAACGACCCGTCATCGCGGACACATCCAATATTCGAAAATCCACCGGTTCCCATTGGCGGGGTATTCCATCTGCCCAGAGACCCTGGCCTTGGCTTGCGTGTGAACGAAACCGAGCTAAAGAACCGGCGGCACTGAACAACCCATGGAGTAGGCAATGGCGGGAGGGGTCTGGCCTGACGGTAGGCCAACAATTGACACGGGTTCTGGCCCACGCGCCACCAGATTTGGAACCTTTCGGGCCATGATCGGTCCTTTAAGGGCCATGACGAGGTTCCACCTGATGGGCCTGTATGGAGATGTGACGGAAATTACCCAAAGTGCAACTGAGACCGGAAATAGTAACCCTCTAACGGGATTTTCTTCCGATGACACCAACCTTTACACCGAAGACGCTAAGCACCAACCCACAAAGACCGGGAGCCTGGTGAACATCCGGGGCAGAAAAGTTGGTGAATCAGAGGCTCCCACGGTGACCGGCCACGAGCAATTTGCTATGCTCCGTCTTGTGACCTGCAAAGCTCATTGGATGACGACCATCGTGGCTCCAATCGACAACAATATCGCGGCCGTGCCATTCGTTCATCCGGGTGCCCAGGTACGTTTGGCTTCACTCGCAGCCGGCACTCGAACATGAAACATGTTTCTCGCCGAGCTGCTTTGTGTACCGCTGGCACCGCGTTGGCGGCGCCTATGATTTGCCGCTATGCACATGCCGCCGAGATCACCTGGCGTGTTGGTCATGTCGCACCGATCGATACGCCACTGCATCAGCATCTCTTGGAGGCCGCTGAAGCAATTGCAAAGCGTTCCGATGGCCGGATGGAATTATTGGTCATAGGTGAGGGTCGAGCTGGTATTCCTAGTGGTTTACTCGCTCAGGTGCGCGGCGGCGGTCTGGAAATGACAGTGGCAAGCTGCACGCAACTGTCGCCAACAGTAGCACTGTGCTCGATCCCGTTGGTCGGGTTCGTCTTCGGCGGTTACAACAGCCTCTGGCCAGCAATTGACGGGGAACTCGGCGAAATGATCCGGACTCAGATCAGCTCTCAGCTTAATCTGGAAATTCCAGAGAAGGTCTGGGATTTCGGTTTCCGGCATATCACGACCTCGGCACATCCAATTCGGACCCCCGCCGACCTGGTCGGCCTGAAGATTCGGACACAGATCGACGCCGACGAAATGGACATGTTCCGAGCACTGGGCGCCGTTCCGGTCGTCATCACCCTCCCCTATTTGCGCATGGCGTTGGAACATCATCAGATCGATGGTCAGGAAGGAATGTTGCCCGTCGTTGCATATGCCCGTCTTAACGAGGTACAAGCTTATTGTGCGATGACACATCACATCTGGGACGGACTCTGGATGTGCATTAACGCCGCCGCGTGGAAGAGGCTCCCAGAACGCTTGCAACGCATTGTCAATAACACGCTTAACGGATCGGCGCTGCGTCAGCGAGAAGATAGTGCTAAGATGGAACTTTCCATTCGCACCTCACTCGCCGGCGCGGGCATGAAATTTACCGATGTCGACCTGGGCAACTTTCGTGATGTCCTTCGCCGTTACGGATACTACGCCCGAATCCGAGAAAAATTTGGCGAGCACACCTGGAACGTTGTTCAGAAGGCCACGGGTGTCGAGGCCTGACTCAGATTATACCCCGCTCACGCGAGAATCCGAAAATCCTTCGGGTCGATGACGCGGAAGTTGTCCGTGACCTCATCGCACCAGGTGCCCCAGTTCTTTGGCACCTCCTCGCGCGGGAAGCTCAGCATCGCGGCGCTGAAGTCCCTGAAGGTGGCGTAGCACTTGTCGTGGGTGACATTCCTGTGCATAAGTCCCCACAATCGTTCAATTGGCTTGAGCCGCGAAGCGGATCAAGGATGCGGGCAACAGGCCGGGACGAAGTGGAGTTTGATCCGGCATCCTGGCCGCGCCAGCCACGCCTGGACCATTTTCGCATGATGGTATCTGGTATTGTCCAGAAAGACGTGAACCAAACGCATGCCTGGATACATCGCCTCGATCGCCATCAGCAGCATGATCGTACTTAAGGCATCCACCGTCAGCACATCCTTCATGATGGTCTGCCCGGTCTCAAGGTCGATCGCACCGTGAATGTTCAAACGGTCCCGCCCGCTGCTCTGTTCCACCGCGACGGGCGTCTCTTTCGGCGCCCAGCATCCAACCGGCCGAACCGCGTGGGTCGGATGCGCGGCATCAGCGAAAATCACCGCCTCATCCGCGGATAACTGGTTCATCAGACCTTCGTAAGCCTTGAT
>ODAK010001420.1_pt1 | contig 26221 bp, 23 predicted proteins | sample 1539591 | NCBI WGS metagenome assembly ODAK01 (sample SAMEA3539303, study PRJEB22396) | soil metagenome | biome: tundra; feature: field; material: soil | place: USA | collected 2010-05 | depth 0.15 m
GCGCTGAGGCGATCACGATGAAGAACGGCAAACCGGCCACCACCGGCACCTGCCCCGTCTGCGGCACCAAGATCTTCAAGATCGGCAAGGCCGCCTAACGATCGTCCGTCGGGCCGCCGGCATTCGACTCCGGCCTGACGCACAACGGACTGGTGACGGGGTGCAGGTGCGCCCCCACACCACTTCCCTGACCCACTCACGCGCGACGCGCGGGCTTCCGGTCAGTTGCTTCCGAGCAACTCCTGCTCGAGCACGTCGAGGGGCAGCGACCCGAGATTGAGCGCTTCCATGTGGAATCGCTTCAAATCGAACGCCGATCCGAGCCGGGATCGAAGCCGGGCACGGATGTCGAGCCACGCCCGCTCGCCCACCTTGTAGCTGATCGCCTGGGCGGGCATGCCGCAGTATCGCTCGAGCTCGCTGCGTGCGAAGCCTGGTCCGGCGAAACCGCAATACCGGCTCACGAAGGGCAGCGCCGTGTCAAAGTCCCAGACGCGACCCGGCTGGTAGTCCTCCGTCCGGGGGATCTCGAGCTGGAGATGGAGCCCGATGTCGACGACCACGCGCATCGCCCGGAACGCCTGGGAGGCCAGCATCCCGAGCAGGTAATCGGGGTTCTCGAGGTACCCGAGCTCCTGCATCAGCCGCTCCGCATAGAGCGCCCAGCCCTCGGCATGCCCGGAGTAGGTGCCCAGCTGCCGCTGGAAGGTCGTCAGGCGCTCCTGGAAGGTCATGCAGAGCCCGATCTGCAGGTGATGGCCGGGAACACCCTCGTGGTACGCCGTCGTGACCTCGGTCCAGAGCGGGAACCGCGTCTGCCCCTTGGCGGGATACCACGTCCTCCCCGGTCGGCTGAAGTCCGCCGACGGCGCGGTGTAGTACATCGCCGCGGCCGTCCCCGGAGGTGCTTCGCAGCACTCGATCCGATGCAATGGCGCGGGGATGTCGAAGTGGGTGCCGTCGAGATCCGCGATGGTTCGATCGGTCAGCTCCTGGAGATGGGCGAGCAGCGCGTCGATTCCCTCGATGCTGCGCGCCGGGTCCTCCCGGAGAAGGGCCATCGCGCCCTCGAGCCCGCCGCCCGGCGCGATCCGCTCGGCAGCCACCGCCATCTCGGTGTCGATCCGGTGCAGCTCGTCCCAACCCCAGGCGTAGATCTCCTCGGGGTCGCGATTCATGCCGAGCCAGCGCCGGATCCCGACGGCATAGAGCTCGCGGCCGGCGGCGTCCGTATCCGGAGCCTTGGGGGCGTACTCATCACGCAGGAAGCGGGACATGCCGGCGTACGCATCCGTCGCCACCTGGGCGCTTTCCCGCAGCCGTCGAGCGAGCTGGTCGTCCTGGGCCCAGCCTTTGGCGATGCCCGCGAAGTACGGCGTTGGGCTGCCGTCGAGACCACCGAGCGTTGCCGCCTGGTCGGCACAGACGAGGGCCTGCCGCCTCGGGGCGATCCTGCCAGTGGCCAGCCCATGCCGGAGTGACGCGGCGAAGCCGTCGAGCGCCTGCGGGATCCGGCTCATCCGGGTCGCGAGCCGCTCCCAGTCCTCGGCGCTGTCGCGAGGGCTGAGGTCGAACGCCATCCGGACGAAGCTGAGCGGACAGTCGAAGTTGGACAGCTGGCGCCATGGTGCGCCCGCCTCGTATCCCTCGAGATCCGCCTCGAGGCGGTCGCGCATCACCGCGACGGCGATGCGGTCGGGGTCGTTCTCGACGGCCGCCTGGTCGAGTGCGCGCAGCGTGCGGCGGTCGAGGTCGGCTCGCGCCGCAACGCCGTCGGGCGAGTAGTCAGTCACCTCGTCGTCGTGTCCGGGGATCCCGAGGTCCGTGGCGGTGAAGGGGTCGAGTGCGCAGATCTGGTCGACGTACGAGTCGGCGAGACGGAAGACCTCGGTCATACCTCGAGGGCGACCACGGCGCCGACCCCTGCGATCGACGCGACACGATCGCCGTCGTCCAGCCGCATGATGATCACGCCCCGGGTCTGGCGCCCGGAGATCCGGACCTGGTCGAGCGGGATGCGGATCACCTGTCCCGACGTCGAGATGACCATGAGCTCCTCGGACAGGTCCTCGACGACACGCATCCCGACGATCTCGCCGATCTTCGGGATGGCGGTCTGATCGACTGTGTAGACGCCCTGGATGTTGCGGCTCTTCACCGGGTAATCGCTCATGGGCGTCAGCTTGCCGTAGCCGTTCTCGGTGATCACGAGGACATGCCCGGCGGGATTCACGATGTCGAAGCCGGCGACCTCATCTCCCTTGCGGAGCCGGATCGCGCCCACACCCATGGTGTCCCGGCCCATCGGACGGACCTCCTTCTCGGTGAAGCGCGAGCCCTTGCCCTGGCGGGTGACCACGAGGACCTCGTTGCCGCCCGAGGAGCGCCGCACCCAGTTGAGCTCATCGTCGTCCTGCAGGTTGATGGCGATCAGCCCGTTGCGGCGCACGGCCGCGTAGGCGGCGGCCGGAGTCTTCTTGATCTGTCCGAGCTTGGTGACCATCACCAGGTACTGCTCGTCGCTGAAGACCTCCATGTCGATGAGCGCTGTGACCTTCTCACCCTGATCGACCTCGATGAGGTTGATGATGGGGATGCCCTTCGCCTGGCGCTTGACGTCGGGGATCTCGTGCGTCCGCAGGCGGAACACACGTCCTCGGTTCGTGAAGAAGAGCATGTCGGTGTGCGTGCTCGCCGTCGTCGAGTGCTCGATGTAGTCCTCGTCGGTGGAGCGGCGGGCGCCGACGACGCCCTTGCCACCGCGATGTTGCGCCCGGTAGATGTCGAGCGACATGCGCTTGATGTAGCCGCGATGCGTGAGCGTCACGAAGACCTGCTCCTGGGGGATGAGGTCTTCCTCGTTCATCTCGAGCTCGTCGTGACGGATCTCGCTGCGTCGGGGATCGGCGAATCGCCTGCGGAGGTTGGTCACCTCGTCCTTGATGACGCCGTCGATGAGCCGCGGATTGGCGAGGAGGTCCTCCAACTGCGCGATCTTCTTGATCAGCTCCTCGTACTCCTCGCGAAGCTTGCCGCTCTCGAGACGCGTCAGGCGTCCGAGCCGGAGATCGACGATCGCCTTGGACTGGCGCTCGGTGAGAGCGAAACGCTGCTCCAGGGCGGTCTGCGCGGACTTCTCGTCCTGCGCGCCACGGATGATCACGATCGTCTCGTCGAGGTTGTCGAGGACGATCGTGAGGCCTTCGAGGATGTGCGCTCGATCGCGAGCCGTGGTCAGCTCGTGGCGCGTACGCCTCGTGACCACATTGCGCCGGTGGCTGATGTAGTGCTGGAGCATCGCCTTGAGGCTCAGCACCTGAGGCCGTCCGTCGACGATGGCGAGCATCAGCGCGCCGAAGGTCATCTGGAGCTGGGTGTGCTTGTAGAGGTTGTTGAGCACCGTGTGCGGACGCGCATTCGACTTCAACTCGATGACGATGCGCACCTTGTCCTCGCGTCCTGACTCGTCATGCAGGTCGGCGATGCCGTCGATCTTGCGGTCGTTGACGAGCTCGGCGATGGTCTGCATCAACCGGGACTTGTTCACCTGGTAGGGCAGCTCGCGGACGATGATCTGCTCCCTGCCGGATTTCGACTCCTCGAAATCCACCTGCGCACGCATCACGATCCGCCCGCGGCCGGTGCCGTACACGTTGGCGATGTCCCGGGTGTACACGATCCCGCCGGTGGGGAAGTCCGGCCCCTTGACGATCCGGATGAGATCCTCGGTGGTGGTGTCCGAATCATCGATGAGCCGGACCACGGCGTCGCAGATCTCACCCAGGTTGTGCGGTGGGATGTTGGTGGCCATGCCGACCGCGATCCCGCTCGCGCCGTTGACGAGGAGGTTGGGGAGCAGCGACGGCATCACCGAAGGCTCGCGCACTCCCGGGACGTTCGCGAAGTTCGGGCCGAAGTCGACAGTATCCTTCTCGATGTCGTCGACGAGGCTCATCGCCACCGCGGTCATGCGGGCCTCGGTGTACCGGTATGCGGCGGGCGGATCGCCGTCGACGGATCCGAAGTTGCCCTGCCCGTCGATGAGCGGATAGCGCATGACCCATGGCTGGGCGAGGCGGACGAGGGTGTCGTAGACCGCCGAGTCACCGTGGGGGTGGTACTTGCCGAGCACTTCGCCGACCACGGCGGCGCACTTCTGGTACCGCGCTCCGGCAGTCATCCCGGTGTCGAGCATCGCCCAGAGGATGCGGCGCTGCGCCGGCTTCAACCCATCGCGAATGTCGGGGAGCGCGCGGCTGATGATGACGCTCATCGCGTAGTCCATGTAGGACGCGCGCATCTCCGCTTCGAGTTCTATGGGATGGATCTGGCCGGGCTCGAACACCGCCATTACGCAGTCACCTCCGCTGGGCTCTTCACCGCGCTCGCGATCGCGTTGCTGACGCCCTGTTCAGCCGCGCGCGCGGCGACTCGAATCGCATTCATGGTTGCCTCGGCATCGGATCGCCCATGCGCGATGACGACCTCACCGGCGACACCGAGCAACAGCGCGCCCCCGGTCTTCCGGTAATCGACACGATCTCGGAGTGGACGCAACTTCGGCTTCAGCAGCGCGCCCCCGACCTTGCCGCCGAGGCTCTTTCGAGCCTCCCGCGCAATGCTGGCGAAGAGGAAGTCGCCGATGCCCTCGGCAACCTTGAGCACCACGTTGCCGGTGAATCCGTCCGTGACCACGACGTCGCAGCCGCCGCGGAAGAGGTCCTTGCCCTCAACGTTGCCGACGAAGTTGATCGGCAACGCCGCGATGAGCGGATGCGCGGCCTGCACGAGCTCCGATCCCTTCTCGGACTCCTCGCCGTTGCTGAGCAGGCCGACGCGAGGGCGAGCGATGCCGAGCATCGTCCGTGCGTAGACGTCGCCCATCAGGGCGAACTGCGCCAGCCATTCCGGTTTGCAGTCGGTGTTGGCGCCGACGTCGAGCATGAACGTCTGACCGGCGTCGCTGGGGAAGGACGCCCCGATGGCCGGTCTGGAGATGCCCGCAATGCGCTTGATGGTGAACAGGGCCGCGGCGAGCATCGCGCCACTGTTGCCGGCGCTGACGGCGGCCCGAGCCTGGCCCGCGGCGACGAGTGCGCAGCTCCTCACCAGCGATGAGTCGCGTTTGGCCCGCACCGCGTTGGCGGGGTGCTCGTTCATCTCGATGACCTCGCGGGCGTCGACGATGGTGATCCCGTCCGGGATCGTGGTGCCCGCGCTGCGAAGCTCGGCTTCGACGGCCTCGCGCCGGCCCACCAGGGTGACCGCGATGCCGTGCTCGCCGGCGGCGCGCAGGGCACCGCGCACGATCTCGGTTGGGGCACGGTCGCCGCCCATCGCGTCGACCGCGATCGGGAGCGACATCAGACGTCGAGGTTGCGCACGCTCGTGGCGTGGGTCTGGATGAATCGCTTGCGAGGCTCGACATCGGAGCCCATCAGGCGATCGAAGATGTCATCAGCCTTGAGCGCGTCCGCGACGCCGACCCGCAGGAGCACCCTCCGATCGGGGTCCATGGTGGTGGCCCACAACTCCTCGGACATCATCTCGCCGAGGCCCTTGTATCGAGACACCTCGGTATCGCGGCCCATGGACTTGACCTTGTCGTCACGCTGGTCGTCGCTGAAGGCGTATTCGGTCTGCTTGTTCTTTCCCTTGCCCTTCTCCAGCTTGTACAGCGGCGGCTGAGCCAGGTAGAGGAAACCACCGTCGACGAGCGGGCGCAGGTGCCGCCAGAAGAACGTCAGCAGGAGCGTGCGGATATGCGAGCCGTCGACATCGGCGTCTGCCATGAGCACGATGCGGTGATACCGGAGCTTGTCGACGCTGAAGGTCTCACCGAAGCCGCCCCCGAGCGCCATGATCAGATCCTTGATCTGTTCGTTGCCGAGGATCTTGTCCGCTCGAGCCTTCTCGACATTGAGGATCTTGCCTCGAAGCGGAAGGATTGCCTGGTTGCGGCGCTCCCGCGCCTCTTTGGCCGTGCCGCCTGCGGACAGTCCCTCGACGATGAAGATCTCACAGTGCGCCGGGTCGCGCTCGCTGCAGTCGACGAGCTTTCCGGGGAGCGTGGCCGACTCGAGCAATGACTTTCGCTGAACGAGGTCGCGTGCCTTCGCGGCAGCCTGCCGCGCTCGCGCAGCCGTCAGCGACTGATCGATGATCCTGCGCCCGTCGGCGGGGTTCTCCTCGAGGTACTGCATGAGCGCGTCGCTCAGCACGGTCGAGACCTGACCCGCGACTTCGCTGTTGCCCAGCTTGGTCTTGGTCTGACCTTCGAACTGCGGCTCGCGAAGCTTGACGCTGATCACGGCGGTGAGTCCATCGCGCACGTCGTCACCGCTGAGATTGGGGTCCTGCTCCTTGAGGATGGCGGCCTTGCGCGCGTACTTGTTGAGCGTTGCGGTCAGTGCGCTGCGGAACCCGGTGACATGAGCGCCGCCTTCCTCGGTGTGCACGTTGTTGGCGAACGCGAGAACGAGCTCGGTGAACACCGTGTTCTGGTACTGAAGCGCTATCTCAACCACGTTGCCGTCGATCTCACGCTCCACATACATCGGCTTCTGATTGATGACGTTGCGATTTGCGTTGAGATAGCGAACGTACGACTGGATCCCGCCCTCGAAATGGAACGTGTACGCCCTGCCATCGCGCTCTTCGCCGAGCTGGATCGTGATGCCCTTGTTGAGGAACGCGTAACTGCGCAGCGACGTGCAGACCGTGTCCCATGAGAACTCGATCTCCGGGAAGATCTCGGGATCAGGCCAGAAGCGGACGTACGTGCCGCGCTTGTCGGACGTTCCAATGACGGTGACCGGACCGTCGGGCACGCCGCGTGTGTATTCCTGGTGATGCGTCTCGCCGTCGAGATACACCTCGACGACCAGGCGCTCACTGAGCGCATTGACGACCGAGAGACCGACGCCGTGCAGACCACCGGAGACCTTGTAGCCCCCACCGCCGAACTTGCCGCCCGCATGGAGCGTCGTCAACACGACCTCGAGCGCGGACTTCCTGGCCGTCGGGTGCATGCCAACCGGGATGCCGCGCCCATTGTCCAGCACCGATACGGACCTGTCGGCATGGAGGACGATCTTGATCGTGTCGCACCAGCCCGCGAGCGCCTCGTCGATGCTGTTGTCGACGAGCTCGACCACGAGGTGGTGGAGGCCACGCAGATCGGTGGACCCGATGTACATCCCGGGCCGCCTGCGAACCGGCTCGAGACCCTCGAGGATCTGGATCTGATCGGCTGAGTAGGTGTCCTTGCCAACCCGACTGGCGCCCAGAGGACGCGGATCCGGATTGACGTCTGCGTGGCTCGTCTCGGGCTCGATCACGGCCTCATCGGGGCGTTCGGGGCGTGCGGTGTCGGTTATCTGTGATGCTCCGGTTGTGACGTGAATGCTGGTGTGGGGGCCAATGCTGAAACCGCTCGAATCTGCCAGCGCGGATCGCTCAAACCGGCCGTTTCAGGTACCTCTATTCTACCAGCCCGCGGCCTCATCTCGCTCTTTTTGAGCGGTGCGCTGCACTAGCATCAGAGGCGTGCAGGACACCGTCCGTTTCGCCTCCTTCAGGCCTCGTCGAGAGGGTGGTTAACCGTGGCCCGGCCAACCCTTGAAGAGTACCGCCGCAAACGCGACTTCAATCAGACTCCGGAGCCCAGCGGCGACCCGATCGCTCGCGCCGGCGACGAGCGCTCGGCGTGGGAGCAGCTGCCCCACGGCCACCGCTTCTGCGTCCAGAAACATCGAGCCACACGAATGCATTTCGACTTCCGGCTGGAGCACGACGGGGTGCTGCTCTCCTGGGCGATTCCGCGAGGTCCCAGCCTCGACCCCGCCAAGAAACGTCTCGCGGTGCAGACCGAGGACCATCCGATCGATTACGGCGAATTCGAAGGGGTCATCCCCTCGGGATACGGCGCAGGGACCGTGATGCTCTGGGATATCGGCACCTACGAGTGGATCAAGGAGTCGGCCGAGGACTTTGATCGCTCCAGGCTCAGGGGGGACATCAAGTTTCGACTCCAGGGCACGAAGGTCTCTGGGGAGTTCGCGCTCATCCACATCGGCGAGCGGGGCCGCCAGTACGGCGGGAGCAGCGACGGTGACAAGAACTGGCTGCTCATCAAGAAGCGTGATGTCTCGGTCGTCGAGGGCTTCGAGGCGATCGATCTCGATGTTTCGGTCAAGACCGGCAGAAGCCTGGCGATGATCGCCAGTGAGGGGGGCGGCGACCCCCGCGAGATGCGCCGTGCCACCCGGGCACAGGGAACCCGCGCGGTCGCGGCGCCGCCTCCTGTGCAGGGGCAGCTCGCGCAGGCGCCACCGCCCATGCTCGCCACCCCCGTGGACCACGCATTCTCCCGGGATGGCTGGCTGTTCGAGCTGAAGTACGACGGCATTCGCGCCATCGTCACCGTCGCCGGGGACCTGGTGCGCATCACCGGCCGGCGCGGGGGCGATGAGACCGTGCGCTACCCGGAGGCTCCGGCGATCCGAGCGGGCATCCGCGCTCGCCAGGCGATCGTCGACGGCGAGCTGGTGGTCCTCGACGCTGACGGGCGGCCTTCCTTCGAGCGCATGCAGCAGCGCATCGGCGTGAGCCGTGACACCGATGTCCGCCGCGTCGCCGCCGAACATCCGGTGACCTTCATCGCCTTCGATCTGCTCGAGCTCGAGGGTCGCGACCTGCTCAGCACCGAGCTGCGCATCCGCAAGAAGACGCTGCGCGAAACCATCGTCGACTCGCCGTACATCCTCTTCGCCGAACAGGTTGAGCGCGACGGCACGTCGCTGTTCAAGGTGGCGCGCGAGTCCGGTATCGAAGGGATCGTGGGGAAACGCGCGGATTCGCTGTACCGGCCCGGGATCAGAACGCCGGACTGGGTGAAGATCAAATCCTGGCTCACCCAGTCGTGCGTCATCGCCGGGTACACCGCCGGCCGCGGCCGGCGATCCAACCAGCTGGGCGCGCTGATCCTCGCCGTCCTCGACGGAGGGCACCTCGTCCATTGCGGCCAGGTCGGCACCGGCTTCGACGACAGAACCCTGCAGGACCTCCGAGACCGTCTTCGCCCACTCGAGGTCAGGATCTGTCAGCTCGAAATCGTCCCGAAAACCTCGGAGCCAGCCACCTGGGTCAAGCCAGAGCTCGTGTGCGAGGTCCGCTTCGCCGGCTGGACTCGTGACGGCATCCTCCGCCACCCCGCCTACCGAACTCTCCGCCCCGACCAGCGCCCCGAAGACTGCACCCGCGAGCGGGCTGCGGCGCCCCCCCGCCCACCGCGCAAACCAGAAAGCGTTCTGAAGCCGGCAAGAACCTCGCGCCGTCCGGGTGGCGCCTTGGGGGGCAGCGCCACCGGAGTGCCGGGCGACGAGGACGCGTCGCCCACCAGCAAAGACGACTCGCCTCAGGAGACCCGGCACGGAGGTGGCGAGGGGACCCCAAGGCGACAGGACCCGGACGAGAGTGCGGCGCTAGCCACCCTGCGAACGCTCAAAGGCAATGCGCACTGGGAAATCGCGGGCCGCAGACTTCCGCTCACGAATCTCGACAAGGTCCTCTGGCCGGCCGACGGCATCACCAAGCGGGACATGATCGAGTACTACGTGCGGATGGCGCCGTACATGCTGCCGTACCTGCGTGACCGGCCGCTCTCGATGCAGGTGTTTCCTGACGGCATCGACGGAAAGTCATTCTGGCGCAAGGACAAACCGACCCATGCCCCGGCGTGGATCGAATCCTGGACGTACCACGGCGAGAAGACCAAGACGTACATCGTCGTCAACGAGGTGGCGACGCTCGCATGGGTGGCCAACGCGGGTGTCATCGACCTGCATCCGTGGCATTCGCGCATCGATGCGCCGAACGATCCCGACTGGGCCGTGTTCGACCTCGATCCGTTCGAGCCGGCGACATTCCAGGACGTCATCGACATCGCCAAGCTGGTCAAGGCGGCGCTGGATCACTACGGGATGCACGGCGTGGTCAAGACCAGCGGGCAGACCGGGTTGCAGATCTACGTGCCGGTGCGGCGTGGCCCGGACTATTCGGCCGTGCGCCATTGGGTCGAGGAGGTGGGCAGAGCCATCGACCAGGCAGCACCGGGAAGGGTCAGCTGGGAATGGGCGGTGGCGAAGCGAACGGGACGGATCCGGATCGACTACACGCAGAACATCATCAACAAGACACTGGCGGCCCCGTACTCCCTCCGACCGGCTCCAGGCGCACCGGTGTCGACCCCCATCAGGTGGGAGGAGCTCGACGATCCGGCGCTCCGCGCCGACCGGTGGACCATCACGACCATCGCCGATCGCGTCGCCGAGACCGGCGATCTCTTCGCCCCGGTGCTGCGCGCCGACCAGGACCTGCCGAGCGTTTCCTGATGCGCGTGGAGCGCGAATTGCGGTTACCCTGCGTTGCGATGCGACGGGTGCTGGTTCCGGCCGTGCTGCTCGCGGCGGCCAGCCTGCTCGCCGCCTGCGGCTCCTCCTCGCCATCCTCGACGACCACGGAACCGACCACGCTCCCCGTGACCCCGACCGCGTCGACGACGCCGCCTCCGGAGCCGACACCGACTCCCAGCGCGACACCGTCTCTTCCGTGCATGCCCGGTCAGTTCGAGATCGCGATCCTGAACACCCAGGGTGCCGCCGGGACCATCTACGCCACCTTCGAGATCCGTAACACGTCGACGACCGGCTGCACCGAGAACGGCTACGCGAAGGTGCAGATGTTGAAATCAGGCGGCGGCCTCCTCAACACCACGTGGTCCGACGATAACTCGCTCGCGTCGCCCGGTCCGGTCGACCTTCCGACGGGCACGGAGCCCCTCGGAGCCTCAGGCGCGTCCGGGCATGGGTACTTCGTCGTCTCCTGGAGCGACGTCTGCACACCGGCGCAGACCGAGACGCCGAAGTCCTGGCAGGTCACGCTGCCGACGTCAGGGTTCCAGACCGCCGTGACCGACGTCGGCTCGAGCATGGTCTGCAACGGCGCCCTCAAAGTCGGCCCGATCAAGTCCTCCCCATACCCCTGAGTCACCCGGGGATCTGCGGTTCCCAACTAGAATTCGGGCAAATGGCAGTGCTGCTGCTCAACGCCTCGCTGCAGCCGCTCAACGTGATCAGTCACCGGCGGCTGGTGGTGCTCCTGACCAAGGAGCGCGTTGCCTTCGTGGACGAAGCGGCAGAACGCGCGGCGGCAGAGGCGCTCGCCGGGAGGAGGCTGCCGCAAGGAGTCGTCATCGTCCGCCTCCTCCGCACCATTCTCGTCCCGCGCCGCCTGCTGCGTCCGAACCGGCGCAACCTCTTGCTGCGCGACGATCACACGTGCCAGTACTGCGGCCGTCTCGGCAGCGCCACCGAGCTCACCGTCGACCACGTCATCCCGGTGTCCCGCGGGGGCGCGCCGGACCGCTGGGAAAACGTGGTGATCGCCTGCCGGAAGTGCAACTGGCGCAAGGCGAACCACCGGCCCGAGGAGGTCGGGCTCACGCTCCGGCGCAAGCCCGTGCCGCTGACCCAGGAGTACGCGCACATCATCTTCCTGCGCTATCCGGAGCTCAAAGCCGCGTACGACGCGCTGCTCGCCGCGGCCTGACACCGGTCGCGTCCACACCGTTCCCGCGCCTCTATACTCGAAGAGCCATGCCTCGATCCATGTGGCGCGGCGCCATCAGCTTCGGCATGGTGGCGATTCCCGTGCGGCTCTACCTGGCGACCGAATCGAAGAGCGTCTCGTTCCGGCTGCTCTGTCCGAACGACCAGACGCCCGTCCGCAACAAGCGCTGGTGCCCGGAGGAGGATCGCGAGATCGGCTGGAGCGACGCGCTGCGCGGCTACGAGGTCGGCAAGGACGAGTACGTCGTCGTCACCGACTCGGACCTCGACAACCTGCCGCTGGCGACGACGCACACCATCGATATCGTGGAGTTCTGCCCGGACTCGGAGATCGAGGCCGGCGTCTATCTGAAGAGCGCGTACTACCTCGAACCCGAGGCGGTCGGCGTGAAGCCGTACGCGCTGCTCCGGCAGGCGCTCGAGAAGACCGGCACCGTTGCCATTGGGAAGATCGCGCTGCGCGATCGCGAGCACCTCTGCCGTCTCGCGCTCCATGAGCAGGGGCTGTTGCTCAACACCCTCCACTGGCCGGACGAGATCCGGTCCACCGGCGAGCTGGCGATTCCCGAGGAGAGCCCGGACGTCCCCAAGAAGGAACTCGACATGGCGGTGATGCTGGTCGAGAACATGAGCGCGCATTTCGACCCCGCGCGATATCACGACGATTACCGCGAAGCGGTGATCCAGGTTGTGGAGTCCAAGCTGAACAACCAGCCGATCGAGCGTCCCGAAGTGCGCGAGCCCGGCAAGGTCACCGACCTCATGGCGGCGCTCAAAGCCTCGGTGGAGGCGGCGAAGTCGCGGCGGGTCGGGGGCGACGAGGCCGATGAGTCCGATGAGTCCTCGGCGGACGACGCGGAGTCGCTGGAACCGGCTCGCCGGCGCCGGGCGTCCTGAGGCCCCTCGAGTAACGCGTGGCTGGTAAAGCAAGCCTGTCTCGTGCCGCCCTCGCCGCGTTCGGCGACGCGTTGCCCTTTCGGTCTCCCACGCCGCCGCAGCTGCCCGGATACATCCCGATCGAAGCGGCGGTTCCCTGTGCCGAGCCGTTCGACGACCCTGACTGGCTCTTCAGCGTCGACTGGGACGGGGCCCGGGCTCTGCTCTTCGTGGACCCGGGCGGAGCGGTCCGCATACAAGGTGAGCTTCTCGGCGACCTCGCGCGGCGCTTTCCCGACATCGCCGCGTCCGCCGCGGTCCGGGGTGGCCGTGGCGCTGTCCTCGACGGTGTCATCGCGGTGCTCGACCGCGAGGGACGCCCCGATCTCGCCGGGTTCGGCCGGCGGCTCGCCTCAGGGCCGGTGATGGCGGCGGACCTCCCCGCGGTCTACCTCTGCTGTGACGTCCTGCATCTCGACGGCCGCTCGACGATCGGCTGGCCCCTCGACCGCCGGCTCGACGCCCTGAGCGAGCTGACCGGACAGAGCGACGTGCTCCAGGTACCCGACCATGTGCGCGGGCGAGGAGAGGCTCTCGCCGCGGCGGCGGCGGGCCGCAGCCTCGTCGCCCTGCTGGCCCGGCGAGCGAGCGCACCCTATCGCCCGGGCGTTGCTTCGCCCGATCGGCTGCGCATCGCGCTCGCGGATCAGACGACGTGCGTTATCGCGGGGATCGTGTCACGACGGGGCGGCCGCACCCGGCTCATCCTCGGCGAGCACGTCGCCGGCAGGCTCACCTTCGCCGGGCACGTCGACGGGCCGCATGATCGGCTTGTCGCCGGCTGGCTGGCACAGCACGCCGCCGATCTGAGGGTGAGCGCCGCGCCGCTCGACGGCGTGCAGCCGGTCAACGCGACCTGGCTGCGTCCCGCTCTCACCGCGACCGTGCGGCATCACGGCCGTTCCTCCGGAGGCGCGCTCCTGCGACCGACGCTGCTGGCGGTTCGCGATGACGTCGATCCTCGCTGGTGCGTGCAACGACCGGCCGTCGCGGGCCCGCTGGAGCTCCGATCGGGGACCCGATTCTCGCCCACGCTGCTCATGCCGCTCCCCCTCGGCGACGCAATCCCGCTGCCTCAGGCGAGTCGATGACCGCCTCGGTGCTCATGTGCCGTCCCGATCACTTCGGGATCGAATACGAGATTAACCCGTGGATGAACGTCGCCGTCAAGGTCGATCACGAGGTCGCTCAGGCCCAGTGGGAGGCGCTTCATCGCACCTACCTCGAGCTGGGGGTGGAGATCGAACTTGCCAAGCCGGTCAACGGGCTCCCAGACATGGTGTTCACCGCCAACGCAGCGGTGCTCTGGGACGGCCGGGCGGTGCTGAGCAACTTTCACCATGCCGAGCGCCAGGGGGAGGAGCCGCACTGGCGGCAGGAGCTCGAGCGGCTCGGCTTCGACGTCCACGAGCTGCCCCGATCGCTGTCCTTCGAGGGGGCCGGCGATGCTCTCTTCGTCGGTGACCGGCTGTTCTGCGGCTATGGATTCCGGACCGACCGCGAATCCCACCACCCGGTCGCTCGCGTCCTCGAGGTCGAAGTTGTGTCGCTCGAGCTCGTCGATCCGCGCTTCTACCACCTGGACACCTGCTTCTGTCCCCTCGACGCCACCAACGTCCTGGCCGCGCCCGACGCCTTCGCGCCCGCGTCGCTGCGCCGGATCCGCGAGCTGGTCCCGAATCTGATCGAGGTGCCCGTCGACGTCGCTGCGGGATTTGCGTGCAACGCGATGCCGCTCGGCGGCAAGGTGCTCTCCTCGCTGACCGTCACGCAGCTGCATGCACCCCTCAAGGCGGCCGGATACACGCCGATCCCCCTGCCCATGGGCGAATTCCTCAAGGCCGGTGGCGGGGTGCGCTGCCTCTCACTGCCCCTCGGTGACAGGGATCGCGGGCGCTCGGCCGACGCCTCGGAACGCTGAGGGTAGATCCAACAACCTCTGAGCCTTTTCCCAGAATTCCGCGCGAAGATGGTCCTGTGACCACAGTGAACGCGGCGGAACCGAACCGAATCCTGGTCGTCGACGACGAGCGTGCAATCACGGATCTCGTCGCCATGGCGCTGAAGTACGAGGGCTTCTCGGTCCAGACCGCGGGCACCGCCAAGCTGGCCCGCCACGCGGTCATGGACTTCCGGCCCGACCTGATGATCCTCGACGTCGGGCTGCCGGACGACGACGGCTTCACGCTCGTGCAACGCCTCATCAGCGACGGCATCAAAGTGCCGGTGATCTTTCTCACAGCTCGCGATGCCACCGAGGAGAAGGTGCACGGGCTGACCATCGGCGGGGACGACTACGTGACCAAGCCCTTCAGCATCGACGAGCTCGTGGCGCGCATCCGCGTCGTGCTCCGGCGCCACAATCCCGACGGCGCCGGGGCGAACGGCAAGCTCGTCCTCCACGACCTGGAGCTCGACGACGAGACCCACGAGGTCTTTCGCGCCGGCGAACCGGTGGAGCTGACGCGCACGGAGTTCCGACTCCTGCGCTACCTGATGATGAACACGGGCCGCGTGCTGTCGCGTTCGCAGATCCTCGACCACGTCTGGGACTACGACTTCGGCGGTGATGCGAGCGTGCTCGAGACGTACATCAGCTACCTGCGTCGCAAGGTTGACCAGGTGGAGCCTTCGCTCATTCATACGGTCCGCGGCGTCGGATACGTCATGCGTGTTCCGCGCACCACATCGGCGCACGCGTGAGCGTGGCGCCGACCATGTGCTCAGGACCGTAGATGTCCCTTCGACTTCGCTTGCTCCTGACCCTGGCACCGCTGTTCATTCTCGGACTCGCCGCCGCCGACGTCGGGACCTATGCGGCGTTGCAGAGCTCGTTGCTCCAGAACGTCGACAAGCAACTCGTCTCGATGCACGACAGCGTGATCCACAGCCTCGAGAGTCCCGGACCGCCCGGAGGTGGGGAGGGCGGCCAGGAGTACCCGCCGGGGACCTACGCTGAAATCGTCGACGCGTCCGGACCCCTCCAGGCGGGAGGCCTGTATGGCGGGTCGGTGTCGACCACCGGGTCGCACCCGGTGTTCCCCTCAGGGATCTACAACGACTCGAACGCCAATCTGACGGTTCCCGGAACAGGGACGTGGGCGATGTATCGAGCCCTTGTGACCACACTGCCAACCAACCAGCCCGGAACGGCGCTGGTGGTGGCGATCCCACTCGACGGCGTCAACACCACACTGAGCACGCTGCTCTGGTTCGAAATCGCGATCAGCAGCGGGATCACGATCATCGTTCTGGTGGTCACGTGGTTGCTGGTGCGCCGGGGCATGCGTCCCCTCGAACGCATGGGGGCAACCGCGCGAGCGATCGCCGCAGGCAACCTCGGCCGGCGTGTTTCTCCTTCCAACGAGCGCACCGAGGTCGGGCAGCTCGGCCTCGCGCTCAACGGCATGTTGAGCCAGATCGAGCGAGCGTTCGCGGAGCGCGACGTCACCGAGCAGAAGCTGCGTCACTTCGTCTCCGACGCATCGCACGAGCTGCGCACGCCGCTCACATCGATGCGCGGCTACGCCGAATTGCTGCAGCGCAACCCCGACATGACGCGCGACGACGTGCTGCTCGCGGTCCGGCGCATCGAGGACGAGACGCGCCGCATGGGAGTGCTCGTCGACGACCTGCTGCTTCTCGCCAGGCTCGACCAGGGACGCCCACTGGACCGGGCGCCGGTCAACCTGACTGCGATGGTCAACGACGCCGTCAGTGACGCCCGCGCCGCCGACCCCGGCCGCTCGGTGATCGCGCACATCGAGGCACCCATGGTCGTCACCGGTGACGATCTGCGACTCCGACAGGCGGTGGCGAACCTGGTTCGCAACGCGCTCGTGCACACGCCGCCGGGGACCCCGGTTGAGGTCGCTCTGCTTGCCCAGAACGGGCACGCCGAGATCGACATCATCGATCACGGCCCGGGTGTGCCGGCCGAGCAGCGCGAGCGCATCTTCGAGCGATTCCATCGCGCCGACCCGTTGCGAAGTCGCGACCAGGGCGGCAGTGGACTGGGCCTGAGCATCGCCAGCGCCGTGGTCACCGCGCACGGTGGCCAGATCAGCGTCACCGACACACCCGGCGGGGGCGCGACCTTCCGCATCGAGCTCCCGGCGGGGCAGGGAGCATAAGCCGATGTCGAGTCAATTGCTCTGGTACACGACGCGTGGCGCCGGCGCTGTGAGCCTTGTGCTGCTCAGTGCTGTCGTCGTCCTTGGGCTACTGGCGCGACTCCGGTTTGAGTCGCAAGGCTGGCCGCGCTTTCTCAGTGCCGCGGTCCACGGCGATCTTGCGCTGATGACCCTCGCCTTCCTGCTGCTGCACATCGTCACCGCGGTGGTCGACCCCTTCACGCACCTGGGACTCGCCGCACTGGTGCCGTTCGGCTCCTATTACAAGACGTTGTGGCTCGGCCTCGGAGCGGTCGCCGTTGAGCTGCTCCTCGCGATCGTCGCGACGAGCCTCCTCCGCCGCCATATCGGCGCTCGCGTGTGGCGGGCGATCCACTGGCTCGCGTACGCGTGCTGGCCGGTGGCGGTGCTGCACGGCATCGGCACCGGGACGGACCGGTCGTCGCGGTGGATGATCGCGATCGACGCGGTCTGCATCATCGCCGTCGGGGTGGCGCTTGTCTGGCGCGCGCTCGCGGCTCCTCCCGATCCCCTCGCGGACGAGCGTCGTCTGGCAGCGGAACGCGCCTCGTTCGGGACCGGACGATGAGCATCGCGCTGCTCGCCGGGCCGCCGGCCGCTCACGGGATGGAGTCCTTTGTGGAGCACCAGCAACGCCTCGGCGCGTTGACCCTGGCGCGGCAGGCGCTGATCGACACGATCGAGCGCAGCAACCTCCGGGGCAAGGGTGGAGCGGGGTTTCCAGTTGCAACCAAATGGCGATCGGTCGCGTCGCAGCAGGCGGGGCCCCCCGTCGTGCTCGCCAACGGCGGCGAGGGAGAGCCACTGAGCCGCAAGGACCGCATGCTCATGGAGCAGCGCCCTCACCTGGTCATCGACGGTGCACTGCTCGCGGCCGACACGGTCGGCGCGGATGAGATCGTCCTGTATGTCGGCGCCGACCACGTCGGCGCCATCCAGGCCGTGCATCGCGCCGTGACCGAGCGCCCGGGGGCCGAACGCGCGCGCCTCCGTCTCATCAGCGCGCCGGTCCGCTACGTCTCCGGTGAGGAGACCGCGGCCGTGCACTTCGTCAACGCGGGGATCGCCCTTCCCACATCGATTCCGCCCCGTCCGTTCGAACGCGGGATCGACGGTCGCCCGACCCTCGTTCAGAACGTCGAGACCCTCGCCCACGTGGCGCTGATCGCTCGATACGGCGATGAGTGGTTCCGCTCGCTCGGTGCCGGCAACGCGTCCGGGACGACGCTCGTCACCGTCGGTGGCGCGGTGCCGCAGACGGTGCTGATCGAGATTCCGCAGGGCATGGGGCTCGCCGACGCCGTGAACGTCGCCGGCGGCATTACGTCAGACAGCGACGCGGTCCTGCTGGGCGGGTACTTCGGAGGCTGGGTCGAGTCCGGCACAGCGTGGGGACTGTCCCTGGACGCCGATACGCTGCGCCAGCAGGGATTTGCGCTCGGCTGCGGTGTGATCGCCGTGTTGCCGTCCGGGCGTTGCGGCGTCGTCGAGACCGCGCGAATCCTCGCGTATCTCGCCCACGAAAGCGCTCGACAGTGCGGTCCCTGCACCTTCGGCCTCCGCGCGATCTCCGCAGCCGCGGGGCGCGTCGCCGGCCTGTCGTCAACGCCCGGCGACCTTGAGCACATCCAGCGGTGGGCGGGGCAGCTGGCGGGACGCGGTGCATGCCGTCATCCCGACGGCGCGGCCGGTTTGCTCGCCTCCGCACTTCGCGTCTTTGCCGGCGAGTTCCAGTTTCACTACCGTGAGCGGCGCTGCAGCATGGCCGGCGCCGCGGCGGCGGCATCATGAGCGATCGAGTCGCGCTCGCCATCGACCGCATCAAGTGCGACGGTCATGGTGTCTGCGCGGATCTGGTCCCCGAACTGATCGAACTCGATGACTGGGGGTACCCGATCATTCGGGCAGGTGCGATCCCGCCGTCCGTGCTCCCTCACGCGCGCCGGGCGGTTGCGGGTTGCCCGACGCTCGCGCTGCGCCTCCAGCGCATCGCCGCTCGCCGCTGAAGCGACGTCAGCTCCGTTTGAGGAAGAGGTCGAACTCCATCGTCGCCGTGCTGTCGACGGTGACAAAGCCGCCGACGTTTGGTGCCTGCATGTCGAACTCGCCCCAGGGAAAGGTGATTGAGCCCACCACCTCGATCTGCGAGCCTGAGAGCCGTGCGTGCACCGGAATCGTCACCGTCTTCGTCGTCCCGTGAATGGTGAGCGCGCCCTGCAGCGACACCTTGATCTCGGCCCCAGACGTCGCGTCCGCGAGCAGCGTCAGTGGCGTTGACAGTACGAACGTCGCGTGCGGGAACTGCGCACTCTCGAGGCCGAGCGTCTGGATGTGGCTGTCGCGCATGGACTGATCACTGGTCAGGGATTGCACGTTCACGGTGAAGGACGCGGCACTCAGGCTCAGCGCACCCTCCGAACCGGTGATGGTCGCGCTGCCGGTGATCTGCGACGTGCGTCCGACCGCGTCGCTCGGCGCCGAGAGGAACGCGAGCCGCTCGTGAACGCGATACCCGGCAACGGACTTCGATGCGACGACCCAGGTCCCGGCGACTCCGGTGGAGGTGAGCGTCGGAGACGCGGTCGTCGCCGATGGCGACGCCAATGCCAGCGGTGAAGGGGCGGAGTGGCTGAGCAGAACGAAATAGATGAAGAGCACGCCGGCCGCGCCGGCTGCGACGACGGCTCCCAGCACGGTGAGCGTCCATGCGCGCACCGTCCGGGGGCGAGGGAAGCGGCGTGTCGCCCTCGGCATCAGATCTCCTTCCCTCGGGACACTAGAGCCACCCGCTCAGAGCCCGCCCTGATATCCCTGTGAGTCTGCTCAGAGATCGCCGTGACCTCACAGACACCTCCCAGCTTCCTCGTGGCCCGCGTCAAGGTGCGGTCGCCAGGCTGTACTCATGAACGATCTGATGGCCGTGACGAGCGCCCCCATCCTCGACATCGTGATCCCCGTGTTCAACGAGGAGCGCGTCCTGGAGCGGAGCGTGCGAGCCCTGCACACCCATGTGCAGGAAGCCTTGCCCTTCGCGACCCGAATCACCATCGCCGACAACGCGAGTGAGGATGCGACGCGAGCGATCGGCCTGCGCCTCGCGGCAACACTCGATGGCGTGCACTTCACCCACCTCACTGAGAAGGGTCGCGGACGTGCGCTGCGCAGCGCGTGGATGGCGAGCGATGCACGCGTCCTCGCGTACATGGACGTGGATCTCTCGACCCGACTCGACTCGCTCGCCGCTCTGATCGCGCCGTTGCTCTCCGGCCGTTGCGACCTCAGCATCGGCAGCCGCCTCGCGCCCGGCGCCCGCGTGACCAGAAGCCTGGAACGTGACGTCATCTCGCGCACCTACAACCTCCTGCTTCGAAGCGTGCTGCACGCTCAGTTTCGCGACGCGCAGTGCGGATTCAAGGCGATACGCGCGCAGGTTGCGCACGACCTGCTTCCCATGGTGCGCGACGACGGGTGGTTCTTCGATACCGAGCTGCTCGTCATCGCGCAGCGTTCCGGTCTCCGCATCTATGAGGTACCGGTGGAATGGGTCGAGGACCCGGACTCGCGCGTGAACATTCCACGCACGGTTGTCACTGATCTGCGCGGTGTGCTGCGCCTGCTCGGCGAGACGGCGCCGGCGGCGCCGGCGCTGCGCCCTCAGACCGCTCAGCCCCAGGAGGTGCGCTGATGGCCGCTCCGAACCGACGCATCACCCCCGCCGAGCGCGATCGCGCACTCCGCCTGCGTGGCAGGCTCACCACGTCGTTCGGGGTTGTCGGCACCGCCGCCGTGGCAGCCCTCGCCGTGGCCGCAGCGCACACACACGTGGGGACATCGACCGCGACAAGCAGCGCAACGACTTCCGTGACGTCGTCCACCGGGACGACGGCCACAACCACGACTCCGTCTTCGTCGTCCTCATCGTCGGCATCCACGAGCACCGGCTCGTCGTCGCTGTCCACCGGGTCGGCGAGCACCGGTAGCTCATCCTCAGCGAGTACCGTCAGCGGCGGCTCATGACTCTTGCCGCGCATCGAGGTACCGCTCTCGGGACGTCGATGCACGTGGTGGTCACCGAACCCGACACCCTCGGTGACGCCACGGCCGCGGTCGAAGCGGTGGTCCGCGCCATCGACGAGGCCTGCAGCCGCTTCCGCGACGACAGCGAGCTGAGCCGTCTTCAGGCCGGTGAGGGCCGGCACGAGTCGATCGTGTCGCCGCTGCTGGCGGAGGCACTGTCCACGGCGCTCCGCGCGGCCGAGGTCACCGACGGCGCGGTCGATCCGACGGTCGGCGAAGCGGTGCGCAACGCCGGATACACCGTCGACTTCGCCGCGGTGCCCGCCGATGGAGCACCCCTGGTCCTGGCGGTGTCCCCGGTCCCCGGATGGAGGCGGATCCACCTGTATCCCGCGACCCGCCGGGTGGAGATCGATCCGGGGGTCGAGGTCGACCTCGGAGCGACAGCCAAAGCGCTGGCGGCGGATCTCGCCGCTGCGGCGGCGCTCCAGGCGATGCACCGCGGCGGCGTCCTGGTCAGCCTCGGAGGAGACGTGTCGGTTGCCGGCGAGCCACCCGAGGAGGGATGGCACATCCAGATCGCCGAGGACAGCCGCGCGGAGATCACGCCCGACGGCGAGACGATCGCCATCCGCGCCGGCGGCGTGGCCACGTCGAGCACGACCGTTCGCCGCTGGCGGCGCGGCGGCATCGAGTTGCACCACATCATCGACCCGGCCACCGGCCTCCCCGCCGCCGGCCCCTGGCGGACGGTCAGCGTCGTGGCGGGAAGCTGCGTGGATGCCAACATCGCCGCCACCGCGGCGATCGTTCGCGGCGCCTCGGCGGCGGCATGGCTCGACTCGGCCGGGCTGCCGGCTCGGCTCGTCGATCGGAGCGGTGCCATGACCCGGGTGGGCGGCTGGCCCGCCCCGGTGGCTCAGGCGTCCTGAGCGATCAGCTCCTGGACCGAGCGCTGGTAGCGGCGTGTGTCGTCGTACACGCCGTGGCTGGCGACGCTCGCGTCCCCCTGGTAGTACCCGACGAGCGTGGCCGGGATGTCCGCCTCGTGCTTGGTCATCAGGTGTCGCAGCAGCATCGCGCCGGCCACGACGTTGTCCTGGGCGCGCCAGATGTCGAGGTGCGTTCCCGCAAGGTGGCGCGACACCCACTCGCCGGTGAACGGCTCCAGCTGCATCACCCCGACCGCGCCGGTCGGTGACACGCGATCCTGCCACCACTCGGACTCCGCCCAGGCGACGGCGCGAAGCAGGCGAACATCGACCCCGACGTCCGCCGCGACGAAGGTCACGAGAGCGTTCATCCGGGTGAGGCGGCCGGGGACGACCAGCTCGTCGCCCTGTGCGATCGGCGCGTTGACGCCGATGCCGTTGGTCCGCGCGAGCGCCGTGGGATCGACGCCGAACCGGCGCGCGATCTCGAACACGCCTTCGCCACGACCGACGCGATAGGTCTCGCTGTCAGCCGCGCCGCGCGCGTACGCGGGCAGCGTCAGCGAGGCGTCGGGGATCTGCAGCATCTGACCGACCCGGATGAGCTCGGGCGCGGCCATCCGGTTGGCATCGAGCAGCGCCGCGACGGTGGTGCCATGGCGGACCGCGATGTCGGAGGCGGTGTCGCCGGGGCGCACGACGTACGAGGTCGCGAAGACGGCGGACGGGATGGTGGCCACGGCGGTAGCGCCGAGCGCGGCAGCGGCAAGACGAGACCTTGTCGTCATCGGGTTCCTCTGTGGTGGGACGTTGAGAGAGAAGATGGGAACCGGCCGCCCGCTGGCGACCACTGCAGCGTAGGCACAGTAGATCGCGCGCGTCAAGCGTTGCAGTCGGCCGTAACGGTTTCGTCACAACCGAGTCCCCTCCGTGTGAACTGTCATCGAATCGGCCCGAGTGCTAGGCTTCGATCGAAAGCCATGCGACTTCCGAGCCTGCCGCGCACCTCGCTGCCGACCACATTCCTGGCCGCGTCCTGCGGCGCGGGACTGGGCATCGTCACCTTCGTGCTCTGCGCCTGGCTGCACGCCACCGGGGCCACCGGGACGGCGGCGCTGCTCGCCGAGACCGCGCTCCTTGTGGCGCTCGCCTGTGTCGCGGCCTTCGCGCTCTTCGACGGCAACACCCGACTGCGCGGCGCGCGCGTGCCGATCAACCGGGCGCTGCCTCCCGCGTGGTGGCCGCGCGATCCGGATTCCGTGTCGCTCCTTGCGGCATGTGTCGGTGCGCCGCTCGTGATCGGCGCCGGCGCGGCGGTCCTGCTCTTCCGCTGACCGCACCCCGGCTGAGCATCAGCCGGTCAGTTGCGCGATTCCCCAGCGAGCCGACTCCCGAACGACCGCGTCCGGATCGCGCTCCGCGCTTCGTCGCAACGCCGGCAACGCCGCGCGATCCCCGGCGTTTCCCAATGCGATGGCGCAGTTGCGCGCGAGGCCGGCGCGTCCCGTGCGCGCGACTGCGGTGCCTCGAAAACGCGTGGTGAACTCATCGTCGGTGAGCTCGAGGCACTCGATCAGGTCGGGATGCGGCACCGGGCCGCGCGCGGTCGTCGCGGTATCGACGTCGAGCGGCTGCGGAGCAAGGCGATCGTTGATGGGGCACGCCTCCTGACAGAGATCGCAGCCGAAGGCCCACGTCCCCATCAGCGGTCGCAGCTCGTTCGGAATCGAACCGCGATGCTCGATTGTGAGGTAGGAGATGCAACGCGGGGCATCGATGACACCGGGTGCGAGGATCGCCCCGGTCGGGCATGACGGGATGCAGGCGGTGCAGCGCCCGCACCCGCGGCGTGACGGCTCGTCCTCCGGGAGTTCCAGGGATATCGCGATCCCCGCGAGGAGCACGTACGACCCGGCCGCCGTGGTGATCACCGACGCGTGCTTGCCCGCGAACCCGACGCCCGCCCGCTCGGCGATGGCGCGATCCAGTGCCCATCCGTGGTCGATGAAGCGTTTCGCTCGGACGCCGTCCACCCGACCTTGGAGCCACTCCATCAGCGCGTCGCAGCGTCGCGCGAGGAGGTCGTGATAGTCGACCGCACGGCCGGCGTCCTGCGTGCACGCGTACGCCGACATGCGACCCCGGACCGCTCCGCCGGCGTCATCGCTCGTCGGCCGCGACCGCGCGGGTGGGTATGGCCAAGCCAGGGCGACGATGGACCGCGCCCAGGGGTAGCGCCCGCCGATGTCGGCCGACGCCGCGACGCGCTCTCGGGTGTACCAGGGCATGCCGTCCATGCGTCCGGCATCGATCGCCGCGAGCGCGCGGTCTCGCGCCTCCACAAAGGGGCGCACCGACGTGACCCCGCAGGCCGCGAACCCGAGGCGCCGCGCCTCGAGACCCAACTCCGCCTTGAGCGTCGCGGCATCCATGGGATGGGCCATCTCCGTCGATGATGGTCGCACGGGCCGCACACCGTAGGATCGAGGGCATGAACGCCAGCGCCGGCGGCGCCCGGCTGCCGCGCCTGCTCTGCATCATGGGCTCGGGCGAGACCACCCCGACGATGGTGTCGGTGCACGCGGACCTGCTCTCACGGCTGGGGCCTCGGCCGGTCCCGGCCGTGCTGCTCGACACCCCGTTCGGCTTCCAGGAGAACGCCTCCGACATCAGCGAGCGCACCGTCGCGTACTTTCGCGACCGGGTGGGGTTCCCCATCAGCGTCGCTTCGTTTCGCAGCCGGGAGCAGGGCGACGGCGCTCGAATACGAGACCATGCTGGCCCCGTCGCCGAGGCACGCTACGTGTTCGCCGGACCGGGAAGCCCGAGCTATGCGCTCCGGCAGTGGCTCGGCACCGCGGTTCCCGATCTGCTTGCGGCGAAACTCCGCGACGGCGGTTGCGTGACGCTGGCGAGCGCGGCGGCGGTCGGTCTCGGCGTCTGCTCCCTGCCGGTGTACGAGGTCTACAAGGTCGGTGAGGAGCCGCGATGGCTCGAGGGGCTCGACCTGCTCAGCGTGACCGGCCTGCGCGCCGCGGTAGTGCCGCACTACAACAACGCCGAGGGTGGGACGCACGACACACGGTACTGCTACATGGGCGAGCGGCGTCTCCGCATCCTCGAGTCAATGCTGCCGAACGGTGTCGACATCCTCGGTGTCGACGAGCACACCGCGGCGATATTCGACCTGGATGCCGGTACCGTGTCGATCCGCGGGCGCGGCGGCGTGACCTGGCGTCACAAGGGCGCATCCCAGCGATTCGAGAGCGGCACGACGATGCCCGTGGGCGCTCTCGCCGCGGGTGTGGCGGCGAGTGATGACGCTGCCGCCGCAACCACCGCCAGTCGTGAGACCGCAGTCGAGGACGGCGCACTCCCCTCGACGGGCGTTTCCCCATTCCTCGAGGAGGTCACGCGGCAGTCGGATGCCGCCGACACCGCGCTCGCATCGCGCGACGTTGACGGCGCGGTCGGCGCCGTGCTGGCGATCGATGCGCACATCCACGAGTGGGCCGCCGACACCCTCGACTCCGACGAGCAGGACCGTGCCCGCGAAGCGCTCCGGCGTTTCGTCATCCGCCTCGGGGACCTGGCTCGCAACGGCGCCGCCGATCCCCGCGAGCCGCTCGCTCCGGTCGTGGATCGTATTCTCAATCTGCGCGTGCAGATGCGCACCGCCGGTGAGTACGCGCTCGCCGACAAGCTTCGCGACGCGCTGGTCGACGCCGGCGTCGAGGTGCATGACACTCCTGCGGGTGCGACCTGGGAGGTCGCCGTCGCTCCGACTCAGTGACCGCGCCGGCGTGTCAGGCGGTCGCCTCACCCTCGGCTTCGGGATCGAACTCCATGGCGCGTGGGCGTCCGAGCCAGTATCCCTGACCGGCGGTGACCCCCAGTGCGGCGAGACGGTCGGCGGTCGCCTCGTCCTCGATGCCCTCGGCGATCACCGTGGACCCGGAGCTGCGCGCATAGGCGACGGTCGCCTCGATGACGGCGCGAGCGCCCCGCTCGACGCACGCCTGCGCGATGCTCTTCGCGACCTTCACGTACTCCGGGACCGCGGCGGCGAGCAGCTCGAGCGTCGAGTGACCCTCGCCGATGTCGTCGAGCGCGAACTGGAAACCGTGCTCGCGATAGCTGGCGAGGACCATCCGCAGTCTCTGCTGGTCCGCGATCGACTCCCGTTCCGTGATCTCGAGCACGATGGTGTCGGGGGCACGTTCCGCCCAGCGGGCGAGCAGGAGCATGTGATCCACCGGGTGGAGCGGATCCAGGAGCATCGCCGCCGAGACGTTGAGAAAGAGCGGGTCCGACGGGGGCAGCGCCGCCGACGCCGACATGGCGATCCGCCTGCAGATCCAGTCGATCTCCTTGGTGACACCGCGCCGGTGCGCCAGTGCGAACACGTCCTCCACGCCGTCGACCGGGTCGCGCAGGCCGGGGACGCGGGCGAGCGCCTCCCATCCGATCGGACGGTGATCGCTCAGCAGCACGATGGGCTGGAACACCGCCTGAATCACCCGGCGCTTGCTGAGGATCGCGTCCAGCATGG
>ODAK010001421.1_pt1 | contig 26214 bp, 29 predicted proteins | sample 1539591 | NCBI WGS metagenome assembly ODAK01 (sample SAMEA3539303, study PRJEB22396) | soil metagenome | biome: tundra; feature: field; material: soil | place: USA | collected 2010-05 | depth 0.15 m
TGTCCTGAATCGAGCCGTTCAGCGCGTGGCCCATGTGCAGCGCGCCGGTGATGTTGGGCGGCGGGATGGCGATCGAGTAGTTCTCGGACGCAACGCCCTCCGGGGCCGGATGGAACAGTCCTGACTCCAGCCAGGCGCGGAGCAGCGCCGGCTCGACCGACGCCGGCTCGAAGCGCTTGCGCGACTTCAGCTCAGAGATCTTGCGCGACTGCGCCACCGCGATGAGTCTACGGGCGGCGCGCGCGGACCGGAGCGCTCGCGGGCGGCCCGAACCGGCCGGCGCTGGGGTGGGAATCAGCCCGCTTCTTCGAGGCTCTCGTTCGCCGCGGCCGGCTCCTCCGCGACGGCCTCGGTGACCAGCGTCGGCGTGAGACCTTTCTCGACCGTCTCGCGCGTCACCACGCACTTCTTCACGTCGCGGCGCGACGGCAGCTCGAACTGCACCTCGAGCAGCACCTCTTCGATGATCGAGCGCAGACCGCGCGCGCCGGTCTCGCGCTCGAGCGCCTTCTCCGCCACCGCGACCAGCGCGTCGTCGGAGAACACGAGCTCGATCCCGTCGAAGGAGAAGAACCGTTGGAACTGCTTGACGAGCGCGTTGCGCGGTTCGGTGAGGATCGCCACGAGGTCCGTGTGGGTCAGCTGGTGGACGGCGGACATCACGGGCAGGCGTCCGATGAACTCGGGGATCAGGCCGTAGAGCACGAGATCCTCGGGCAGGCAGCTCTCGAAGATCTCGCCGGTGTCCTTGAAGCTGCGCGAGGCGATCGCGGCACCAAAGCCGACGCCCTTGTGGCCGATCCGTCGCTCGATCACGCGATCGAGGGTGGCGAACGCACCGCCGCAGATGAACAGGATGTTCGTCGTGTCGATCGTCAGGAACTCCTGGTGGGGGTGCTTGCGCCCGCCCTGCGGCGGCACCGAGGCCTGCGTGCCCTCGAGGATCTTCAGCAGCGCCTGCTGGACGCCCTCGCCGGAGACGTCGCGCGTGATCGACGGGTTGTCGGCCTTGCGCGCGATCTTGTCGACCTCGTCGATGTAGATGATCCCCGTCTCGGCCTTCTTGACGTCGTAGTCGGCGGCCTGGATCAACTTGAGCAGGATGTTCTCGACATCCTCGCCGACGTAGCCGGCCTCGGTCAGCGCGGTCGCGTCGGCGATCGCGAACGGCACGTTGAGGATCCGGGCGAGCGTCTGCGCCAGCAGCGTCTTGCCGCAGCCGGTCGGACCGAGCAGCAGGATGTTCGACTTCTGCAGCTCGATCTCGGCATCGTCGGCGGCCATCATCTGGACGCGCTTGTAATGGTTGTAGACGGCGACCGAGAGCGTGCGCTTGGCGTTGTCCTGCCCGATCACATACTCGTCGAGCACGTCGTAGATCTCGCGCGGCTTGGGCAGATCGGAGATGTCGAAACTGGCAGGAGCGACCAGCTCCTCATCGATGATCTCGTTGCAGAGATCGATGCACTCGTCGCAGATGTAGACGCCGGGACCGGCGATCAGCTTCTTGACCTGTCGCTGGGACTTACCGCAGAAGCTGCACAGCAGCTGCTCGTTGGAATCGGTCGGCCGAGCCATCGACCACTCAGTGCTCCGTGATCACGCGGTCGATAATGCCGTAGGCGGTGGCTTCCTCCGAGCTCATGAAGTAGTCGCGCTCGGTGTCGGTCTTGACGTCCTCGACCGTCTTGCCCGTGTGCAGCGCGATGATCTCGTCGAGTCGCCGGCGCACGTCGATGATCTCCCGTGCATGGATCTCGATGTCGGTCGCCTGCCCCTGGAAGCTTGAGCTGACCTGGTGGATCAGGATCTTCGCGTTCGGCAGCGCCATCCGCTTGCCCTTCGCGCCGCCGGCGAGCAGCAGCGCGCCCATCGACATCGCGATGCCCACGCAGATCGTCTGCACGTCTGGCTTGACGAACTGCATCGTGTCGTAGATCGCAAGCCCGGCGTACACGGATCCGCCAGGCGTGTTGATGTACAGCGAGATGTCCTTGTCAGGGTCCTCGCTCTCGAGATGCAGCAGCTGCGCGACGATCAGGTTGGCGATCTGGTCGTCGATCGGCGTCCCCATGAAAATGATCCGCTCGTTGAGCAGACGGCTGTAGATGTCGAAGGCGCGCTCGCCCCGCGAGGTCTGCTCGACAACCATCGGGATCAGTGGGCTCATGGTCCTCGCTTTGTTTCGCTTGCCCGGCTCGATTCCTCCTGGCAAGTGCAAAGCAGCACCGCCTCCAGGCCAAGTCTACCAATCGGACTTTGCCGCTCTGGCGCTACATTGGCCGCTCTGGCGCTACGGACGACGTCGCAACACCGCCGCGCGCCGCCGGCGCGGGCGCCGCCGTGGATCTGAATGAAGCTAGGACCCAGGGGTCCAGAGCTTCTCGCGCGCCGCCGCTCGCTCGGGCGTGATCGCCACCGCGGCCTCGACGAGACGCTCGAGCGCCTGCTCGGCCGCCACGTCTGCGCGCAGGTCCTCGAGCCGCCCGGCCCGGCGCAATTGCGCAAGCAGCTTCTTGGGTTCGGGAACCCGGCCATTCTCATCGGGCTCGACGCTGCCCTCCAGCGCCGCCAGCAGATCTTCGTCGCTCGGCTCGATCGCCTCGGCGGCCACGATCGCGGCGATCACGGCCTCGGCCCGCAGCGTGCGTTCGGCGTTCGGTCGAGCGCCGGCGATCAGCTCCTCTTCCGTCGAGCCGCTGATCTGGAGGTAGGCCTCCTTGCTGATGCCGCGGTGCGAGAGCGAGTGCAGGCCGCGTTCAAACGCCTCCCTCGAGCGCGCGTCAATCAGCTCATCGGGCAGCGTGATGGTCGCGGCGGCCGCCGCCGTCTCGAGCACCGCGTCGCGAAACTCGCGTTCGACGGCGCGCTCGTCGAGGACCAGCAGCCGGCTGCGGAGGTCGTCGCGCAGTTCCGCGAGCGTGTCGAAGCCCGCCGCGTCGAGCGCGAAATCGTCGTCGAGCGCGGGCAGCACCTTCTCGCGCACCTCCGTCACGCTGACGGCGAAGAGCGCGGCGCGCCCGGCGAACTTCTGCGCACCGTAGTCGTCGGGGAAGCTGAGCTCGAGTGTGCGCTCCTCGCCGGCACTCGCACCGACGATCCCGTCCTCGAAGCCTGGGATCAGCCGCCCGGCTCCCAGCTCGACCAGTTGTGCGCGGCCCTCCCCGCCCTCGACCGGTTCGCCGTCGACCGTGGCGGCGAAGTCGATCACGACGAAGTCGCCCATGGCCGCAGCGCGATCCACGGGCTCGAGGCGCGCGAGCCGGTCGCGAGCCTGTTCGAGCTGAGCGTCGATCTGCTCATCGGCAACGGCCGTCTCGCGCCGCGGCGCCTCGATCCCGCGCCACTCTGCGAGCGTGGCAACGGGGCGCACGCCGATCTCGAACGAGAAGGTGAACGGCTCGCGCTCCGCTGGCAGCTCGCCGAAGGTGATGTCGGGATCGCCCACCGTGACGATCCGCGACTCGCCGATCGCCGCCGAGTACCAGCGTGCCATTCGTTCGCGCACGGCGTCGTCTAGCACGGCCTCGCGGCCCATTCGCCCGATCACGACGGGCGCGGGCACCTTGCCCTTGCGAAAGCCGGCGAGCTTGAGGTCGCGGCCGATTCGCTGCGCCGCCGCCTCCGTGGCGCGTGAGACCTCCTCGGGCGATACCTCGACCTCGACGCGCACGCGCGATTGCGGCAGCTCGGTCACGGTCGTCTTGACGGCGGAAGGCATTCCGGGGCGCAACGATACCCTCACGCGCCGCGCGGGACGCGCCGCGACGCGGTCGGTCCACCAAGCGGCTGAGCCGTCGCTCCGCCTCGCGGCCGATCTGCGCGAGTCTTGATCCTCGCGCTCTGGGCGACCGTCTGGCTGGCCGTCGGCGCTTGGCGTACGCGTACGCGCGACGCCTGAGCGGGGCGCGCGACCGCGCGCCCCGCGTGGCGGCTCACGCCGTCCGGCGCCGGCCGGCCAGGCCCGCGCCGGCAACGATCAATGCGATCGCCGCCAGCACGATCGCGACGATGGCAAGCGTGTTGGAACCCGAACTCGAGGTCGCCGTGGTGGCGCTCGCCTGCCCCGTCGGGACGAACCCTGGCAACGGACCCGCCTCGTTGCCGGCGACATCCTCGATCACCCCGCCCGCCTTGGTGATATTGATCGTCGGTGCCGGATAGCTCGCCGATGGTGGTCCGATCCAGAAGGCGTTCTGACCGTTTGAGTAGTACTCGACCGTCTTGAACGTCAGCGACTTCCCGGCGAGGTTCGACGGGATCGTGATCGCCAGCGGGAACTGCTCGAAATACCCGTTCTCGATCCGGCCGAGCGTCGAGCGGTCACCGCTCCACGTGATCTGGGAAACGACCTGGTTGACCGGCCCGTCTGGCGTCTGCAGCGGCGTCTTCAGGTTCGTGATCGTTGCCTGGGCCGTCCAGCCGGGGATGTTCGCCACGTTGACGTCGGTGAAGCCCGGCGGTAGCTGCGTGACCACCTTGTAGGCGTACGCGCCCGGCTGCTCGCCTGGTACCCGGACGTTGAGCGTCACGAACGCCCCAGCGGGGATCTCGTTCGGGTGCAGGCTGATGTGGGCCGCGGCGACGGCCGGCAATGCGAGCGCGGCGACCGCCGCGATCAGGCTTGCTAGTCGCTTCACTGATACTCCCTTCACGTTTGTTGACGGACTCCGTGACAGCCGTCGTCGGTGGTGGGGCGCGACCGGCGAGCGAGCAGGCCAGCGGATCGGGAGCGGGCACGACGATCGGGACCGTCCGAGCCGGCGCGGCCGGCCGCGGCGCTCTGCGCCCACGCCGCCGGCGAGCCAGCCTTGCCACCGTCTCCTCGCCGGGATAGCGTCCAAGCGCGAGCAGCAACCACAGCCCCAGCGCGGGTGCGAGAAACAGCGCATCGTGGAGCGCCACAGCGTTCACCGCAGCGGAACCTTCAGCGTCACGCTGTACTGATCGAACAGCGACACCCGGTCGGTGATCGTCACCGACCAGGTCCCGGCTGGCGAAAGAACCGCATCGGGCACCGTGTAGTGACCAGGACCGGTCACATCGGCCTGCTCGGGCAGCGGACCGATCCCCTTGGATGGCAGCGCCGCCGTTACCGTGAGCTGCTTGGTCTGCGTGAACGGCGCGCCGCTGGTGGCGTAGATCAGGTATAGGTGCATCGCGTTGGCGCCGACCTGCGCGGGCGCGATGTAGGCCTCGAGCTCGGCCGGACCGAGCCGCGTATTCAGCGCGAAGGGTCCGCTGGCAGCATCGATCGGCGGGGCGTACGCGACGAGCGCAGCTGTGACGGCGAACACGCACGCCATGGCCGCGAACTCGCCGCGCGTCGAGCGCCGCAACAACACGCCCGTCTCACCCGGCGTCGAGCCTGCGGCGAGGAGGCGTCGCAGTGTCGGAATCACGCGCTCGCGGTTGATCGCCCCGAGCCCGATCAGGAAACCCAGCAGGCCGGTCTTGAGCAGCACGAGCTCGCCGTAGGTCGAGTGCGTGAGGGCGTTCACGCTGCGAACGTCGATGTAGGCCTGGACGACTCCGCTGACCGCGAGCACCGCGACCGCGCCGAGCGCGAGCGGCGAGAACCGTCCGAGCACCTCGACGAGCATTCCGGTGCGCGCCTGCGGCTCGACCGTGCGCGTCGCCGCCGGGAGCGCAAAGACGATGCACGCGATCCCCCCCACCCAGACGCTTGCGGCCAACACGTGGCCGACGTCGGCGGGGAAGAAGGCCCACACCGGCGCCTGGATCGAGGCGTGCCCGGCGAGGGCGGGCGTCGCGACGCTGTAGGCGCACACGGCCCCGAGCCAGAGGCGGAAGGCTCTCCGCTGCCGCAGCCCGAGCGCCCCCAGCGACACGGCGAACAGCGCCGCCCTCACCCCCCAGAGCCAGCCGAAGCGACTGGAGAGCACGTTCGAGACGACCGACCACTTCAGCGACCCCCACAGCGACAGACCTGACGCCTCCGCTCCCTGCAGCAGGATCCCGAGCACGGCGACCAGAAGCCCGAGCGCGAGGCCCGCCCCCAGCAGCAGCCACACCCTGCGCTCGAAGACGCCGCCGAGCAGCCCCGGCGGCGTCACCCAGAGCAGGAAGACCAGCGTGCCCACCACCAGCGCGATCGTGAGGTAGTCGAGCGCTCGCACCGCGCCGAACGCGACGTTGGTCACCGGCCCCGCCCGATTTCGGCCGATCAGCCCGGCGACCGTCTGCGTCGAGCGCGACGCGTGACCGATGTTGAACACGAGACCCCCGTAGACGATGTGGGTGTCGGCTGAGATCACCCGGTAGGTCGCGGTGTAGGTGCCGTCGGGGAGCTGTGCAGGCAGGCCGACGCCCATCCAGTGCTCGTTGCCGTCGGGATGCGAGACGTTTCCGTCGTCGACCTCGGCACCCGTCCCGTTGTAGACACGCACGGCACCGAGCGTGCCGCCGACGGCCTGGTTGAACTCGAAAATCACCGCGCGCGGCGTCGTTCTGACGGTCGTCCCCGTCACGGGCTGGGTGCCGACCAGCACGGCGTGCGCCGACGCGATCGCGGGAAGAACCGCGAACGCGGCGAGCGCCGTCGCAAGCACAGCTGTGAAAGTACGTGGATGGGGCATTGCTCCTGCCTGTTCGGACCGACGGAGAGGACGCACGCCCCTCCCGGTCCGGGCGGAGCGCGTCAGCTCTGCAGCGCCACCGGTGGCGGGCGCGTCGCAAGCGCCCACGAAAGCAGCGCGCTGCCGCGTGGCAGCAGCGCCCACGGCGCCCGAGCCGCCACGCTGAGGCGAACCGCGACACGGCGCGCGCGTCTGCGGCGCCGGGACGCGATCGCGACGAGGCGCCGCTCGCCCGGGAAGCGGCGGGCGAGGAGCACCAGCGCCAGCAGCAGCGCCGGCGCCATGAACAGCAGCCCGTTCACCAGGCCTCGCGGGGCGGCGTGGGACCGCGCCGCCGGCGCACGAGGATCACCAGAGCCGCTCCTCCCATCACGACCACGATGAACGCGATGATTGCACCAATCGGGATGGAAAACGACTTCTCGGCGTTCCAGAAGAGCTTGCCGTACAGGTAGCCCTTGGTCGAGCCGACCTCGATCGGCACGTACCAGGCGAAGATCAATGTCCTGCGGTGCACATCCTTGACCGCCACGGGGGTCGCCGGGCTGGTGTAGTGGATGCGGTGATCGTGCCAGGTGTACTCGCCGGTCTTCGCCAGCGTCAACCAGTTCAATGGGTAGCCGCTGGCGCTCGCCGACGCCGGCACGTTGGCGTAGTTCGCGAAGAAGCTCTGGTCGAGGTAGTAGGCCTTCGAGGTCGTGTTCACCTGTACGGTGCCGTTGGGGAGGATCTGCGCATACGGTCCGCCGTCGTAGGCCACGTTCGCCGACGACTGCGAGTAGCCGTAGACCGTCACGGTCCGGCCGCTGTGGTTGATCACCTCGATCTCGTCGTTGAGGTCGATCACCTTCCAGCTCACCCCCTTTACGACCGGATAGACCCGCTCGAGCATCGAGCTGTAGTGGGTGTTGGTGATGTCGGGGGTCTGGGAGACCGTGGCGTACGCGACGGGCACGAGCGCGAGGAACGCCAGCGCGACCAGGAGCAGCAGGCGGCGGGCCATTGCGCGTGGATGTTAGTGGCGGTGCTCGGGCGCCGGCGCAGCTCGCGGGCGTCGCTACGAGCGTACTGCCGCCCCAGCGCCCGCCCCGTAAGATCCACCGCGGTGAGCCGGGAAGCCTGGTCGGCACGATTGCTGCTGCCATGAAATGCCACCCGCCACAGTCATGCGCCCATTGAGCTCGCGGATCCCCGCCTGGCGACAGGAGTCGCTGCGCACGAACCTCTGGCTAGTGCCGTCGCTCGAGGTGCTGCTTGCGGTCGTGATCTTCGGCGGCACCTACGCGCTCGATCGGGCGGCCCACGGCGGCGACTTCACGTTGCCCTCGTGGGTGATCCAGCCGGGCGCCGACGGGGCGCGCCAGATCCTAACGACGATGGCGGCGGCCGTGATCACTGTCGTCGGGGTCGTCTTCTCGATCACGATTGTCGCCCTCACACTGGCCTCGACCCAGTTCGGCCCGCGGATGCTGCGCAACTTCATCCGCGACCGCGGCACGCAGCACACGCTCGGAGCGTTTGTCGCGACGTTCGTCTATTCCGTCCTGGCGCTTGTGGCGATCGGCAACGGCGCGCACAACCAGTTCGTGCCGAACATCTCGATCACCGTCGCGCTGCTCGCGCTCGTGCTCGACATGGGCGTCCTGATCTACTTCATCAACCACATCACCAATTCGATCCAGCTGCCCCAGGTGATCGCGAGCATCGCGCGCGACCTCTCGACGGCGATCGCGGCCGAGGGCTGGCGCGGAGAGTCTCACGCAGTCCCGCCCAACAGCCTGTCGCTCGCCGAGATCGAGCTCCAGATTGCCGCGTCAAGCGGCGTTGTGCGCACCGCCCGAAGCGGCTACCTGCAGTTCGTTCACTACGACACGTTGGTGCGCATCGCGAGCCGCTCGAATGCCGTGATCCGCCTGCACTACCGGCCCGGCCAGTTCCTCGTGCAGGGGCATCCGCTCGCGACCGTTTGGCCGGCGGAGGCGGCCGACACGGTCACACGCAGCCTCGAGCGAGCCCATCTCACAGGTCCCTACCGCACGCTGGCGCAGGACCTCAGCTTCGCCGTCGACCAGCTTGTAGAGATCGCGATCCGGGCCCTCTCCGCCGCGGTCAACGACACCTTTACGGCGCTGACCTGTATCGACTGGCTGGGCGAGAGCCTGTGCAAGATCGCCGCCGAGTGGTCGCCGACCCAGATCCACCGCGACGAGAGCGGCCAGATCCGCCTGATCTCGGCCGCGGTCGGCTATCAGCGGATCGTCGAGCGCGCCTACGAGAAGATCCGCCAGGCGAGCCGCGGCATGCCCGCCGTGATGATCCGCCAGCTCGACGCACTGGAGAAGGTCATGGAGTACACGACGACGAGCGCGCAGCGAGACGTGCTGATCGAGCAGGCCAACCGAATACAGACCGGGAACGTCGAGTCGGTCCCAGAGGTGGCCGATCGCGCCGACGTGACGCGCGTCTACGAGGCGGTACTCGCGGCGCGGGTGGCGGTGGAGCGACCGCGGGCCGGCTGACGCGCCGTCAACGCGTCCACGGACGAGCGCTGAGCAGCCACGCCGCCGCCCCGGCGAGCAGCACGGCGCAGAGCACCCAGCCGAGCGCGGTCGTTCCGAGTCCGACGTACTTCAGGCCAGAAGCGAAGATCACGAAGGTGATCGCCGGGCGCACGTAGCGATCGGGCACGCTCGAGGAGATCAGCGATCCGACCAGCACCGCCGGCACGCTGCCGAGCACGAGCGACACCGTCACTCCGACCTCGACATGCCCGAACGCGAGCGCGCCGAGCGCCGCTGCAAGCGTCAGCGGCACCGCCTGCGTGAGGTCGGTGCCGACGAGCTGCTTGGCGCCCAGCATCGGGTAGAGGAACAGCAGTAGAACGATCATCAGCGAGCCCGAGCCGACCGACGTCATGCCGACGATCACTCCGCCAAACATGCCGATCAGCACGGTCGGCAGCGGCCGGGCCTTCACCTGCTCGATCGCGCCCGTGCGCGTGCGTCCGGCGCGCCGGTCGAGCACGTAGCGCAGGACCATCGCCGATGCCCCCACGAGCAGCGCGGCGCCGAGCGCGATCTCGATGTTCTGCTGCGCCGCCTTCGAGTTCCCCATCACGTGCAGCAGATAGGCGCCGAGGAACGCCATCGGAACTGAGCCGAGAACCATCCAGCCGACCAGACCGCGGTTGACGGTGCCGCGGCGCAGATGCACGCCGGCCCCGATCGGGCGCATCACAACGGCCGCGACCAGGTCGCTCGAAATCGCAGCCGACGGGGTGACACCGAACAGCAGGATCAGCATCGGGGTCATCAGCGCGCCGCCGCCGGCGCCAGTCATCCCGACGAGAAGTCCGACCACGGCGCTGCCTAGGACGATGTAGGGATCGACGTGCATTTGTGTGCTCCCGCCAGCTGACCCTGACCCGGGCCGTAACGGACGGGGCATCGTAGACGACCGCACAGCCGGCACGGCAGCCCCTGCGAGGGCCACTCGCGCCCCTCGGCGGGCAACCGCGGCTTGTGCGTAAGCTGCGATGCGTGCCGAGCGCCGCGACGCCATACAGCGAGCTCGGCGCGGCCGACATCGTGGCGCTGATCCGCGAGCGCGAGCTGAGCTGCGTCGACGTCGCCGCGGCGGCCAACATCGCGATCAGGAAGCTTGACGGTCCGATTCACGCGTTCGCGTGCGAGGCCGGCGACCAGGCGATCGAGCGCGCCTACGAGCTCGACCGACTGCCGCCCGAGAGCGCCGCCCACCTGCCGCTGATCGGGGTGCCGGTCGCGGTCAAGGACGTCTTCGACACGGCCGAACTGCCGACCGAGTACGGCTCGCCGATCTATCGCGGGCACCGCCCGCGATCGGACGCTGCCCTCGTCAGCCTGCTGCGCGCCGCGGGGGCGCTGATCATCGGCAAGACCAAGGCCAGCGAGTTTGCCTGGATGCATCCCAGCGACACGCGCAACCCGCTCGATCTCGAGCGCACGCCCGGCGGATCGTCGAGCGGCTCGGCGGCGGCGGTGGCTGCGCGAATGGTGCCGCTCGCCACCGGCACGCAGACCGCCGGCTCGATCGTGCGCCCGGCGTCCTACTGCGGCGTGCTCGGCTTCAAGCCCACGTTCGGCGTACTGCCGCTGGCCGGCGTGCTGCCCACGTCAGCGACACTCGACACGGCTGGGCTCTTCGCACGCAGCATCGATGATCTCGAGCTAGCGCTCGAAGCGGTTTCCGCGGCGCCGGCCGGCATGGCCAGCGCTCGGGCGAGCCGCTCACTCGACGGCGCGGGCGGACCGAGCGGCGCCGAAGCGCTCACCGCTCCGCGGATCGGCTTCGCACGGATGGCCTGGGAGCGGTTGGAGGCGGCTGCAGGCAACGCAATCGACGGCTACCTCGACGCCGCGGCCGCCGCCGGAGCGGTGGTCGAGGACCTCCAGCCGCCGTTCGCATTCGAGCCTCTGATCGACGCGCAGAGGACGATCCAGCAGGCCGAGACGGCGTGGGCGCTCGGCCGAGAGGCGGACTGGCACGGCGAGTTGGTGAGCGAAGAGCTGCGGAGCTACATCGCCGAAGGCCGTGCGGTCGCGCGCGAGGACTATCTGGCTGCGCGCCGCGTCGCCGACGAGCAGCGCTGGCGCTGGCAGGAGCGCATGGCCGGCCTCGATGCCGTGCTCGCGCCAAGCACGCTCGGCGTGCCGCCGGTCGGCCTGCACTCCACGGGCGACTCGCTGCTGTGCCGTCCCTTCACGCTGCTGGGCGGACCGGCACTCGCGTTGCCGGGAGCCTGGACGCCAGACGGGCTGCCGGTCGGCTTGCAACTGGTGGGAGCGGTGCACGACGACCGGCGGGTGCTCGGCGTGGCTCGCTGGCTGCTCGTGCACCTCGGCCCGCGCTCGCCGACGGCCTGAACCAGTGCATGGTCGGGCGTCGCGATCGGCGAGCGCTGGTCGGCGAGTCCATCCATGTGACCGACGGGCATCGCGTCGGGCGCTGCGATGCGAGTACAGTCGAGCCATGACCGAATACTCGAATCCCGAACACGACGCCGAGGCCGCGAGGCGCCACCGCGAGGAGCGGCGCGCCGTCGAGGAAGCCGGCGGCGGCCAATCCGAGGGTTTCGAGCTCGCCGAGCAGGAGCTCATCGAGCACGCATCACACGGCGACGAGCACACGCCGGCGCGGATCTTGCGCGACGCGGAACCAGACGAGGAGTTCACCGACGCCATCTACGGCGAAGCCGACGAGGAAAGCCCTACCGACTGATCACCGTTGCGTCGAGCCAGCTGAGCGCGGCCACGAGCGCCGCGGGGTCGATCTGGTGGCCGAGGTCTGACTCACGGTAGGTGACATCGAGGCCACCGGCGGTCAACTCGTCGCGCGCGCGGTGACCGAAGTCGATAGCGATCACGGGGTCACGGCGACCGTGCGCGATGAACGTGCGCAGCCCCGCCCGGGACGCGAGGTCCGGCGTCCAGCCATCGACGACCGCCATGAAGCCGGAGATCGCGAGGATCCCCGCCGGCACCGGTCGGCCCCGACCCAGGCCGAGCGCGTAGCTCATCACGGCTCCCATCGAAAAGCCCCCGAGCACCGTGCGCTCGGGCTCGATCCCGGTGCGCGCCCACAGCTCGTCGTGCAGCGCGGCGAGTTCCCGACAGGCGGCGTGGAAGGTATCGGGGTCTGGATGGCCCACGTGCGGCACGACGTACCAGTGGCGACCTGGGAGTCCGGGCAACGACAAGGGCGCAGCCGGAGTGACGATGTGCAGCCGCCGGAGCGGATCGAGAGCATCGCCGAGTGGCAGCAGATCGAACTCGTCGGCGCCGCGGCCGTGGTGCAGGACGAGCAGTCCGTCGGGCTCGCCATCGGCCTGGCGCTCGCGGTACCCCAGCGGCGTCGAGTCTGCCATCGCTACGCCGCCCTGCCCGCCGCGACCCAGCGTTCGAGCAGATCGATTCGCGCCGGCGGCCAGGCGCCGTCGCACGGCATGGTGCCCGCGCGCAGGCGTTCGACGATTCGCTCAGCGCGCGTGCTGACCTCCTCGTGCGACCACAGGTCGAACGCGAAGCGCATCGAGTCGCGGTCGCGCTGGCGAAACAGGGGCTTGACGTGCTGCGCGAACGAGAGCAGCTCGTCCGGTCCGGGAAGCGCGATCTCCGGCTCGGCGGCGACTGCGGGGATCGCGGGCGCGGCGCGCATGTGCCGCGCAAGCTACCCGATGCGCAGGACTGCCACAACGCAATCGGGGCTCCGTTTACGGCGTGCGCTCAGGTCACTGATCGGCGCCCTGCTCCTCTGATCTGCCGTCGTCCGCGGGAATCAGTCAGGCTGCGCGAACCACGATGCTCACGCCGTCGGGACAACAGATCGAGCTGCGCCACGAGGATCAGCGAGCCGTCGTCGTCGAGGTCGGCGGCGGCCTGCGCTCATACGAGCTGGACGGCCTCGACGTTCTCGACGGCTATCGCGAGGACGAGATGTGCTCGGACGCACGCGGGCAGGCGCTCATTCCATGGCCCAACCGACTGCGGGACGGCCGCTACGAGTTCGCCGGCGAAACGCATCAGCTGCCGCTCAGCGAGCCGGAGACCCAGAACGCGATCCACGGCCTCATCCGCTGGGCCAACTGGACCGTGGCCGAGCACAGCGACGCCGCGGCCGCGATGGAATACCTGCTGTACCCCCAGCCGGGATATCCGTTCGCCCTGGCCCTGCGCGTCGAATACGCGCTTTCCGGCGACGGTCTCACGGTCAGCACCGCCGCCACCAATGTCGGCAAGACTGCCTGCCCGTACGCCGCCGGGGCTCACCCGTACCTAACAGCCGGAACCGACACGATCGACAGCTGTGAGCTGCGCGCGCCCGGGCGCAGCTGGATGCCTGCCGACGAGCGCTGCATCCCTACCGGCTCCGAGCCCGTCGACGGGACCGAGTTCGACTTCCGCTCGCCTCGCCAGATCGGTTCAACCAAGCTCAACACGGCTTTCGGCGACCTCGAGCGCGACCGCGACGGCCGCGCCCGCGTCGAGCTGCGAGCGCCGGACGGCCGCCACCTCGCACTCTGGCTCGACGCGGGCTACCCCTACCTGATGCTCTTCACGGGCGACCCGCTGGGCGAGGTCGCCCGGCGCCGTCGCGGGCTCGGCGTCGAGCCGATGACCTGCGCCCCGAATGCCTTTCAAACCGGCGAGGGACTTCTGACACTGCAGCCGGGCGAGACGTTCACCAGTGGCTGGGGCATCGATCCGCGCGCCGGAGCAAGCGATCGCAGCCGCTAGGTCCATGGATCGCGCGATCGCCAAGGCCGGGAGCCGATCGAGTTAGCCCGCGCCACGGCTACCGCCGCGACGAGCTGATCGCGATGATGGACCGCGCCCTCCGGGACTGTCGCGCTCGCGTGCGACCGGCGGCGATCACGTCGCGGCAGGCGCCGCCAGCTCGGACGCGATCTGTGTCGACCACGAGCGGATCTCGTCCCAATCCCGCAGATCGCTGTACTGCGCGGGCGTGTTCTTGGCCATCGCACGCTCGATCGGGCCGTGTGGTTGCGCCGGCACCCTGCCGCCGAAGGCGACGTGGTCGCGGCTCGAGCCACGACCGCGCGGGCGTCTTGCTCGGCTCTCCGACCGGACCGGAGCTGAAGACCCAGAACGGCCGCTGCGAAAGCTCGTCCGCGTGGTGGCGCAGGAAGTGCTTCGCGTCGCCCTGCCAGCGCTTCATGTAGACCGCACTGCCCAGCACAACTGCGTCGTAGCTGTCAAGGCCGTCCACCTCTCCGACCGGCCTGCAATCGACGTCCAGCCCGGCTTCGCGTAGCGACCCGGCGATCGCCTCGGCGATCTCCGGGTCGATCCGCGCTTCGAAGCGTGGGCAACGAGAACTGTCGTCATGGGGCCATGTTCCCGCTGCGCGCCGCGGGCGTCATCGGCGTGCACGAGCAATCGCGCGTGGCGGGCTACGGACTCCGGGCGTCGCCGGCCGGCTGCGGCCGAAGTCGTGGGAGCCGCGAGGTAGTCTGGGCCGCATGGCCAGCTGGGATGACGTGCGCCGGATCGCGCTCGCGTTGCCGGAGACCAACGAACGGCCCTCCCGTGAACACGCCTTCTGGCGGGTACGCGACAAGGGGTTCGTCTGGGAGCGACCGCTCCGGGCGTCGGACCTTCGGGCGCTCGGCAACGACGCGCCGAGCGGACCGATCCTCGGGGCGCGGGTGGAGCACCTCGGGGCGAAGGAGGCGCTGCTCGCCGATGATCCCGAGGTCTACTTCACGACGCCCCACTTCGACGGTTACCCGGCGGTGCTGGTGCGCCTGGAGCGGATCCCGCTCGACGAGCTCGAGGAGTTGATCGTTGAGGCCTGGCTCGCCCGGGCACCCACGCGATTGGCGAAGGAGTACCTCGACGCTCACCCGCCGCTGAGCGGCGACGCTCCCTGACTTCAGGTCGTGTCCGCGTGGGGGCCGGGCGTCTGGAGGCTGGGCTGGCCGCGTGACTCCGCGGCCGGCGTGTCGCTTGCCCGGCTGCCTCGGGGGACGCCCACGGCGGCCACGATGCCGACCAGCAGGAAGGCCGTGGCGAGGACGAACGATTCCGTGAAGCCGGTCACGGTCGGCAGCCCGTGCGCCGTGTGACCGGCGATGAACGTGGCGGCGAGCTGGGCTCCAAGTGCCCCGCCGAGCGTTCGCATGACCGTGTTCATGCCCGACGCCACGCCGGTCTGATGTGGCGGGACAGCGCCGACGATCAGGTTCCCGAGCGCCGCGAACGCCAGGCCGATGCCGATGCCGATCAGCCCTGAGCTGATCAGCAGATAGATCGGATGCGAATGCGCGACGATGAGAATCACGAACGCCGTTGCGGTGATCGCGGTGCCGACGATCAGCGCCGCCCGCGACCCGTAGCGGGCCGCCGTCGGTCCGGCTAGCAGGCTCATCATCATCATCGTGCTGGCCATCGGCAGCAGGAACAGGCCCGACACGACAACCGACGAGCCAAACCCGAATCCCGTGCTCTTGGGCAGCTGCGCGAACTGCGGAATGATGATGAACGCGGAGTACATGCCGGCGCCGATCAGGAAGGCGGCCGTATTTGTCGTCCAGACCCCCCGGACGCGCATCATCGTCATGTCGACCAGCGGGTGCGAGCTGCGCGCTTCGAGCGCGACCCAAAGACCGCACACGAGGAGTCCTCCAGCGAGCAGGCCCACCGTCTTCGCCGACCCCCACCCCCAAGTCGTCGTCTCGCTCACCGCGAGCAACGACGCCGAGATACCCACCGTCATCAGGAACGCGGCGCGCCAGTTCACCTTCCCCGGCACGCGCACAGGAGACTCCGGCACAAACCGCCAGGTGAAGACGGCCGCGACGATGATCACGACGAGCGGAATCCAGAACAGCCAGTGCCAGCTGAGATGCTCGACGACGACGCCTCCGCCCACGATGCCGGCGCCACCCCCGACACCGAGAATCGCCGAGAGCAGCCCGATGCTGCCGGCGACCTTCTCGCGAGGAAACTCATCGCGGACGATCCCGAAGGCGAGCGGGAAGATGCCGCCGGAGGCTCCCTGGAGCGCTCGACCGACGACCACGAGCGCCAGCGAGCCGGCGATCGCGGACAGAAGCGTGCCGAGCGCCAGGATCACCAACGTCCACAGCAGAACGCGCTCCTTGCCGTACATGTCGCCGAGGCGACCAAGGATCGAGGTGCCGACCGAGGCAGCGAGGAGATACGCCGTCAGGATCCACGTGACACCCGTCTCCGATGTGTGCAGCGCATGCTCGAAGGTCGGCAGCGCCGGGATCACGGCGCCGCTCAGCACCGAATAGGCAAGCGAGCCGAGCGACAGGACCGCCAGCGTTACGTTGGGGGAGACTCTCTGAGGCTTGGCGGTCATGTCCTGCCGGGACGTGGAGGTCAGGAGCGCCGTGCCAAGGACTCGCGCGGCGCCGCGGCCCGGGCAGCTGCCCCTATCCGCGGTCCGGATAATACACGTACAATGCTGTCCACTTTGATGATTGGCGAGACCGTGCCCACTCTCAGCCCAGCACAGCGCAACGTTCCGGCGCTACGCGCATGAGCGTCTTCCACCGCATCCTCGTCGCCTACGACGGCTCGCAGGACAGCCGCGCCGCGCTCGAGCTCGCCGTTGAGATTGCGCGCGATCAGGGAGCGCAGCTGACGATCCTGACCGTCGTCCCCGACGTGCCAGTCGCCGTCACCAGCGTCGCCGCCGGACCCTACGATCTGAAAAGTGTCTACGTAGAGCTTCAGGAGAACGCGCGCGCGACGGTCCCGGACGATGTCTCCGTTACGGCGATCCTGCGCAACGGAACGCCGGCGCACTGCATCACGACCGCCGCGGCGGACCACGATCTCGTCGTGATGGGCACCCACGGTCGCGGCCGCATCGGCGAAGCACTGGCCGGCAGCGTTTCGCGCGCGGTCGTGCATTCGTTGCGCGGCGCGGTGCTGCTGACCCGTGCCCCTGAAACCAAGACGACTGAAGCCCCCGGCACGAACCGAGGCTGAACGCGCGCCGCAGTCGGGACGCCGCACCGCCATGACCTCCGCCACGCAGGCCGCGACCGACCTCCAGGCGCCGCTCCGCAAGGACGCAGCACGCAACCGGGCCGCGATCCTCACCGCCGCCCGCGAGCTGTTCAGCTGCGGCCGCGATGTCCCGATGTATGAGATCGGCCGTCGAGCCGGGGTCGGCCAGGCGACGCTCTACCGCCACTTTCCCGACCGGGCAGCGATCGTCGCGGCGATCAGCCGCGAGCACGTCGAACGCATCGAAGCGATTGCCGGCGAGAGCGACGGCGCCGGTCCCACGACCGTCACCGTGCTCCAGGCGGCTGTCGAGATGCTCGTCCACATCCACGACCTGCTCGGCATCCTGCGCGAAGACGCGACGCTCGCCCCCATCCTCGACGAGCTGCGAGCGCGTACCCGCGCCATGCTCGCGAGCAGTCTCGACCGTTCACGCGCGACGAATCGCCTGCGCGAGGACGTCGACGCGAGCGACCTCATGCTCGCCCTGAAGATGGTCAACGGCGCACTCGTCGGCGTGTCCACCACGACCGAGCGCACGGCGGCTGCGGGACGCGCGCTCGACATCGCCTTGAATGGGCTGCGCGCGCAGCCGACAGCCCGCTGAGCGCCGCGCCGAGCCAGGTGCCGACGGATGCCGTCGCCGTCGCAGACACGCGGAGCGTTCCTAGCGTGAGCGACGTGATTCGAACCCGCGACCGCTGGGACCACAAGCTGAAGAGGGGACGCGCACACCCTGAATACAGCGTGTCCGAATCCGGCTAGACTCGTTCGTGGGCGAACGCGAGACTGGGCCTGTGATGACGTATTCTGCCGTGCGGACGACGGGGATCTACTGTCGGCCGGGGTGCACGGCCAGGCCCCACGCTGAGAACATCCAAACGTTCGAGCTAGCGGCCGCTGCAGAGGCTGCGGGCTACAGGGCGTGCCTGCGCTGCCGGCCTTACCGAGTGGCCGGCGCGGTTGGAGACGACGCGCCCGAGCTCGTATGCCGGGCAGTGCAGCTGATCATCAGTGGCGTGTTGGATGACGCCAACGAGGCGGCGCTCGGCGCTCGCGTAGGTGTGTCTGCACGCCACCTGCGGCGCATGTTCAACGATCACCTCGGCATGACCCCGGACCAGTTCGCCCGCTCACGTCGTGCGCACTTCGCCCGCCGCCTGCTCGACGACTCCGACCTGTCGATCACGGAGGTGGCCTTCGCCTCCGGGTTCGGCAGCCTTCGGCAGTTCAACCGGGCGATGCAAGAGGTGTTCCGCTCCGCGCCGCGCGAACTCCGGAAGCGTCGCCAACGAGCCGATCGGCTCACCGCTGATGGAGGGCTCGTGCTTCGGATGCCATTCACGGCCCCCTACGACTGGGACGCCACCATCGATTTCCTCGCCAAACGAGCCATCCCCGGTGTCGAGTCGGCCGACTCGGTGGTGTACCGCCGAACGATCGCACTCGACGGGGCGCCGGGGATGCTCGAGATCGGGCCTGGAAGCACCGATCACCTCCAGCTGCGAGCGCACCTCCCCTACTGGCAAGGGGTCATCCACGTCGTGGACCGAGCGGCCCGGCTCGTAGGCATCGATTCAGATCCAAACCTCGCCTCGGCGCAGCTCGCCGCAGATCCGACGCTCGGGCCGCTGATCACGTCCCGCCCCGGAGTGCGCGTCCCCGGCGCATGGGGGCCGTTCGAGGTCGCCGTTCACGCAGTCATCAGCCAAGAGCTCCGCGACCCTGACGCAAGGAGCGGCCTTGGTCGCTTGGCTCGCTCCTACGGGACACCGATCCCGGGGCTCGGGTACGGGCTCACGCACGCCTTCCCGTCAGCCGAAGTCCTCGCGAGCGCGCCCGCGGACGGGTACGGCCTGCCGGGTCGGCTCGGCGAGGTCGTCAGCGCCTTGGCGCGAGCAGTCATGTCCGGCGCGGTCACGCTAGACGGAAGCGAGCCGTTGGACGAGCTCGTGGGATCGCTGGTCGCGCTGTCTGGCGTCAGCGCCGCAGCCGCGCATCACGTCGCCCTACGCCTCGGCGCACGAGACGCGTTTCCAACGACCGACGCGAACGTGCAGCGTGAACTGCGCCGGCGGGGGGTCTCGCTCGACGATCTCGAGTTGGCATCCATGCCATGGCGTCCGTGGCGGGCGCTTGCGACGGTCCACCTCCTCGCCGAGGACCGTCGGCAAGCGGCGCTCAACTCCTCGATCTGACGATCGTGGATCAGCGCGATCAGCGCAACAGGTCGTTGAGCTCGCCGTACCCCATCGCGGCCTCAAGGGCGCGATAGGTGCCTGAGCCGAGCAGCTCTCGGGTCGCAGCCGCCGCCAAGCCGTAGGCGGCCTGGGCTATCGCCGATCCAACGCTGATGCGCACGACACCGAGCGCCGCGAGCTCCGCGACGGTTGGCGCGCCCGGATGCACCATCACATTGATCGGCAGTGGCCCGCTGACGAGCGTGCCTATCACCTCTGGATCGACGACGCCAGGCACGAAGAGAACGTCCGCGCCGGCGGCCGCGTACCGCTCAGCGCGGGCCATCGTCGCCGCAAGCCGCTCGCTCGCCGAGCCAACTCCGGCGAGGTAGGTATCTGTCCGAGCATTGATGCAGAGATCGACACCCGCCGCCTGTGCGGCCTCCCGCGCGGCGACGAGCCGCTCCGCCTGCGCGTCCGGCTCGAGCAGGGGGGGCCCCCCCGCGCCGGGACTGTCCTCGACGTTGACACCCACCGCACCCGCCGCGAGCACCTCAGCGATGGTCGACGCCACCTCCGCGGGCGTCGCGCCGTACCCCGATTCGATGTCAGCGGTCACTGGGACGGACACCGCGGCGACGATACGCCGCAGAGCGTCGAGGGCGGCGGCGCGGCCCAGACCGCCGGCGTCCGCCACCCCCTCCGCCCACGACACCCCGGCGCTCGTGGTGGCAATCGCCTTCGCGCCAGCCGCCTCGATTGCCACCGCTGAGCCCGGATCCCACGCGTTCGGCAACACCAGAGGAGGTCGCGCATGCAGGGCACGCAGCACAAGTGCCTGTGCCTGACGATCGACCGCCATCACGAAACCGCCCGTTGGGGGCCGGGTCCGCTGCACGGACGGGATGCTCTGCTCCTGACACGTGCTGCTCGGTCACAGGCTGACGAGCAGCTCGTGATCGATCTCGACGAACTCGACGATCAGATCGGCGAACTGACCGGCGATCATCTTCCGGTAGGCAGGGGAGCCGGTGTGGGCGTCGTAGGCCGCCTGATCGGCGAAGTGCTCGACGAAGAGCAGGTAATCGACGTTCTTGGGGTCGCTGTACACGCGAAACGAAAGCGTGCCCTCCTCTTGGCCAGGGCCCTTAGGCGCGAAAGCCTCGACGAGCGCCTCCGCCTTCGCCTGGTTGCCGTCCTTGAGCTTGATCGGGAACACCTTGACGAGCATTTGCTGATCCTCCTGGGTTGATGCCGGAGCGCTGACCAGGTGACGGTATCCCGCGTTGCACCGCTGTTCTGGCCAGATCCGGTCACGAGCAATACCGTTGTTAACCGCGTCCGGATCCGGCCACTCGTCGCGATCATCGACCGTCGCGCTGCGGCCCGAAGCTCAACGAGGCACCGTCACAGCCCCGCTCGAAATAGCTGCTGTAGCGGCCATTCAAACCAGGAGTCCGCTGGACGACCATCTGGACCCATGCCGATCGCGGTCGGTGTCGCTCAAAGTTGCGGCGGGCGATGGTGAGCGAGCCCTCGCCCGCGAGGCCGCGTCTCCGGCGATCAGGTTTCTGGTGCGCCGTTCGGCGCCGGCCATTCCGGGGAGGTTCTCAGGCCCGCGCGGCGGCTAATTGGTGCTTGTGGCGTTTCATCAGATTGTGGGTCGCGGTGATCAGCCCGCATTCTGAGTGTGGCTCGAGGTCGGACTCTGGTCGTTCAACCTGCTCACGCGCGGGGCGAGAGCCAAGAAGTCAAGCGCTCCAGGCCGCGAAAGCCGCCGACCAGGCCCGAGCGCAGGTCGTCAAGGCGCTAAAGCAAGCCCACGCCGCGTGGAACGAGGTTCACCGACACACCTGAGTGTCGCCCAAAATCACAGAGGCGGCCAGGCACGCCGATGCCACGACGGCTGCTGCTGGGCGAAAGGAAGCGTCTCGCGCGCGGGGCACGTCTTCGTGCGGGGATCACCGCACGAAGACAAGCTGATGCTCCGCTCTTCCAAGGCGCGGCGACCTGGGTGCTTCACGCTGCGGCCACAGACAGGAGCGGCAAGCACCGCCACACGACCATTGAGGCGATTAGGGTCGCCCATACGATCACGATCAGCAGCCCGCCGCCGAGCTTTGCCGGCTAAGTAGCTTCGAGTTCGTCGGCGGGCCGCCGTCCGCGCGACTCAGTGCGAATGCGAATGGATGTCCATGACCGAGTCGAACCATTCGATCCGAGCCGGCTGGGGCGCACCGACCGCGGCGAACGCGGGACCGAGCTTGGCACTCATGAACTCGCCTTGGGCCGCCTGCGACTCCCAGACCTCGACGACGATCAGCTTGTCGCCCTTCTCGCCGGACACGTGACTCAACATGCCGGCCGGCCAGGATGCGGAGTCGGGCACGCCGTCCCATCCCAGTTCCTTGTTCACGCTCTGGTAGATCTCGACCGCATTCGGCTCCGCGAACTCGATAACCACTACCTCAGGCATGTTGCCTCCCCTGTGAACTGCCAAGACAGAGCCCTAAACGTACCGTGAAACCGCCACCACCGATCGAGCGCGGCCGAGAGCACCCCGAAGTGTGGCCGACCCGAAGGGATAAAGCCCGCGAACTCGGGCGCTCCTGCGAGTGGCGGAAGCGGGCGTACGTTGTGTGCCGGCCTTGGCCCTCGTTCGGCCGGCGTCTCGGGGCGGTGGCCGAGGGCCGCGGGCCCTGTGGTAAGGGGCGGTGCGATACTGGGCCGATCGTGCCGCGTCTTTACTACGTGCCCCGTACGCGCTCGAGCCGCGTCCTGTGGCTGCTCGCGGAGATCGGCGCACCCTACGATCTGACGAAGCTCGCGCCCGAGGAACGCGCGTCCGTTGAGCATCTCGCGCGCCATCCACTGGGGCGCGTTCCGGCACTCGAGCTCGACGACGGCACGGTCATGTTCGAGTCCGCCGCGATCTGCCTTCAGCTCGCTGACCTCCATCCCGATGCCGGTTTGATCCCGCCGCTCGGATCGGCCGAGCGGGCGCTCGTCTACCAATGGGTCCTGTTCGCGATGACCGAGCTCGAGGCGCCGCTGTACCGCTGGATCCGCGAGGCCGTTGGGGACTCGGCCGATCCGTCATCTCGCGAGCGCTTCGCGCAGGCTGCCGCGGCGCTCGAGACGGCGCTGAACGACCACGATTGGCTGGTCGGAGACCGCTTCACCGTCGCCGACGTGCTCTGCGCCAGCGTGCTCGGCAGCGCCCACTCACGGGGGCTGCTCGGAGCATGGCCTGGGCTTCAGGCCTATGTCGAACGCGGCGAGGCGCGTCCCGCTTTCGTCGCCGCGGCAGCGATCTCGAACCAACCGCGTAGGTAGCGCGCAGCGCAGTCGCCCGCGCTCGGTCGTGGGCGCAAGCAGGCTCATCGAAGTGGTTGCGTGGTGCGCGCGGTCGTTCGCTTTGCGACGGCCCGCGGCGTGCTGTCGACGACTGGCGGTGGCGCTCGCGGATCAGGCGCTTCTATGCGCAGTTGCTCGACGCAAGGCCGACGTTCGAGCCGGCAGAACAGCTGCCGGCTCTCATGCGTGGTGATCTGGCGCTCACGTCGACCCGGCTTGTCGGCGGCGGTGCGACGGCCGAAGTCGCGCGACGCCAGCCCGACGGCACGTGGCTGTGGATCATCGACCGACCGAACGTCATCAGCTAAGCCGCTCGTGTCCGACGTCCCGCAGCCGCTCATGATCCGAACGGGGGGGCGTGCCCGCCTTGGACGAGCACCAGGTCAGGCGATCGACGGCGAGCGCGCTTCCGGATTGCCCAGCGCGAGCGAGCGCGAGTCGGCTCTCGAGCAGCGCGCCTGGACCTCGTCCAACGGGAGAGCGTGACGGATGTCAGCCGACACTCCCGTATCGATCCGGGAGCGAGCGCCTGTCAACCCGCCTGCACAGAAGACAGTGACACCCTCCGCGATTGCCCTCAGTGACAACGGGTACCGCGCCGCGGCTTGATGTAAACGCAGGTGTATGCGATTTGCGGAGCGGCGTGTACGCGAGTTGCGACCGCGAGGTCTAGACCCGCTGCGGGCCGGTTCTCGCCTGTGGATAGTTGGCTGCGGACTTCGGCGGGGTCGGGGATGCGCCGACGAGGCGGAACATGAGATCGGCGGCCTGTGCGTCGTCGAGGCCCTGCTCGGTGGCCAGTGACTTCCATGTCGTGAAGGCGAGTGCGTGACCGGTCGCGGCGAGGACTCGCTGGCGGGCGGCTCCCCGCGCGCGGCGGCCGGTCATCAGAGTCTCGTGGGCGGCCGCGATGTACTGGCGAAACCCGGCGAAGAGCTGGGCGACGATCGGCATCGTCTGTTCGTCGCGGAGGATGTTGGTCATCATCTGCTCGGTGCGCCGGTAGTGGGGGTAGAGCTCCGCTAGCGCGACGCGGAGGCGCTCGTCGGGGTCGGCGATAGCAGTCCAGCCGGCGAGGTCTGGGACGGGGTTGCTGGTCATCCAGTCGGCGGTGCACGCGGCGAATAGCGCGGCCTCATCGGCGAAGTGCCGGTAGAGCGTGGAGCGACGCACGCCGGCATGTGCCGCGATGGCGCTGAGCGAGGTCCGCGACGGCCCGAGCGTGCCGTGCAGCTCGACAGCGCTCTCGGTGATGCGCCGCCGCGTCGCTTCCTCCAGCTCAGCGCGGCGCTGTTTGCGGTAGGGACGCTTTTGATCGGGCATGATTGTTCGCTCAATATTGACACAGCGATCCGATGTCTATACATTCTGCGCGACAGCTATGTCCCCTCAAAATGGAGGAAGCGATGCAAACGACCGCAGCGAAGGTCGTCGGTTCGCGCCACGGAAAGGCCGGGTTTCTGGGGAGCATCGGGGTCCGGTTTATGCTCGGTGGGAAGGAAGCCGGCGAGCGGTTCGCCGTGGTCGAGCACCCGATGTCGCCCCATGCGCTGGCCGCCCCGCTTCACCGCCACACCCGCGAGGACGAGTACAGCTACATCGTGGAAGGTCGCGTCGGTGCGCTGCTGGGCGAGGAGGTGGTGATCGGCGGTCCCGGCGATCTGATCTTCAAGCCGCGCAATGAGTGGCACACCTTCTGGAACGCCGGCGATCAACCCGCGCGGCTCCTGGAAATCATCTCGCCTGCGGGCTTCGAGCAGTTCTTTGTCGAGCTCGTCGACCTCGGCGGTGTCATGCAAGTTGAACCCGACGTCCTGGCCGCGCTCTGCGCGCGCTACGAGCTGGAGATGGATCCCGGCAGCGTCCCCGACCTGATCCAACGATTCGAACTGCAGTTCCCCGGGATGCCGATCTAGGCCGACTCAACGAGCGACGCCGCGCGTGCCGCGTCGCCTTCCACACCCCAGCATGGCCGGTGTAGAGTAGCCCTGCCGAGGCGGTCACTTTCAGTGTCCACCGAACCCGCGCACGCGGGTCCTGCAGGTCCTCTTCCCCGGTGCGACCGAAGTGTCCGCCGTCTGAGAAGAGAGGTGCCTTATGTCAATTCGCAGCACATCTGCGTCCAGAAGGTCGTTTGGAGCTGCCCTCAGGCCGACGAGCCTCCTCGTCGCGCTGGCGCTGCTGGCAACCTGCGCCACGGCTGGCGCGGCTGCTCCGGCCCGCGGCGCGTCCGCCGCCCCGTGCACCGCGACCGCAACGGGGGCTCCCTGGTCGTACAAGGGTCAGAAGGGAACCGCCTACACCGTCATCGGTGTAAACGGCGCGTCGTGCTCACTCGGCGCCAAGTGGCTCAAGCGAATCACAACCAGCCACGGCACCAAGAGCCCCACCGGCTGGACGTGCCTCGCGACCTCCGGCATCGGGGAGTGCCAGACCAAGGGCGGCGGCATCTTCGAATTCACCCCCAAGCTCAAGAAATAGCTCGGTACACGGGCCGCGGCCCGTCCACTCCCGCTGCGACACACACCACTCTAGAGAGGTCACCCATGGCGTTTATTGTCACCCGTATCAACGTCGGCGACTACGATCGATGGAAGCCGATGTTTGACCAGGATGCGCCTGGCGCGCGCAGCGAAGCAAAGGGCCACCGGATCCTGCGCAACGCCGACGCGCCGACCGAGGTCCTCATCGTGATTGAGTTTGGGTCAGCCCACGAGGCGCAGGCCGGCCGTGAGAAGTTGCTCGCCTCAGGCGTCCTCGATCGGTTCGACGATAAGGACGACCCCAAGGTCTTCGAGTATGCCGAACAGGTCGACTACTAACCGCCGACTGCATCAGTAGAAATGAAACGCTCGCGTCAGATCGTGTGCGTAACCGCTAAACACCGGAGGAACCAGCCATGAGTGTTCTTATCCGCTTCGCCCCCGCAGCCCTGACAGCTCAGCAGTACGACGAAGCGATCCGCAAGCTCGGTGACGATGCTCCGGATGGCCGCGACTACCACGTCTGTTTCGGCTCGGACGGGAACCTCCGCGTCAGCGAAATCTGGGACTCGCGCGAACAGTTTGCGGCGTTCGGGGAGCGCCTCATGCCGATCCTCGCCGACGTCGGAATCAACCCGGGCGAGCCAGAATTCCTCGAGGTCCACAACGTCACAAAACGGTAGTGAGCCAGAACTGAGTCTCGGTGACAATCTCCGCGTTACGGCAGGGTCGGCTTCGTCGGCCCTCGCCGCCTACCATCCCCACAGCGATGCCTGGCGCTCCCAGATCGAAGCCGTTGCTAGCGCTGGGGTCGGAGACGGTCGACCTCGCACCCGACGTCCGCCTGTGTGATCGGGCCGACGGTAGAGGTGCGAGGCCTTCAAGACGAGTCCGACCGCCCCGGCCGCTCACCCACGCTGACCATGGATAGCCGGCACCGGTGACGGCCCAAGCCGACAGCCTCGCCTAAATGCGAGCGTCGGTCCGTCGCGCGCCCGCTTGGGACTGCGATGAAGGAGGGCCTCCTCGGTGACACGCTCCAGGTGTCTAT
>ODAK010001422.1_pt1 | contig 26210 bp, 21 predicted proteins | sample 1539591 | NCBI WGS metagenome assembly ODAK01 (sample SAMEA3539303, study PRJEB22396) | soil metagenome | biome: tundra; feature: field; material: soil | place: USA | collected 2010-05 | depth 0.15 m
CACGGTTTTTGACGCGGATTGCTGCGATCTCTTGTGCGATATTGGAGCAGCCCCTGATAACTGTCACGGGGCTTTCTACTCGCTTTTGATATCGCCCTGCGTATGCCTATCCGATCAGACAATCTTGCATGTTGACAAGCTAAACCTCGTAGCCCACCTGCATCAGACCGGCGACGAGCCAGTACCAGTTGAAAGTCCGCTCCACGGCCACGGCGACCAGCTCCGAGTCGGCTGGGCGTTGGGGGATGGCCAGGAGCATGGCGACGATCCTGCCTGGGACGCGGTCGAAGCCGGCGCGCTGTACGACTTGCTCGAGCGGAAGCTGATCCCGGAGTTTTATGCCCGGGACGAGAGCGGCACCCCCACCGCTTGGGTCAAGCGGATGCGGGAAAGCATGGCGCGATTGACGCCGCGCTTCTCAACCAACCGCACGGTGCGCGAATACACCGAGCAGCATTATCTTCCTGCTGCCGCGGCCTACCGTCAGCGTGTTGCCGATCAGGGCGCACTCGGGCGGCAAGTCGTCGATTGGCAGCATGCGGTGGATCAGAAGTGGGGCTCGTTGGGCTTTGGAGACGTGCGGGGCGACACCGATTCGGGCCAGCACGTGGTTGAGGACGAAATCTTTCTGAGTGATCTTGACCCGAATGCGGTGCGAGTTGAGCTGCATGCGGATGCAATCAACGGCGACGATCCGGTACCGGAAGAAATGAAGTGGCTGCGAACGCTACCGGACGCATCTCGCCGCTGCGTCTATCACGCAACGCTTCCCTCTGCACGTCCGGCGAGCGACTATACGGCGCGAGTGATTCCGCAGCGCTCCGGGGTTGCGGTTCCGTTGGAGTGCGCTCGAATCTTATGGCAACGGTGATGACTACGCCTCAGCGCGAGTTGCACGAGTATATCTCGGAGATTTCCGAGCGCGCTGACGTTCGGGCGGGATCGCCATTGCCTTTGGGAACCCAGGCAAGGGCAGGAGGGGTCAATTTCGCCCTGTTCAGCCGTCACGCGAGCCACGTTCGCCTGGAGTTGTTCGACCATCCTGAACACGCGCTACCCACCCGGGTCATCGATCTGGATTCAGCGCGCCACCGCACCGGCGACGTATGGCACGTTTGGGTGGCGGGAATCAATTCCGGTCAATTCTATGGGTACCGCGTGGATGGGCCATACGAGCCCAGCAAAGGCTGTCGCTTCAATGTCAACCGGCTTCTGCTCGATCCCTTCGCTACCGCGATTTCACGGCTGCCGCCGTGGGATTTTGTCTTGGCACGTGGATACGACTCATCGGTGCCGAACCCAGACTTGACTCTCTCGACGCTGGACAATGCCGGGGCGATGCCGAAATGCATATTGGTCAACGAGCCCTTCGATTGGGGTGAAGACCAGCCACCGCGGCATCCGTGGTCGAAGACCGTCATTTACGAAACGCATGTTCGTGGCTTCACCATTCATCCCAAGTCTGGCGTGGATCATCCGGGAACCTACCGCGGCTTGCTGGAAAAGCTTCCCTATCTCAAGAGCCTGGGGGTGACTGCTGTGGAACTAATGCCCGTGCAGGAATTCAATGAAAGTTCCGTCACGCGCAGCAATCCACAAACCGGCCAACCGCTCAAGAATTACTGGGGATACGATCCCGTGGTGTTCTGTGCGCCCAAAGGTTCCTACAGCAGTGCCGGAGGTATGGGTCAACAGAAGTTGGAGTTTAAGGAAATGGTCCGTGGCTTTCACCATGCCGGCATCGAAGTGATTCTGGACGTGGTGTTCAATCACACCGCAGAGGGAGACGAACTGGGGCCGACGCTCTGCTTCCGTGGGATCGATAATGCGATCTTCTACACCCTGGCGAGCGACAAATGGCACTACCAGGACTACACGGGCACAGGCAACACCGTCAACGCTAACCATCCCGTGGTGCGGGAGCACATCTTGGCCGCGCTCCGCTATTGGATGGTCGAGATGCATGTGGATGGATTCCGATTTGACTTGGCGTCGGTTCTTGGCCGGGATGGCACTGGCAAGCTGCTTGCCAATGCCCCGCTTCTCGAACGGATCGCGCAGGATCCGATCTTGAGAGACGTGAAAATCATCGCCGAGGCGTGGGACGCCGCCGGCGCCTATCAGGTGGGTAGCTTTTCGGAGCGGCGCTGGGCCGAGTGGAACGGCCGGTACCGAGATGATGTCCGGCGCTTTTGGCGCGGGGATGAGGGGATGCTGGGTTTGTTTGCCAGCCGCATCGGCGGCAGCGCCGACATTTATTCCAAGTCCGGCAAAGGTCCCGAGGGCAGTATCAACTTCGTCACCTGCCACGACGGCTTCACTCTGAATGACCTGGTGAGCTATCGCCACAAGCACAACGAAGCCAACGGAGAAGACAACCACGATGGGACCGACGCCAACTTCAGCCAGAACTGCGGCGCTGAAGGCGCGACGACCGATGCCGGGATCGAGACCTTGCGCAAGCGGCAGATCAAGAATTTCCTGATGACCCTGCTGATCTCGCGAGGCGTGCCGATGCTGCTCAGCGGGGACGAGCTTCGTCGCACGCAAGGCGGCAACAACAATGCGTATTGCCAGGACAATGACACCAGTTGGCTTGACTGGACCCATCTTGAACAGCATCAGGAGATCTACCGGTTTGCCTGCGGCATGATTGCCTTTCGCTCCGCGCATCCGGTACTGAGCAAGGAACAATTCTATACGGACACGCAGATCCGGTGGCTCAACCCGGCAGGCGGATTGCCGGACTGGTTTGACCCGAAGGAAAAGCGCCTCGCCTGCTTGATCCAGGAGAACGAACACGCTGCGCTGTTGCTGATGTTCAACGCTGGCGCGAATGATACCGACTTTAGTTTACCCCCACCGCCGAAGGGGTCGCGCTGGCATCTGGCGGTCGATACGTCTCGATCGGCACCCCAAGACTTGTTCGCCGCGGGGACGGAGGCGCTTGTGGATCATTCAAAGCCTTATCGCGTACAAGAGCGCTGCAGCGCGATATTTCTGGCACGGAAGCAGGGATCTCTATCAGGGGAAAGCTCAGAATGAGCCAAACAGCCTCCAGAAGACTTCTCCGGCCAGCCTCCCGGGCCCGTCAGATGGCTAATGGATGAGGAAAGCCACGGCATTCGCCTGCGTGTTTGTCGATGTCGGTGGTGTCCTGCTCACCGACGGGTGGGATCATCATGCCCGCAAACGGGCGGCGAGGACTTTCAACTTGAAGTGGGCCGAGATGGAGGAGCGGCATGTCCTGACGTTCGAAACCTACGAACAGGGAAAGCTCACGCTGGAAGAGTACCTGGGCCAGGTGGTCTTCTATCAAAGGCGAACTCAACGCGTATCGGATTCGCAAGTTCAGGCTGGACAGAGCGTCGGGACGGTCGCCAATTGGAGCGCGAGCGTGATCGTGGCCTTGTCGTCTCTGACGCCCAGGAAAATTCTGGGTAAATCCGCCACGTTCTGGTGGTACAAGGCGGTCATCCATGCAAGCTGCTAAGCCAGGCATCCTGACGATTAATGGCGGCTCGTCGAGCATCAAGTTCGCGCTGTATCAGACAGGAGAACCGCTGGAGCGAAGGCTTCATGGAAATATGGACCGCATCGGCCTGAGTGGGACGACGCTCACATTCAATGACTCGACCCGGAATCCGCCGACTAGCGGCAGCCTCGCCGTCCCCGATCACCCATCGGCGGCGAACATCCTGATCGACTGGCTCAAAAAGCAGTCTGCATTCGAAGCGGTCCGAGCGGTGGGTCACCGCGTGGTCCATGGTATGCAACACGCCGAACCTGCGCCTGTCACCCCGGAGTTGTTGGATGAGCTGCATCGCATCACGGCTTACGACCCGGATCATCTGCCGCGCGAGATTGAGTTGATCGAAGCGTTCCGGCTGCGGCATCCGAAACTGCCCCAGGTGGTCTGCTTTGACACGACATTTCACCGCAGCATGCCGCGTGTTGCGAAGCTGCTTCCCATCCCGCGGCGCTACGAGGCAAAGGGCGTTCACCGCTATGGCTTCCACGGCTTGTCCTATGCCTATCTGATGGAAGAGCTCGCACATCTCGGCGATCCCGCGGCAACGACGGGCCGCGTGATCCTCGCGCATCTCGGCAACGGCGCGAGCATGGCCGCCGTGCGCGACGGCAAAAGCATCGACACCAGCATGGGTTTCACGCCGGCCTCCGGATTGCCCATGAGCACCCGCTCCGGCGATCTGGATCCGGGACTGGTCAGCTTCCTCGCGCGCACCGAGCAAATGACCGCGATTCAATTCGACCAAATGGCGAACCACGAGTCCGGGCTGCTCGGCGTGTCGGAGATCAGTTCCGACGTGCGCGACCTGCTCGCGCAGGAGGCCACTGACGTGCGGGCGGCGGAAGCTGTGGCGCTGTTTTGCTATCAGGCGAAGAAGTGGATTGGCGCCTTCGCCGCAGCACTTGGTGGGGTTGACACACTGGTGTTCGCGGGTGGCATCGGTGAAAACGCGCCGCTCATCCGCGAGCGGATCTGCGACGGACTCGGCTTTCTCGGCATCGAACTCGATCCGCAGCGCAATGCGAAGAACGCACCGCTGATTTCCCCGGATGTCGGTCGCGTCAAGCTGCGGGTTATCCGCACCGACGAGCAACTCATGATCGCGAGGTCCGTGGCCCGCGTGCTCAATCTGGGCTCAGCTCGTAAAACCTAAGCCTTGGATGGCTCGCTCAGCGTCTCCGCGCAGACGCCCCCGACGAGTTCTGGTCAGTGACGATCAACGGCTCAGCAATTGGAGATAGTATGAGCGACGAGATGATGCAGCCGGAGGTGAGCGATCGTTGTGCGCACATTGGTAATGCTAGGCACTCTCGCCGATCTGCTTTCGGGAATTCTGCGCTTGCACCACCGGTCAGGTGCAATGGACGTCGCATGGCGGCCGCTATGTCCGCACGGATCATGCCGGTCTGCTTCACGAGGCGGAGTTTGCCTCTTCGATGCTTCGCAGTCCCCTGCGGACGGACCGTAGACTCCAGTCTGACGTCCGCACAAAATCGAGCATCGCCCCACGAATTTGACCACTAGCGTAGGCTTCGAAGGATCCAGCTGTATCGAGCCTGTGCCCACGGATGGCCTCAAGCAGTCCGACCATACCGGCTTGGATCAGGTCCTCGACATTGACGTAATTACGCCGTCGGAACAGGTGATAAGCGATGCGCCTCACGAGGCCGGAGTGCTCTCGAAGTAAAGTCTCGTGCCGGGCGGCCAACTTCCTGGATTCAGCCGTCACAGTCGCATTGATCTCTATTGCTCTAGTGGCCATGATGGCAGCAATCGTGCGGCGGCGGACCGCCAAGACGTCGTTGAGGCTCTCGGGCGAGCCCGCCTCGATGCGATCACAGCCGAGCTGGTCTGCAATCCTGCGCAGCGCCTGCAATGAGTCGGGGTCGCGATCCACAATCCGCGTCAGGTCGTTTGACATTTGCTGCATCACTATCATAGCTCCCCTGCGAGTTCCTCCGGCCTGCCGGTAGCGCGCATTGATCAGGCGGCGAAGGCCGTGTCTGTTGGACCGCGCTCCAGTAACCGACCGAATTCCATGGCCGGCACAGGCCGGCTGAAATAGTACCCTTGACCCTGGGGACAGCCGTGCTGCTGAAGGATTGCAAGTTGTTCCATTGTTTCCACACCTTCGGCCACAACCTGCATATGCAGATTTTTCCCCATACCGATCACGGCGGTGGCGATACCGGCATCATCCGCATCCGTGGTAAGGTCGCGCACGAAAGACTGATCGATCTTTAGGGCGTCGATCGGAAAGCGCTTCAAATAGCTCAAGCTCGAATAGCCGGTGCCAAAGTCATCCAGTGCAAGTAGTACGCCGATTTCCTTTAATTCCTTGAGCACGTCCGCAGTGGATCTCGAATCCTGCAACAAAAACGTTTCGGTCAGCTCGAGTTCCAGATAGTGCGGCTCCAAGCCCGTCTCCGTCAGGATTTCGCGTACGCCTGACGCGAAACCCGGGACGCGTAACTCCACCGAGGAGATGTTTATCGCGATGCACATCAGCGGCAGACCCGCTACCAGCCAGGTGTGGGCTTGGCGGCAGGCTTCGCGTAGTACCCAGCGGCCGATTGGTACAATGAGGCCGCATTCCTCCGCGATAGCGATGAATTGCGCCGGGGGCACGAGCCCGCGTTGCGGGTGATGCCACCGAATGAGCGCCTCGACGCCTATGATTGCGCCGGTCGCCAGATTAATTTTGGGCTGGTAATGCAGCAACAACCGCTGCCGCTCGATCGCATGGCGCAAATCGCCCTCAGTCGACTGCCGCTCGATGCCGCGTTCGTTCATATCCCACTTGAAGAATTGATAATTGTCGCGCCCACTGTCCTTGGCGTGGTACATCGCAGAATCTGCATTCATCATTAATTTCTCGACGTCCGTCCCGTCATCGGGATAGGTGACGATACCGATGCTCCCGGTGATATGCAGTTCATGCTGATCGATGTGGTGGGGCTTACGCAGCGCCTGGAGTATTTTGTCCGCAGTGATGGCCGCATCCTGTGCGTGCCTGACTTCCCAGAGCAGGACCACGAATTCATCGCCCCCCTGGCGGCTGACAGTGTCCGCAATGCGCACGCACATGGACAATCGACTCCCAACGGATTGCAGCAAGCGATCGCCGATGACGTGGCCCAACGAGTCGTTGATGTGCTTGAAACGATCGAGATCCAGGAATAGCACCGCCAGTTTTCGCTGGTGATGGCTGGAGAGGGCTATTGCTTCGGCCAGTCGGTCATTCAACAGCACGCGATTGGGCAAATCGGTCAGGCTGTCATGTTGTGCCAGATGAGATATCTTGAGCGTCATCGCGTGCGCCACACTGACGTCGTGAAATACCATGACGGCGCCAGTCACCTGTCCTCGACGATCGTGGAGGGGTGTGGTGGAATCCTCGATAGCGGCTTCCACCCCGTCGCGCCGAATCAGGACGCAGTTCGGGGTAAGGGCTATGGTTTTGTTCTCCCGAATCGCGAAAGCCCGGGGATTTGGCGCGGTTTCGCGCGTCGTCGCATCGACGATTCGGAAGACGTCTTCCAGCGGATGACCTACCGCCTCCTCCTGCAGCCAACCTGTTAGGCCTTCAGCGATTGCATTGAGATAGGTCACGCGGCCTGAGACGTCCGTGCTCATGACCGCATCCCCGATCGAGTTGAGCGTGATCTGTGCGCGCTCCTTTTCTTCGAACAGCGCTTCAGAATTTGCGGCGCCCTCGATCATGCTTCCGACCGCCTTGGGCAATAGGTAGGCGTCGTGACCGTGTGTTCTCGCCGCTCTGTGCCGGCCAGCCGTTCCAGGCCCTCCGAGCAGCGTCTGACCCATTCGACTTGGAACGATTCATCGCTGGAGTTACTCAGCGCGTCCAGTATGGTCTTGGCTGCCGCCGCATCGTCCTGGATCAGGAGTATGTGTCGAGACATTGAAATCTATTCCTGCGCATCAAAATGCTCTGTTGCGAGGAGTGCAGCACGCTTTACATAAGGCGGTATGTACGGTAACTAACTTAATACCTAGCACGGGGTGCCAAGTGTTCCGTTTTGAGCGGCGCGTCACACTCGCAAATTCGGGTGACGGCACAAATAAGCGATCGACCACATTGATACAGTTCAGGCGCGCCGGCTGCTGAAACATCCCAAAAGAGTCACCCACATGAAGGGATCCGTAGGGTACTCAGCGTGCCCGATTCTCCAAAGACGAATACTTGGAGTCCGGCGGCACGCTTTTTCTTGAGGGGATTTCGAACGAGAAGGGAGCGTTGAAACGGCCACCGATTGCTCATCCGGATTTAGTGTGGGGTGATTTCTGATCCTTTTTCGATCAAAGCTTAGCCAGCATGCAGGTGAGGCTCTTCAAGCGGAGGTACTCCTCGTCGCGCAAGCCATAGGACAGACCCCGCCGTGCGCGAATGACGCAGGAACCGTTAGAAACGGTGGGGTCCAGTGACCTGGAGCCTTGTTGGAATAACCTAAGGGATCATTCGCGCGCCAGACGTTCTATATAGAATCAATGGGTTGAGTGACTGATCGTCCGGCGACGGTTGACTGCGCACGTTGTGGTTCGATCCGCTACCCCACTGTTTCAAATGGTTCCGATGGTAAGCCGCCCTATTGTTTGAAATTCGTCGTCATGCGTTCGACGGCGGCCTTTACCTCTCCCCCGGCTTTATCCATGTGAGCCTTGAATTGCCCCCAAGCGCTCTCATTAGCACCTTTCAGCTTGTAGAGGTTCTCCCACGCTTCCGCTTGTGCGGCGCGCAGTGCCTCGAGCTGTTTCTCATACTGGACCTTGGCGTGCGCCTCGATCTGCTCGGCGCCGGCTTTGAAGCGTTCGGTTTGCGCCTTCCACTCGTTCAACTGCTTTTCCATCTGCGCCTGATAATCTTCCCGAAGTCCCATGATACTTCTCCTGCAATCGGTTTATCGTTCATCGTCGCATTCGTGGTCCTATAACCGTGAACAGGCCCGCTCGGCTACTAGCTACTCAGTATTGGGCCGCCTCCTAGCCAATGACCCAGTGGATACGTGACTCGCGCAAGCTCAACCACAGCTGCTTGCGGCGGGCGGCCGGCAATTTCCGCCGGTCTAAGTCTTTTATCTATAGACAATCCCGAAGCTGTTGTCGGTGCGTTAACGTACAGCCGGTTTCCGCCTGCCGAGAGCAGATGTCCGCGCAGGCGGCAGGCCTTTGAGCGCCGAAATACCTAGTCTGCAAGCTTCTGGAAGACATTTATCTTGTGTCCATGATCAGGGTTCATTTCAATGGAGGTTGTCGCAGGACCGTCACATTTCCAGTTTGGCGTGTCACAAATCATTTCGCGGCGGATGAGCACAAATTGAAGCGATTTCCGCCGCAGCGAAGGCGTGCAGGCGCTGCGGTCGGAATCAGCCGATGCAGGACTTGCGCGCGCGGCAGCTTCGGACGGTATTTGGTGCGGTAGAGGTGTTCTGTCGCAGGTTCGAGTGGTGCACATGCTCAACTCCTGAGCGAGTTTCTGCCGCTCTCGGGCGGTACAATTTCTCCGGCGACGGTCCGGCGCCACACCCTCGCGGGCGGGGAGCGGCTCGATCGCCCTGTAAAGCCAATGTGGGCTCTTCACAACCCGGTGGTCTCACGCGAGACGCGTCAACTCCTCGAGCAAGTAGACAAACGACTTGTAATTCTTGCCAGTAGCGAGATTCATGCCTATCTCGCAGGTGCGATTGCTGCCTAGATAGGCATCACACTCGCCTGCGCGGACCTCCGCCGCCTCCTCGACCGTGGCCGATTGCGTGAGTTCGGGGTGAAGGAAGCCACGGTCGCCAGCGAAGGCGCAGCAACCAACAGAATCGGGCGTCACAGCCCGGTTCGCCATCGCGGCGGCGAGCGCATGCAGCTTTTTGTCGAGCTGGAGATGATTGGCCGAGCAACTCGGGTGCACAACCGCTGATGCGACCTTGCGCTGGATTTCCAGCTTCGCCAGCAGGCAGTCGTGCGCCCACGCGACGGAGTCGACAATTGTCAATTGCGCATGGTACTCGCGATTCGCTGGAGACAGATACTCCACAACTTCACGTGTGATCCCTAGCGAGCACGCGCTCGCGTCGCAAACAATTGCAGCCGACCGCCTTCGCTCCAGCGCCACAGGCTTGCTACCGTGCCATTGGCCATAATCGCGTTGCCTGTCTGGTAGCCCTTCGAGTGCCATATTGTCGCGCAGCAGCGGCCCCCGATGTCGTCGGGAATCCACAGAGGCATCCCCGCTCGCGCGGAGACAGCGATCATTGCCTCCTGCAGCGATAGCTCATGCTGGTGCCCTGGCATTTCGCCGAAGATGCGATTGACGCATGCGGTGAAATAGACACCGGCGGCGCCATCGCGCTGCGTTTTCGGCAATGGCGCCCTGGCAGCGGCGGGCATATTGGGCAGCCAGCCTGGCAGCAGATCCTTACTCACGATCGCCCGCGCACGTCTGGATTGCATCGTAATCGTAGTCCGCGAGAATTGCCGCGAGCATCGGTGAGTCTTCAGCTTGTCGCGCCGTCTCGCGGCGCAGGGCGATCCGCTGCCGCGGCGTTGTCGTGAGGTTCCGGCTGGGGCATACCGGTTCGCAGTAGCCACATTGAATGCATCGGTCAACAGTCGCCTCGATCGTAGGTGCGGTCTGCAGGTTCTTGAGATGGCTTGCTGGATCCTGCGTTAACATGACACCTGGGGAGAGAATATTCTCCGGATCGGCGAGCCGCTTCAGTGTCCACATCAGCTTCGTGAGCCTGGACCCCCATTCCCGCTCCATGAAAGGTGCGATATTGCGGCCAGTACCGTGCTCGGCTTTGAGCGAGCCGTCGTATTTGTCGACGACCAACTCGACGACATCTCGCATGAATGCATCGAAGCGCGCGATTTCATGCTTCAGCCGTGCATACCCGAGTACCTTGCGGACGTCGCCCGCATGACGGGCAATCACAACAACCTTTGGGAAGAGGCGATAGGGACTTGCGTCGGTGGCGAAGCGGACAAGGTCGATCGGTCGTGTGAGCACCTGAGCAGCGCCAAGCAAGGCGACGAGATCCTCGCGCAGTAATTTCGGTGTGCCCGTCGCGAGTGAATCCGGAGCGCGGTCGCGCCGTGGCGGCTGGCCAGACGGCGTGATGGCCTGGACATCCGGTAAAAGGAGTGGCCGCATGGAAAATGCTCCTCGTAGTAGCTAAGAATTCTGGGAATCCGCAATAACGACCTGCCGGCACTCGAGCCGGTCGCCCGACAATTCAATCCCCTGCGGTTTAGCGAGCATTCGAATGGACCTAATGCGTGCACATCGGGCACAACACCGTATTTGCCGCGACTACCTTCTGCGAGGGTGCTTCGGCATTGCATAGACTGGCCACAGCGCAGTCCGCATGCGCGTTGCACCAACTCTCACGCCGCGAACTTCCCTGGCACGTACTCGGTTAGCAGATGCATATATTGCGCGCGGAGCAGTTCCGAAACATCGTCGAGTTGCTTTACGCTCTTAAGGCCGCGGATAGCCGCGACTGATGGATAGCCATGTTCCTCGAGCCATGCGGCGAGGTGGGTGACTATCGATCGAATGTAGGAGGGGCCATGGCGCAAGAGTGCCGAGGCCGTCATTACCGTGTCCGCGCCGACCAGCAGATACTTGATGACTTGTTCTGCCCCTTCGACACCACTCGTGGCTGCGAGCGAGCAGTTGAGACGCCCCGCAAGCAGCGCAATCCAGAGCATCGGGAGCCCGGTCTCATAGCTCGTACTGAGGTGGAGCTCCGACTTGACCGACATCGTGGCAAGGTCAACGGCAGGCTGGTAGAAGCGATTGAACAGGACGAGACCGTCGGCGCCGGCGCCTGCCAGGTCGTGCGCCGTGTGCCCCATCGAGCTGAAATAGGGGGACAGTTTCAGCGCGACTGGAATCTTTACCGTGCGCTTTACCGCGCGCACGACTTCGACGTAGTGCGCCTCGACGTCCTGGCTGCTCATGGCCGCATCGGCCGGGATGAAATGGACGTTGAGCTCAAGCGCCGCCGCGCCGGCCTGTTCGAGCCTTGCGGAATAGTCGACCCATCCTTCGGTGGTCACCGCGTTGAGGCTCGCGATCACCGGGATGTCGACGGCCTCGACCGCGCGCCGCAATGTGTCGATGTGCCCCGACACGCCGCTATCGTAATCGGGCAGTTCCGGAAAATAGCTCCCGGTTTCCGGCTGGCTATAGGAGCCGTGTTCCGTGTACATAGCGTAAGCGGTGTCTTCCGCTCGGACTTGCTCCTCGAAGAGTGAAGCCATAATCACGGCCGCGGCTCCCGCGTCCTCCAGCGCCCGGATGCCATCAAGCGTCGATGTCAGTGGCGAGGCGGACGCGACGATCGGATGCTTGAGCTCCATCCCGAGGTACTTGGTCGAAAGATCCATGGTCACAGCTCCTCCCAGTGCGGATGGAACCGGCTACCATCGCGCGAAGCGAGGTCCTCGTACAACTTGTACCGCTCCTCGACCACAAGTTGCGCTTGTTGAAGCATGCGCCGGGCTTCGCTGGGGTGAGTTTGTTCGAGAACCTTGAAGCGTACCTCACGGCCGCGGTATTCCTCGAGCAGGATCCGCGGCCGCGGCGAGTCGAGACGAAATGGATTCATTCCGCGGCTCCGCATGGCCGGGTCGAAGCGCAACAGGGGCCAGTGGCCGCTCGCTACCGCCCGCGCCGCCTGCTTCATACCGTGTCGCAGGTCGGTGCCGTGTGCAATGCACTGCGAGTAGGCCAGGATCACTGACGGGCCGTCGTGTGCTTCGGCCTCGCGAAATGCGATAACCGCCTGCTCATTGTTAGCGCCCATGGCCACCTGCGCGACATAGACATTGCCGTAGGCGATCGCCATCATCGCGAGGTCCTTGCGCGGTACCTTTCTGCCCGCCGCGGCGAATTTTGCCGACGCCCCGAGAGGCGTTGCCTTCGAGGCTTGGCCACCGGTGTTTGAATACACCTCGGTGTCGAGCACGAGAACGTTGACGTTGCGGCCCGAGGCGAGTACGTGGTCGAGCCCGCCGTAGCCGATATCGTAGGCCCAACCGTCGCCGCCCACGAGCCACACCGAACGGCGGACCAGAAAATCGGCAAGCGCCAACAGATTCTTGGCATCGGCGTCGCCAACGGTTGCGAGTTTCTCCTTGAGCGCGGCCACGCGGTCGCGCTGCACGCGGAAATCGGACTCCGTCACCTGCGGTGCCGCGAGCAGCGCCTGCACCAGCTCTTCGCCGAGCTGCGGCGCTAACTTCCGCGCGATCCCCGTGGCGATTTCGGTCTGCTTATCGATGGCCATGCGGTAGCCCAGTCCGAACTCGGCGTTGTCTTCAAACAGCGAGTTCGCCCATGTCGGGCCGCGGCCGTCAGGGCCGTAGGTCCACGGTGTTGTGGGCAGATTGCCACCGTAAATCGACGAGCAACCGGTTGCGTTGGCGATCTGCAGACGGTCGCCGAAGAGTTGTGACAGGAGTTTCAAGTACGGCGTCTCGCCGCAGCCGGCGCATGCGCTCGAGAATTCGAACAGGGGTTGCAGGAACTGCACGCCTCGAACGTTCGCGAAGTTGACCCGCGTCCGGTCCGCCCAAGGCAGCTTCTCGAAGAATGCGATGCTCTCACGCTCCGCATCCAGATGATCCAGCCGCGACTTCATGTTAATTGCCTTGATCTTCGCATCGTCTGGACTATGTGCTGGACAGTTCTCGACACACACGCCGCAGCCGGTGCAGTCCTCGACATAGACTTGCAGCGTGTAACGCGAATCGGGATAGCCGCGCGCGTTGATAGGCACAGCCTTAAAGCCTTCCGGCGCGTCGCCGAGCCGAGTGCGGTCGTAGTACTTCGCACGGATAACGCTGTGCGGGCAGACAATCGAGCATTGTCCGCACTGGATGCAAAGATCCGGCTCCCAGATTGGCACCTGCTCGGCAATGTTCCGCTTCTCGTACTTTGCGGTGCCGGTGGGGAAGGTGCCGTCGATCGGCATGGAGCTCACGGGTAGGGTGTCCCCGCGCCCCGCCATCATAACGGCGGTGATCTCGCGCACAAACACGGACGCGCCTTCGGGGATGGCGTTGTAAGCGCTCTGCCTGCCGGTCGCGATATCGGGCACCGATACTTCGTGGAGATTGGCCAGCGCATTGTCGATAGCGGCGAAATTCTTTTTCACGACATCGGCGCCCTTGCGTGCGTAGGTCCTTTTTGTCTCGCTCTTGATCGCCGCGATGGCCTCGTCGCGCGGTAGTATTCCCGAGAGCGCGAAAAAGCAGGTCTGCAGAATCGTATTGATGCGCGCGCCAAGGCCGAGGTCAAAGGCGACCTTGGATGCGTCGACCACGAATAGTTTCAGTTTCTTGTCGATCAACTGCTGCTGCACGTTACGTGGCAATTCGTCCCAGACCGCGTCGGGCCCGTAGGGGCTGTTGATAAGAACGGTGGCCTTGGATGCTGCGGCGCCGAGCACGTCCTGCTTGAACACAAAGTCGAACTTGTGTATGCCTACGAAACTCGCGGACTTGAGCAGATAGGGCGCACGGATGGGCTTCGGTCCGAAGCGCAGATGCGAGATCGTCGACGAGCCCGACTTTTTCGAGTCGTACACGAAGTAGCCCTGCGCGTACCGACCGGGGTCGTCGGCAAGAATCTTGACGGAGTTCTTGTTGGCGCCTACCGTGCCGTCGGCACCCAACCCGTAGAACAGGGCGCGCACGTCATCCGGCGACTCGATGTCGAACGACGAATCGATCGCGAGGCTGGTGTGAGTCACGTCGTCGTCGATGCCGACCGTAAAGCCGTGCTTTGGATTGGAGCTCTTCAGTTCGTCGAACACCGCTTTCGCCATGGCCGGATCGAAATCCTTCGAGGACAATCCGTAGCGCCCACCAATCAGCTTCGGCATCGCCGGCCACTTCCCGGCCGCGGTGGCGTGAGCGAAAGCGGACAAAACGTCGAGGTAAAGCGGCTCGCCCGGCGCCCCAACTTCCTTCGTCCGGTCGAGTATCGCGACCGCACTCACCGATTTCGGCAGGGCCGCCAGGAACGCGTCCGCGGACCACGGACGATAGAGCGTCACCTGCAAGACCCCCAGCTTCTCGTTTTTGGCGTTGAGATAGGCGGCGGTTCGGACGAGCACCTCGCACGCCGATCCGATCGCCACGGCGACGCGATCGGCTTCGGGATGGCCGGTGTAGCGGAACAATTGGTGGCGCCGGCCGGTCAGGCGAGCGAGATCGTCCATTGCCTTCTGGACGATTCCCGGAAGCCTTTCGTAGAAGGGATTGACGGTCTCGCGCGCTTGGAAGAACGTATCTGGGTTGTGCGCGGTACCTCGCACCACCGGGTGCTCCGGCGAAAGTGCCCGCGTACGGAACGCCCGCACCAAATTGTCGTCAATCATAGCTCGGATCTGCTCGTCGGGAATTATTGAGATCTTGTTCTCTTCGTGCGAGGTACGAAAGCCGTCGAAGAAATACAAAATCGGCACACGTGATTCCAGAGTCGCCGCCTGCGCGACCAGCGCGAGATCGTGCGCTTCCTGCACCGAGGCTGCGGCGAGCATGGCAAAGCCGGTCATGCGCGCGCTCATCACGTCAGAGTGATCGCCGAAAATCGACAGCGCTTGCGTCGCGAGCGAACGTGCCGCAACATGAAACACGCACGGCGACAATTCGCCGGCGATCTTGTACATGTTTGGCAACATCAGCAGCAGGCCCTGCGAGGCGGTGTAAGTCGTTGTGAGGGCACCGCTCTGCAGCGAGCCGTGCAGCGCACCGGCAGCACCGCCCTCGGACTGCATCTGCTGCAACACCGGGATGTTGCCCCAGATGTTCTTGATGCCCTCCGAGGCCCACGCGTCGGCCAACTCGGCCATCGCCGACGATGGGGTAATCGGAAAGATTGCCGAGACTTCGTTGACTCGGTACGCGATGTGGACGGCCGCTGTGTTGCCATCCATAACGGCAGATTGAACGCCAGGCATGCTTGCTCTCCCGGTAAGATGTCAGGACCGGACCTTGAACTTCGCCGGCATCGTTGCTTCTCGCGAACTGGCCGCCGTAGTTGCCGCGGCGGCGGGCTCCGGGAGCATCTCGATTGCATGGCAGGGGCACTGCTCATAACATACGGCACAGCCCGTGCACAGATCATAGTCGTAACGGTAGAAATGGCCTTTGCCGAGCTTGATGATCGCTTGTTCCGGACAGGACGCATAACAGTTATCGCATTCGAAGCAGTTGCCGCAGGAAAGGCAGCGACTGGCCTCATAACGCGCCTCGGACTCGGAGAGTCCTGTGACCACCTCTTCGAATCCCTTGCGCTTCTCGGCCGGGATTTCGCCCTGCTGCCGCCGCTCGGCATCGAGGAACACCGGCAGATTAAGGGTCTCGAACTGGACGACCGCGTGCTTCGGCGGTTTGTCGAAGACCTGGCCGCGCAGCCAGGCGTCAATGTTGCGCGCAGCCTTCTTGCCGTGGCCCACCGCGGCAGTCATCGTGCGCGCACCGCCGATCATGTCGCCGCCGGCAAAAATGCCCTGATGGCCGATGCCCATCTGGTTGTCCACCTCGACCACGTCACCGCGACCAATCCTGATGCCGGGCAGCGTCTTCAGGAATTCCACGTCAGCGTGCTCACCCACCGCGAGTACTAGCGAGTCGGTTTTCAGCTGCTCAAACTTTCCGGTGCCGATGCTGCCTGACCCGTCGGGCAACATCTGCATTTCTTCGACCGTGATTTCTTCATTTCCGAACTGCTTCACCGTGGACATCCACCTGATCTTCACTCCCTCGGCAAACGCCTCGATCGCTTCCGACGGGTTCGCCTTCATGTGCTGTCGGTCGGAGCGGTAGATCATCACGGCCTCCTCGGCGCCGAGCCGCCTCGCGACGCGTGCGGCATCCACGGCAGTGTTGCCGCCGCCGACGATCCCGACGACTCGACCGAGCTTGGGCGGATGTCCCATCTCAATCTGCTCCAATAGTGTGAGCGCGTGTATCATCTTGCCGCCGTCCATCGCTGGAATGTCGAGGTGGTTCGCGATCTGAGCACCGATGGCGAGAAACGCCGCGTCGAACTTGCCGTGCTCTTTCTCCGCAAGCACGTCGCCGACGCGGTAGTTGCAGGTGACCTTCGCGCCCATCGCAAGGATGCGGTCGATTTCCTGCGTGAGCCCGTCGCGCGGGAGTCGATATGCCGGAATTCCGTAACGCATCATGCCGCCCGGCGCCGGGCTCGCATCGCGGATCTCAACGTCGTGGCCCATGCGTCTCAGGTGATAGGCGCACGACAAGCCGCCGGGACCCGCGCCGACGACCAGGATACGTTTGCCCGTCGGCGGCCCGACCCGGATCTTCCAGCCCTCCCTGATAGCGAGATCTCCGAGAAAGCGATCAAGTGAGTGGATCGAAACCGGCTGGTCCAGGTACTTGCGATTGCACGCGCTCTCGCACGGGTGATAACAGGCGCGGCCGTGCGTGCCCGGCAGCGGGTTCTCCTCCATATATTTTTGCCACGCCTCCTCATACCGGCCCTCCTGCGCGAGGCCGAGCCACGCCTGGATGTTCTCGCCGGCGGGACAGGTGTTGTTGCAGGGGGGAAGATAATCGACGTAGACCGGACGCTGCCAGCGCCTGCCGCTCGTGCCCCTGGCAATCGTGGCCTTGTAAACTGGGGTCATGTCTTTCGGAATCGGGTTCATCTCTCGCTACCTCGAGTTGCTGTGCCGAGTATCGAGGCAATCGCTGCTTTACGCCATGCCACAGCCGATGCAGACGACAAGTCGGGAGTCGACGCAGGACCCAACAACGCGCAATGAGCGCCGTAGACGCTCCGTTCGCCTCACCCGCTTTCGCGACGACGGTGGCGTTCAGTCTGGCCGTAAAAGGCCGTTCCGATGCTGCTCGATCCGGCGTACATCACGGTCGGCGCGCGCGCCGCGTCTGGCGGTCATTGCGCCGACACCGGGATCACGGTCATCGTTCGGATGCCTTGCGCGCCGTGGATCAGGATGCCTTCGATGTCGGCTGTGGCCGACGGGCCCGTCATGAACACCGCGTATTTTGCCTCGACGAACCCTTGGTGCTGATAGGCCCGGTGCATGTTGGCAACAATGGCCCCGGGATCGAGCAGCACCACCAGATGTTGCGACAGGAAACCGAGCGCATTGACTTTGTACTGGGCCTCGCTCAGCCAGAGGGAGCCGGTTTCGGCGACGCCGAACAACGCGCGGACGACGCCGACATCGACGTCGTTGAGTTCTTGCGGATTCCGGATTTTGTCGATCGAAAGATTGCCCTTCACTTCGGGCGTGGCGGAGCAGACCACTCTGACATCTGGGAACAGTTTCCCGACCAAGGCGTCGAGATTGCCGTCCGCGGGGGGGTCGACAAACTTCCCGCCCATGCGGATCAGATTTGCCTTGAATGTGTTGATCGATGTCGACAGCCCAACATCGAACATAGGCACGGACGGAAGAGGCCGCGGCTCCGGTTGATTCCGCCGGACCCGAGCCAGGATCTCGTCTCGGCTGCTCATTTGCGCTCCCCCGCTTTCGTCCGATTCATGAGGTACCACTGCCGGAAAGTCGATGCTGGTGCCTGCGGAACTTCGCGTTGGCGCCCCCAGGCGTTCAAGGGGTTGTAGAGCATGAAGCGCGGCAGATGCTCTACGCTCGCGCCGAGTGCCTCGACCGCCGCCCGGTAGAGCTTCGGGCTGCCGAACACTTTGCCCGCAATCTGCATCGCTTCCTGTTTCACGAACGGCAACTGATGGCGCTCGGCGATGACCTGGCGCCATTTGTAGATCTGTTCGTGAATGTTGATCCTTACCGGACAGACACTGGTGCAACTGCCGTTGAGCGTCGAAGCAAAGGGAAGTGCGCTGTATTTGCGCAGATTGAACGTCGGATCGATGATGACGCCGATCGGCCCCGAGTACGTCGCGCCATAGCTGAGACCGCCGCTGCGTCGATACACCGGGCAGGTATTCATGCACGCGCCGCAGCGGATACATTTTAGCGAATACCAGAAGTCCGCCATGCCGAGTCGCTCCGACCGGCCGTTGTCGACCAGCACGATGTGCATTTCCGTACCTTCGCGCGGAACCCGAAAGTGGGAAGTGAGCTGCGTGATCGGTGAGCCAAGCGCATTGCGCGACAACATCCGGATAAACACAGCCAGATGTTCGACGCGCGGAATCATCTTTTCGATGCCGATCGAGGCAATCTGCAGCATCGGCAAATCATGACAGATTTCTCATCGCCTCAAATCTGCAGTAAACCCTATGAATCTAGGCCTCGCAGCGTGACGAAGCCGTCACTTTTACCCACACTTAAACCGGAAGACCCAGAAAATAAGGTCGCGTGTGCTGACGCTGGCTTTCGGCCAGGTAGTGCACGTCGCTGTTCTTGGCATCGGTTCCGATGGTCGCCGCAAAAACACGAGAGACATCGGTTCGGAGCTTATGCACCGCCGGCACGACAATGTGGCTCGGTGGCTCGTCGTCGAGCTGCTGGATGCGCTCGCCGAGATCGGTTTCAATAACCTCGATTCCGCGATTCTCGAGAAACGGACGCATCTCGCACTCGTCGGTCAGCATTGACTTGGCTTTCACCAGCGTCCGGGCGCGTCGCGATTCAAGAATCTGGAGGACGATCTGGTTGTGTTCGCTGGCGTCCTTCGCCCAGTGCACCTTGACTCCGTTCGCCGCCGCGTTGCGTTCGAACTCTTCCAGAAAGTCGGCGAGGTGGGTCAGTGTGTGCTCCTTGATCGCCGACGCGAGCGAACGCAACTCCTGCCATTCAGGAATGCTCTCGGATTCGCGGTCGCGCTTCTTGCGCAGATCCCACAGGCGCTGATCGTGGAAATCGAGGTGGTCCTTGGCTTTGATGAACTTTGACGAGGCTTCGGCGTGGTCGATCCGCTTCATGCTCGTGCTCCGTTGAGTATCTGCGCGATGTGTATGAATTTGATAGGTAATTTGAGCCGCTCAGCGCATGCTTTCTGATGCATCAGGCAAGACATGTCGGCGGAAACGACCTACTCGGCGCCGGCGTTGTGATGGTCGGTTACCTTGTCATAGCCCATTTTGGCGGATACGGGCTCTTCGAACACCGAGAAGGCTCCACCGAAGCCGCAGCACTCGTCGGGCCGGTCCGGCGTGACGAACTGGATACCCCTGACCCCGGAGAGGAGATCAAGCGGCTTGGAAAACGCCGGCTCGCCGATTTCCGACATCTTCGCAGTACGCAATGCGCGCAGCGTTGCGCAGCCGTTGTGCAACCCGACTTTGTGGGGGAAGGCGGTCCACGGAAACTCCCTGACCTTCACAATGTCGTGCAAGAACTCCACCAGTTCGTACGTCCGTTCGCGCACCTTGGTCACTTCGGCGGTCTGCGGTATGGCCGTCATATTCTCGCGGATGTGGTGGACGCAGCTCCCGGATGGCCCGACGATATAGTCGAAGCCGGCAAAATTCTTGACGAACAGCCTTTCGGTTGCCGCCGCGTCTTCGTGACAGCCGCTGTTGGCCATCGGCTGTCCGCAGCAGGTCTGGTCCAGCGGATAGACCACTTCGCAGCCCAGTCGCTCGAGCAACTCCAGCGTTGCGATCCCCACATCGGGAAAGAACGCATCGATGTAACAGGGGACGAACAGGGCAACTTTCATCGGCGGCAATCCTCGCCAGAACTCGGGTCGGTGGCGGCCCGACTCGCTAATTGCGGCGCGGCGGAGGGTGAGCTCGACAACCCGGGGCCACGGCCCCCGGTCAACGCCGAGATTGCGTGGTGAAGCATATGCATCTGGCGAGCACTCATGTGGACCGCAAGGCTGCGACGAAGCACGCTCAAGAGGACGGGATCATCCATGTCAGATAGTACGCCTGCAGATAAGTGACGACGCAGATGATGAGCAGGAACAGCAAGCTCCATTTCACGGTGAAGCGGAGCAGTTCCGATTCCCGGCCGACGAGACCGACGGCGGCGCAAGCGACCGCGATCGATTGTGGGGAAATCATCTTTCCGGTCACGCCGCCCGTGCTGTTCGCTGCCACCATCAGTATGTCACTGACCTGGATCTGGTGCGCCGTAATGCTTTGCAGGCTGGAGAACAGCGCGTTGCCGCTCGTGTCCGAACCGGTCAGGAATACACCAAGCCAACCGAGCATCGGCGCGAAGAACGGGAACAATTGACCGGTTGATGCCAGCGCCAGCGCCAGGGTGGACGAGATGCCCGAGTAGTTGGCGATGAAGGCCAAGCCGAGGACACACGCAATGGTAAAGATCGGTTTCGTCAGGTCAATCAGCGTGTCTTTAAACACGCCGACGCCGTCGCGTACCGAGATGCCGAGGACGACCATCGACAACAGCGCGGATATCAAAATGCCGGTGCCGGTGGCCGATAGCAGATCGACGGTGTATATCGCTGCATAGGGGGTGCTCTTGGCCACGACGGGTGCAACCCTGATCACGACCTCGTGCAGGCCAGGGATCTTGAAGCTGAGCACCGTAAAGTTGAGCGAACCGCCCGCGGCAACGAGCGTCTTGAACGGCGACCACGCTTTCAGGATTTGTCCCGTCGTGTATCCGGCCCGAGCCACAACTTCCGCACCCGAGGGCGAGTGTCTCGATGCGCCCGTGCTCTTGGCGGCCGCAAATGCAAATGATTCCGCCGGGTGCCAGAGCTTCAGGAAAGCGGTGGTCGCGACCAGACATACCAGCGCCGAGGTGATGTCAGGCAATTGCGGGCCGATATAGTTGGCGGTGAAGAATTGCGTCACTGCGAAGGCGCCGCCGGCCACCAATATAGCTGGCCACGTTTGGCGCACCCCTTTGAAGCCGTCCATCAGCCATACGAGGAAGAAGGGCACGAACAGCGAAAGCAGCGGCAATTGACGGCCTGCCATCTGGCCAACAAGGGTGGGGTCCACCCCGGCGGTCTTGCCCGCGACCAGGATGGGAATGCCGAGTGCGCCGAAGGCGACGGGTGCGGTGTTCGCGATCAGGCACAGGCCAGCCGCGTACAGCGGATTGAGCTCAAGGGCGGCAAGAATCGCCGCGGTAATCGCAACCGGCGCGCCAAAACCTGCCGAACCCTCCAGGAAGGCGCCGAATGCAAAGCCGATCAGGATGACCTGCAGTCTTTGATCCTCGGTGATCGATACTACTGACGCGCGCATGATTTGGAACTGTCCTGACCTCACGGACAGCTTGTATAGAAAGGCCGCGTTGAGGATGATCCAGGAGATCGGCCACAAACCGTAGGCCATCCCGTTGGCCGTTGCGCGCAATGCCAGCCCCGCCGGCATCCTGTAGACCGTGAGTGCGATGATCACGGTCAATGCGATCGTACCGAGCCCCGCAAGGTAGCCCTGCCATCGCAAGACGGCGAGTGTCACAAAGAAAAACACGATGGGCAGCGCTGCGACAACTGCGGAAAGCCAGAATGTGCCGAGCGGGTTGTAGACCTGGGTCCAGACTTCTATGTCGACTCCTAGCAGCCTGATGCAAAAACGCTGGAAACGGAGCGGATCGGGGACCATGAAGACATGTTTGTTTGTTTGTTTGTTTGTTTGATTGAGTCGACGATGCGATCTAGCCTGATTTGAAGCAATTATCGCGGAAATTCAGCTTCATGAACATCCTCAATAGACACTCATCCTGTGGCCGGTCGCAGCCGACTGCTGCGCCGCAAGTGGTAGGCGGCACCCACGAGGTACGCATGCAACTGGACGTGGGCGAGGCCGCGAGATCGCGTGCGGATGCCCTTGCGGCGCAGGAACTCGATGAACGCCTTGCCGTGATAACGCTTGTCATCCCCGAGGCTGGTGGGCTTGCGGCCCTTGCGGCACTGTCGCTTCAGCAATTCTGCCGCAGCCGCCGGCTCCGTCTCGATCGCCGAGCTCACACGAATATCGAGGCACAACCCGTTGCGGTTCTCCATGAGGGCATGGCCGCCAAAGCACAGCTCGACCTCTTTCCGCTTACCCTTACGGACCGACTTCGCCTCCGGATCCGTCGTGGAATCCGTTCCGGTGTCGAGTTCGTCGTTATCTACTTCGACACCGTACGCTCGATCAAAGACCAGGTCGTTTGTCTTGCGTGACGCCGCATTAAGGCCTATCCGCAATAGCCTCGCCCAAATTCGGAATTCGCCCTCGTGCGCTGCTGACGGCAAACAGGGAGGCCAACATCGATAGCGCTGCTCTTTTCAGCATACGGTAAACTGCGCGAGTGCTTCCGGCAGTGGCGGACGATGAACACAACATGCTGGTGGCACTCGTGCGCCGCCCAGGTGAGACGCTGCACCACTTGCTCGACCGTCTCGACCAGGCTCTGGGTCCCGCCATCGGCGCGCCTGATCCGCTGCGAAACTCAAGACGGTGCTGAGACGACGCTTACCTGGCAGATCTGAAGGCAGGAGCCGAACTCAGACCATTGTGTGAGTTTCCCTTAATTCTGCCAATGTCCACGCCAGCTGAGCGTGTGCTTGACCGGGTGGAGGCCGGCGTGCGAAGACACGCATTAGTTCGATCATCGACTCTCGGTGCAGATTGAGGCAAGCGAATGTGAAAACGACGGGCAAGTCAGGGTCGGGTCAATGCGCACGCTCGGGGCACGTCTCGCCACCACGGCAGGGTGCGTTTCGCCACCCCGCCTTCACGGTGATCTGGATCGCGACGGTGGTCTCCAACGTCGGCACCTGGATGTACAACGCCGCGTCCGGCTGGCTGATGGTAAGTCTTGATGCCGATCCATTCGTCGTGTCATTGGTCCAGGTCGCGACCAGCCTGCCGATGTTTCTGTTCGCCCTGCCCGCGGGGACGCTCGCGGACATCGTCGACAAACGAAGGTTTCTAATCGCCCTGGAAGGGGCGACCACACTGGTCTCCGCGATATTCGCCGCCCTCGTCGGGTTCGGCCACGTTACGCCAACCCTGCTCTTGCTTTTTATGTTCCTGATCGGCGCCGGTGGCGCCCTGACCGCCCCGGCTTGGCAGGCGATTGTTCCTGAATTGGTGCCTCCGCAGGACCTCATGCCGGCCGTCGCCGCCAACAGCGTCGGCATCAACATCAGTCGCGCCGTGGGTCCCGCGCTGGCCGGAAGCATCATTGGGCTGCTGGGCATCGCGGCGCCGTTCTGGGTCAACGCGATCAGTAATCTTAGCGTCATTGGCGCGCTGCTGTGGTGGCATGCGCCACGCATGGGTACCAGCCGGCTACCTGCCGAGCGTTTCACCAGCGCCATCTTCACCGGGTTTCGCCACGCGAGGCACAACCGACACCTGCGCGCGACGTTGGTGCGCGCGGTCGCCTTCTTCCTGTTTGCGAGCGCTTACTGGGCGCTCCTGCCGCTCGTGGCGCACGACCGCCTCAACGGCGGACCGGGACTCTACGGTGTTCTACTCGGCGCGATCGGCGCAGGCGCCGTCGCGGGTGCCTTCCTGCTGCCTTGGGCCAAGGCGAAAATCGGGCCGGACCTCATGGTCGCCGCGGGGACCGTCGGCACGGCCGGCGCACTGGCCTTGTTCGGGCTTGCGCGTAGCCCCGCTGTCGCGCTGGTCGCCAGCGCCCTGGCCGGTGCATCCTGGATCGCGGTCCTCGCGAATCTCAACGTGTCCGCCCAAGTGGCGTTGCCGAATTGGGTGCGCGGGCGGGGCCTTGCACTCTTCGTTACCGTCTTCTTCGGCACCATGACGCTTGGCAGCGCCGCCTGGGGAGAGGTGGCGAGTGCCGTCGGTTTGCCGCTGGCGCATCTGATCGCTGCGGCCGGCGCTCTGCTCGCGTTGCCGCTCACGTGGGGAAGGAAGCTGCAGACGGGCGCTGGCGTTGATCTCACGCCCTCCATGCATTGGCCCGCACCCGTCGTGACGGGAGAGATCGACAGCGACCGGGGCCCGGTTCTCGTGACCGTCGAATACCGACTCGCCGTCGAAAAGGATCGCGAGGCGCTGCTCTCTGCCCTAGAGAAGATATCGCATGAGCGTCGCCGTGACGGCGCTTATGCCTGGGGCGTATTCGAAGATTCTGCCGAGAGACTGCGGTTCCTGGAAACGTTCCTGGTCGAGTCATGGCTGGAACATCTACGCCAGCACGAACGGGTGACCAACGCTGATCGTGTGCTACAGGAGCGTATCAACCACCTGCTCGCGCAAGCACCGGAGGTCCGGCACTTCATTTCCCCGCTCTAGCGGGACGTTGGGCTGGCTCCCAGCGAGGTACGCCCTGCGACGCAGTGGACTCGGAGAGGCTGCGGAGGATCGGAGCCACTAAGAAACTGCCGGAATCCAACGATCGTCAAGGAACGGTAGCACGAGCGGTATAATGCCCGGCAATTGAGACCCCACTATCGTCCCCGGCGGCGACTGAATTCGCAGCTCATTTTCTGGGCGGGTATCAGCTTCACCGAATTTACCGCGCCGCCCGAGCCCGGAGCCTAAGGTCGCGCCGCGATCATTAAACGTCATGCAGCAGTCGGTTGCCGCTGATTCCCTGGTTCAGCACCGCCATCCCGTTCTTTCCATTCTTGGCATTGAGCCGCTGTGAGAGGTAATCCGGCCAGCGATGGTTGGCGTCACGTCAAAGTCGACCGGGTCACTCAACGCCGTCCGGACGTTTGCACGGGAGCAGGTTGAGCTGCAGCATCGCTACGTGATGGCCCTACATTCCGATGAGCCGCATCCGCATGTGCATAGGGTCGTTGTGTTGGAAAACGCCGAGAACCACGACATGCGCGTGCGCGGACTCTCCGAACGCGACGCGATTGAGGGTCAGGTCAAGAACCTGGGGCGACACGTGAGGCGTGCCGCGCCATGTATGAATTCGTAGTGGTGCCTAAAACGGCTAAGCTGCGAGACTGCCGGACCATTGCGGGTCCAGTGTTTAGGAGGGAGGTCTATGCGACTGCAGTGGTTCGAGTCGACGATGGACGCAGCCAACAGGCTTTTGCACGTGTTCATGGCGCTGGCGCTACTCATCGCCAGTGTTCTGCTCATCTGGCAGTTCGTCGCCGATGTGATTCAGACACTCCGGTCTGGGCAAGTGGCGCAGGGTTTCGTGCAGGCGCTGGGCAACCTTTTCATCCTGTGGGTCCTGTCATCGCTCATCTCGGCCGAGGTGCGTTACATGCGTAGCGGGCACTTCTCCGTGCTGGTGTTCATTGAGGCCGCACTCATCACGCTGTTGCGCCAGCTCATCATCATCCCCGTGGAAAGCGCAGGTCATCTTGAATCCGCGGCGTGGACGTACGGGCTCATCACCGCCGCCGTCGTTGCAGTGGGCTTGACCGACTACTTGGTGCGCCGCACGCCGGCTTCCAGCAGCGACGACGGGTCACTGGACCAAGTGCCACCGAGGTGAGGCAGTACCCGTGCAAGCGCAGCCGTTCTTGGGCGTGCCGATGATCCGGGTCGCGCCCCGCTGTTCGCACACCAAGCGGTCCGCGTGGTACCGCCCGTGGAAATGTGTACAGGTGCAGCAAGCGCGTGCCCTGGCAGATGTGGCTCCGGCCAGCCGCAACGGTTGCCCATGCCGGGATCAATCCGGCTATAGCCTTCAACGGCAAGCCGGCCGCACGCCCGATTTTTGGCGTACCTGCTCCCCATACTCAACCGGCAGGACGCCGCGGGCCACGGCGTTGATCAGAGCCTGATGGTCGGCTTCGGTCTGGTCCGCGT
>ODAK010001424.1_pt1 | contig 26174 bp, 25 predicted proteins | sample 1539591 | NCBI WGS metagenome assembly ODAK01 (sample SAMEA3539303, study PRJEB22396) | soil metagenome | biome: tundra; feature: field; material: soil | place: USA | collected 2010-05 | depth 0.15 m
GTGCGCCAGGCAAATGGTGACCTTCGTCACGATCTGCGGTGTCGTCGTGCTGAGCTCGAGGCTGACCGTCTCGCCAACTGCGAGGTCACCAGCGACGCCGGCGGTGGAGCCTTCGAAGTAGGTGGTGCCAGTCGTCGACGTGGTGTAGAGGGTTGACGTGCCGTCATGACCCTTGATCGTGATCGAGTTGGTACTCGTATTGAACGCGGTCACGACGCCACGGGCGTAATTCCCTTGCTGACCGTGATCACGAGAATTCAAACTGGAATGATCGCGTGAATGCGATCCTTGTCCCGCGAGGGCTACTCCTGCTGTACCGAGTGCGAGTGCTGCGCACACGACCGCTGAGGTCGCCACGCGAACGACGCAACTTGACTTAGTTGTGAACATGATTTGCCCTTTCGACACATCCACCGAATGCGGGTGCGTACATCTCTAAGTATCGTGCGTCAATTTGTGAAACAACTGTGAGACCACTGTGGATTCACACAACTACGCATCACGCACGTGTCATCAATTCGTAACAAACATCGTCACCAACTCGTAACATTTGCTCAATGCCATTGCGCGGCAACGCGATTGCCAATTTTCAATCGTCGTTCTCATCTGATGTACTCGCGAACAATGGCAGAGATCCACGTTCGTAATTTCCACCGCGCAATGCAACACTCTATTTTGTGTAGGTAAGTGGAATCCGATGTCGTTGGACGGAGTAACGGACATCGGTCCCGACGTCGCAACCATGTTGCGACTCCACGCACCATCGCCCGGACTGAGTTCCGACTCCAGTAACTACGTCCGGCGTCCACTTCGACCACTTCGCGCGAACGCGGCTGTGGGACGGTGTCGCGATGTCACCGCTGACGCTTGGTTGCTTGATTGCTGGTCCGATCTCGTACTCCCCGTCGCCCTCGACAGTTCAGACGACGCGGATGTCTTTGCTCACATCTCGAGTTACTTCACGTTGGTCACGAACGACGACGGCATCGGCCTCTATAAACGCATTGAGAAATAGACACCGGGAAGCGACGCTTCACCATGGTTCGTACCACTCGGCGTCCGCGTGGACTTCCACGTGGGAATTGGTATCGCGACGTTCGATCGTCGTCGAGTGCCACGCGCGCCACAGCGCGACGCACGCGAGCACGAGGCCGAGGATGAACGCGCCCAGCGCCGCGTCAGTACTGCGCAAGTAGATGGCGAATGTCCGAAAGTCGAACATGAAGAATCCCAGCGCGCCGATGACGATGATCGGTGGGCGCTCGAGCACGAAGCCGATGCCCACCGCGGAGAGCATCGAGACCAGTCCCAGGAGTACGCCCGCAAGGTGATTGGGGAATGACAGCGCGAAAGCCCCGACGAAACTGCCGAGTTCGCCGACCAGTAGCCCCGTGGCCGCGGGTCGAAGCATTTGCAGGCTCATCAGTCCCACCGCAACTGCGAGGAGCCACACGATCAACGCCACTTCCGTTGAGGTCGCGTGCAAGTGAGCGACGGTTCCCACGGCGCTGAGCGTGAGGGCCAGACCGAGAATGGTGCTCAGGAACTGAAGCGACCGATCGAGGTTCCGCCAGAGGGACCCACTCAGCACGAGTACTGCGAAGCCCACGCAGAGCAGCGTGAGCCCGTGATGGCTCTGCGCCGCCGGACCCACACTCACGGCGGTCGCCATCGCGGCCCCCGCCGTACCGACGAGACGGAGAAAGCCACTGAGACGTCGGGCCCCGGCGTCGCCGATCTGCGCGACCACGAAGCCCCCGAGTAGTCCGGCAACCGTGATCATGAGCGCAACGCTGACGTGCCCCGCGACGCCGACATGGCCCCAGTAGTGGCCGAGAAAGAGAGCGCTGCTGAGCCCAACGACGACCACGCCGAAATACGACACCGCTTCGACGACCGGCGACAACACCGGTCGATTCGCCGCTCCGCGAAGCGCGTGACCACTGGACTCGCGGGTCTCCATCGCGAGGATCTCGTCACCTTGGGACGAACTTACGGTTCCGGAGTCGACCCAGCGTTGCACCTTGGCGCGCCATTCATCGGCCGGCTTGGCCCACCGGCGCGCGCGTGAACGCACTGCGTCGGCCAATTCCTGTCGTCTCGTTCGAGCCACGTCCACCCCCGGAAGAAATTTACTAGTCCCCAGCCGTCGCCAAAACTTCGTATGGCTCAGGGCTCGTCTCGACGTAGACGTACTTGCCACCTCGCAGCCACGAGCATCCCGCGGCCAACAGACAGGCCAACACGGCGGAGTCACAGGCTGCGTGCAGTCCATTGTGGAAAGGTTTTGTGATTATTGATGGAAAGAAACTCCGCTTCGCCAGGGCCAATTGCGTGTGAATCGGGAGGCTCGCGATCACGTGGGGGCTCAAGAGGTGCTCGAGCGGGTTGTAGCCGAGGAACGACGCGAAGAGCGTCGACACCGGCGGCAAGGCGGCCACGCGCCGCGCGTCGCCGATCGGAACGCCGACTGACGTGAGTCCGTGAAGAACCGACGCCGGAAGCGACGCCGAGAGGCCGATGATCATCAAGGTGAAGAAGATGCCGATCGAGAGCACCTGACCCGAGTTCTGGAACGTCGAATTCATCCCGGAACCGACCCCTCGATGTTGCCGCGGCAGGCTGTTCATCACGCCGGCTCGGTTCGGCGCCGCGAAGGCGCCCATCGCCAGACCGTTGAGCAAGAGCAACCCGCCGAATTCGAGGTAGTTGAAGTTGACTGGCAAGAGCTCGAGCATGAAGAACGACAGTGCCGCGACGAGCATGCCGACCGTGGCGAACGGTCGGGAACCGAATCGATCCGACAGGGCGCCCGAGATCGGACCGGCGATCAAGAAACCGAGCGTCAGCGGCAACATCGCGACACCGGCCCACAGCGGCGTTCGCGCGAAGTCGTAACCATGGAGCGGAAGCCAGATTCCCTGCAGCCAGATGACGAGCATGAACATAAGTCCGCCGCGTCCGACCGACGCGAGAAAACTCGAGATGCTGCCGGCGCTGAATGCCCGGATCCGAAAGAGCGAGAGCCGGAACATCGGATCGGGAGAGCGTCGTTCGACCTGCGTGAAGACGAAGAGCATGGCGACACCGCCAATGAGCGACGAGAGGACCAGCGGACTCAGCCAACCCATCGTGCGGCCCCCGTAGGGCTGGATCCCGTACGTGATGCCGACCATGATCGCGATGAGGCCGAGGGCGAAGGTGATGTTGCCCGGCCAATCGATGTTCGTGTCGACTCGGCGCGGAATCTCACGGAGCTTCCGATACGCCCACACCGTACCGAAGAGACCGATGGGCACCGACACGATGAAGATGAGTCGCCACTGAATCGGCGCCAGGATTCCCCCGAGGACCAGCCCGATGAACGATCCACTGATACCCGCAATCTGATTGATGCCGAGTGCCATGCCCCGCTGGTCCTCGGGGAAGGCGTCAGTCAGAATCGCCGATGAGTTCGCGATGAGCATGGCGGCACCCACGCCCTGGAAGATTCGCATCACCACGAGATACAGCGCCGCGGCCGTGCCCGACATCCACGTGATGCTCAGCAGCAGTGAGAAAAACGTATAGACGACGAAGCCCATGTTGTACATCCGCACGCGGCCGAACATGTCGCCCAGGCGACCGAAGGTCACCACCAGCACGCTGGTCACCACCATGAAACCGAGGATCATCCACAGCAGGTAGAAACTGTTGCCCGGCAACAAGGGATCGAGGTGAATCCCGGTGAAGATGTCCGGCAGCGCAATCAGCATGATCGAGATGTCGATCGTGGCCATCAGCATGCCGAGCGTCGTGTTGGAAAGTACGACCCACTTGTAGCGGTCGTCCGCCTGCGTGGTCGAGTCGTCTTTCGTCGAACGCTCGCTCTCCGACACCGCTAACTCTCGAGCAAGCCCGCGGGCACGCTGTCGAGAGATCGCAGAATCGCCAACGCCAGTTCGCGAGCCGAGTCAGCGTTCAGCTCGAGCCCGACTCTCGAACTCGCTCCGAGCGATGGGTTGATGACATCCACCAACAACGCGTGGCCGGCACCGTAGTGCACCGGGTGGTCGTATGAGATCGTCGCGTCGGTCGCGCGGAACCAACTGTCGGCGCCCTTGGCGCTCCCGGTTATGGCGATTCGTTCAGTGTCGTACGTGCACATGTCGTCCTACTTCTTTCCCGCGAGGTGCTCGCCATAGAACTTCCATATTTCACCCCACGCTTCGGTCGCCACTTCGGGCCGATAGGACGGTCGATCGACCGCGAAGAAGGCGTGCCCGGCGCCCTCGTATTCGTGGAACGTGAACTCCTTGCCGTGTTGGGTCAGAAGTTTTCGAAGCGTCTCGGTCTGTTCGGGTGACGGGTACTGATCCTCGAGACCGAAGAGACCGAGAAGCGGGCACGAAAGTTTCGGCAGTAGGTCAACGATCGACGTCATCGTGCTCTCGGGCCGACTCTCGACGACGAAGGCGCCGTAGCAATCCACCGCGGCGTCGAGGTCCAGGCTGCACGCCGCGAGCACCGACTGTCGTCCCCCGGAGCAGTAGCCGATGACGCCGACCAACTGATTCGAGTTCGACAACGCGCGCAGGTACGCCGCGGCTGCGCCGACGTCGCCGACCAACTGGTCGTCCGCCACGCCACCACTCGCTCGAGCGGCCGCGGCCGCGTCGTCGGAGCTCGCACCGGGCGACTCGCGCCAGTAGAGATTCACGCAGATGGCGTTGTAGCCGTTCGCCGCGAACTTCCGGACTATCTCCTTGGTGGCTTCGTCGTAACCCGGGAAGTGGTGGATGACCACGACGCCCCCGACCTTCTCCTCCGATTCGGTTCGCGCGAGGTACGCCTCCACCGAATGGCTGTCGTAAGAATCGAAGTGAATAGTCTCGGCACGCAGGTTCGAAGTCAAGGGACACCGCTTTCTCTGAGATTTTCACATCATTGTACCGACGCTCCCACGAAGCGTTTCAGGGTACGACGATCTCGAATCCGAATTCGAACACGTCGAGCTTCTCGACGAGCTCGCGAAGCCGGACCACGTTCCCCGTCACGGCAAAGTCATCGCGTGCGAGCAGATCATCAAAGCTCTGGGACCCCGTCGCGAAGACCGCGAAGGCGGCGATCGAACTTATGACGCCGACTGAACCGGAGTTTCGAGCGTCGCGACGGGCGTGCACCACTCCGTTTCGAACGCCAAAACCCCAGCGCTCGTCCCCACGGTCGGTGATGACGAGTTCAATTTCGACCTCGAAGTCGACGGAGCGCGGTCCGTTGAGTCGGACCCCGATCAGGTCGAGCAAGAGTTCGGGCGTCATCGAACTGACGATGCCTGAGCCCAGTGCATTGCCCGCAAGCCCTTTGAGGACCGTGCCGTTGGATCGCAGTTCCATCGCGCCACTCAGGTAAAAGTCTCTCCACGGACCCGACTCGCTCTGGAAGCCGAGTTGCTCGAGCGCGTCGGCTTGCAACAGCCGCGCCGTCTCGTTGTCGGGATCGGCGAAGACGACGTGATTGACGACTTCGACGACCCACCGATAGTCCCCCTCAGCGAAGGACGCCCGGGCCCGGGCGAGAACACTGTCGGCGCCGCCCATGAAGTCCACGTATCGTTTTGCGGCTTCGACCGGTGGGTGCGGGTTGAGATGCGCCGGGTTCCCGTCGAACCATCCGAGGTAACGCTGGTAGACGGCCTTGGCGTTATGGGAGAGCGTTCCGTAGTAGCCGCGATTGAAGAACTCGCGACCGAGTCCGTCGGGCAACACGAGTACTTCGGCGATCTCCTCCATCGTCAGTCCGTGATTCGCGAGCCGGAGAGTCTGGTCGTGCACGTAGCGATACGCGTCGCGTTGGCTCGCCAAATAGTCCGAGAGCTCGGCGCGTCCCCACCGGGGCCAGTGGTGGCTCGCGAAGAGGACGTCGCACCGGTCGGCGTAGAGCTCGAGTGATTCGTCGATGTACTTGCTCCACTTCAGGGCGTCGCGAACCTGGGCCCCGCGAAGGGTGTAGACGTTGTGTTGATTCGCGGTGCAGTTCTCCGCCATGCACAACGCACGCTCGTCGGGCACGAAGACGTTCATCTCCGCGGGCGCCTCGGTACCCGGCGTGATCTGGAATACGAGACGCACGCCATCGATCGTCAACTCCTCACCGGTGGTGGTGATCTCGCGCGTCGGCGCCACCAGGGCGACGCTCGGCAGACCGGGCATTCCCTTGCCCAGACCCGTGTCGACGTGACCTTGCGGATCTTTGGGCAATAGCACGCCGTACATGTACATCGCACGGCGGATCATGACGGTCCCGGCGAGGACGTTCTCGCTTATCGCCGCGTCCAGGAAACCTTCGGGCGCGATCACGGCGACCCGTCCTTGGGCGACGTCGTCATCGCTCACGACGCCGTGAACGCCACCGAAGTGATCGGTGTGGCTGTGCGTGTAAATCACGGCGCGTACGGGCCGCTCGCCCAAATGCTCGTTCACCATTTTGAGCGCCGCGCGCGCGGTCTCTTCGGACGTGAGCGGATCGATGACGATCCATCCGGTCCCTCCGGAGATGAAGGTCACGTTCGAGATATCCATGCCGCGTACCTGAAAGATTGATGGCGTCACTTCGAACAGTCCGGCGATGTTGTTGAGCCGTCCCTGACGCCAAAGACTGGGATTCACCGTGCTCGGCGGTTCGATGACGTTGGGATCGTCCAAGAAGGCGTAGGCGTCAAGGTCCCACAGAACTTGACCGAAGCGCCCGGACACCTGTCGAGGCGTCCCCGGCGCGATCATCCCGCGCGTCGCGCGCTCGAAGTCACTGGCCGATGCCGTGGCGATCGACGCCAGGACCGCTCGTTGGAGTTCCACCGTCGATGGACTGGCTACTTTGCGTTCGGGCGTGACGCCGTCCATTCAGTCCTTCCCCTCGATCGCGGTATCGAAGGACACATTATCGACGCTCGACCCCTCGTTTCAGAGACGCTCGAAACGAGGGCCACGACCTTGAAGAACTTGACCTTCGCGCCTCGGCACACCTCGGTAGCGCTCGACACTCTAGATTCACGTCATGACACAACGCGAAGTCCGTTTTCCGGACAGATTTTCTTGGGGTACCTCGACGTCGGCGTATCAAACCGAAGGTGGTGGTTCCAACACCGATTGGTGGCGATACGAGCGGGCCGAAGGCACGCACTGCGCCGAGGTATGTGGCGACGCGTGCGACTCATGGAATCGCTTTGAAGAGGACCTCGACTTGATCGTCGAGTTGGGACTGAACTCCTACCGGTTCTCCATCGAATGGGCGCGCATCGAACCTCAACGCGGCGTCACTGACGCTGATGCGCTCGCACAGTATCGACGGATCCTCGAAGCCTGTCGCGCCCGCGCGATCTTGCCGGTCGTCACCCTGCACCATTTCACGTTGCCCCTGTGGGTCGCCGACCTCGGCGGATTCGAATACCCGGAGATTGCCTCGCTCATGGGCGCGTACGCGACCGTCGTCGGCGACGCCCTCGGCGATCTGATCGGAATCGCGTGCACGGTGAACGAACCGAACATCGTGGCGCTCATGGGATATCTCATCGGCGCCTTCCCACCGGCACAGAGCGATTGGGAACGATTCTCCAATGTCAATGTTGCGATGCGTTCTTGTCACGTCGCGATGCGCGACGCCCTGCGCGCGACGCCCGGGAACTACCCGATCGGCATGCCGCTCTCAATGAACGAGTACGAGGCATTGCCGGGTGGCGAGGACCTCGTCAATTCAATTCGTCACGAGATGGAAGATGAGTATCTGCGCTGCGTGGGTGACGACGACTACCTCGGCGTTCAGTGTTACACCAAGATCATCATCGGACCGGAAGGGCGGATCTCCAACCCGGAGGGCGAACTGACGGAAATGGGATACCTCTTTTGGCCCCAGAGCGTGGAGTACACGATTCGTCGCGCCGCCTCAATGGTGGACATTCCGATCTTCATGACCGAGAACGGCATCGGTACCGACGATGATGATCAGCGGATTCGCTACCTCACCGGCGCTCTCGCCGGACTGGCGAACGTGATCGCCGACGGCATCGACGTTCGGGGATACTTCCAGTGGTCACTTCTTGACAACTTCGAATGGACGTTCGGCTATCGACCGAAATTTGGCATCGTCGCCGTCGATCGCACGTCATTCGAGAGGACGCCCAAACCATCGGCGCACTGGTACGCCGAGGCGACGAGAAATTTCACCCCGCCTCGCTAGTTCCGTCACGACTCGAACACCCAACCATCGAACGACCTCGGTAGAGTGACCTCGACGGCACTCGTCCGACCACATTTCAAGAAGTAGGAGCCCTAGATGACCGACGTGCGACCCCGATACCAACTCGTCGGACTGGACTGCCCCGATCCTCTCGAGCTCGCTGATTTCTACTCGCGCCTCACCGGTCTCGACGTCGAGCCCCTTGGGGACTTCAGGCCCGAAGACGTCGAGTGGATCGAATTGGACAACGGTCAGCACCCAACGATCGCTTTCCAAAAGGTCCCGAACTTCGTGGCGCCGACGTGGCCCGACGGACCGGTCCCCCAACAGCTTCATCTGGACTTCCTCGTCCCCGACCTGGACGAGGGCGAACAACACGCACTCGCCGTGGGTGCGACGAAACACGAGTACCAACCGGGTACGACGTTTCGTGTCTACCTCGACCCGGTGGGCCACCCGTTCTGCCTCGTGCTCTCAGACGACTGACGTCGTAGCGTTCGTCGTTGCGTCCGTCACCGCCGCGCATACCTCGGGTTAGCTCATCACACCACTTGGTGTCTTTGAGAGAACGTGGCTGTCGAGAAAACGATTCATGAGCGCCGCACTCAATCGTCCGTACTCCGGAGCCAGATCGAATGCGTGCTCGAGGCCATCGAAGACGTGGAGTTCGCAGCGTGCTCCGGCCTCGGTCAACGCCTCGCACATGTGGACACTCTCTCTCCAGTCGACTCTCGCGTCGCGATTGCCGGTCAAGAGCATCGTCGGCGGGAAGTGGGAACCGACGTAATTGATTGGACTGATCTCGCGTAGTCGCTCATCGGAGACGTCGTCACCGAGTAGGTACTTCAAGGTGTTCGGTGAGCCGTGTGCTCGGGCGTCATCACCCAAGAAATCCGTCGGCGAGTAAAAGGCAATCGAGGCGGCGACGGGAAGCGGACTCGTGCCCGCCAACAACAGCGACAGACACCCTCCGGCCGAGTTGCCCGATACCGCCAGCTTCGAGGCGGAAAGTCCGAGCGACTTCGCTTCTTCGTGGAAGAAACGAAACGCGGTATTGACGTCGTCGAGCCCGGCCGGCCACAGTGCCTCACCGGCGAGGCGGTACTCACACGCGAGCGAGGTGTAGCCGGCACGACCGAGCGAAATGCCGTACCCGGCGAGTTGTCGACGATCTCCTTCCACGAATCCGCCGCCAAAAATGAGCATCACGCCGCAGCCATTCGGATTCGGCGGTCGATACAGATCGGCGAGAAGATCGCGCCCGCCACCTTTACCAACGTTCAATGTTTCGACTTCGACCCGATCAGACATCAAGTCACCCTTCCGGTCACGTGTCGCCGAGCCTATCGACGTCGCGTCGAAACTGCTAGGTCAGACTGAGCAGCGCTATCCTCGCGACGACGACGGCCGACGCCATGATCGCCCAAGCCTTCCTTCTTGAAGAACACGACGCCGATGGCCGCGGCCCACACGACGCCGGTCTCGGGAAGCGCGATGCCGAGTGGCGCCCGCGTCCGGGCGTAGTGGGCGAGCGTGTACGCCACGAGTGACATGAGTCCGGCGAGGAGGATCACAAGAACGATCGCGAGACTCACGAGAACGCCGTCCCGCGGTCGATTCGCACGACTGGCATCCTAGAAGTCGAGTTCGTCTCACCAATTAATGTGGCCCTCAGAGTCCGTGGTCACGACCATATAGACTTACGATTCGCGTCTCGGGGTCTCGACCTTGGGAACACCGAGGACCTGTGGTGCAGCTCGGAGTGCACGCCGCCCTGTCAAGGCGGAGGTCGCGGGTTCAAATCCCGTCAGGTCCGCTCGACACCCCCCTGGGGTGACGAGGAGGTCGAGTAGCTCAGTTGGTAGAGCGCGCGCCTGAAAAGCGTGAGGTCACCGGATCGACGCCGGTCTCGACCACCAGCACGGTCGCCCCACGGACTCGTCACGAGCTCTGTGGGGCGACCTTTTGCGTGGTGACGACTTCTGCCGGTGCCACTCGCATTCGCGCGTGATGGCCACTCGGCGTTTCCTGCCACGTTCCAGCGATCACCAGATTGCGGCGAAGACGCTGGATCGCCAACTGCTCGTCGCCGATCGACTGGGGTACGAGTCCCAGTGGTTCGATGCGCGCCACGACGTTGGAGCCTCGAAGACGTTGCACGAAGTAGGCGCCGACGCGATTGCGATGACGACTCGACGCCACCGTCGATCGATAGAAGTACTGCTCGAGCTCTGAATCACCGGACCGCGACATGGACCGAAACTATCGAGGAGGTGTCACAGGTTCGAGCGTGCGAAGATACTCGAGAGAATCGGAGGATAATGGACCCGCCGCCTGTATCGCCGCGCTTCGCGCCCCAGCGGCCGGACGTCGAGTGGCCAACCCGCGACTGGCCCCGAGGAGAGTCAGCTCATCAAGACGAGTTAGACGCCGTCGTCGACGAGATGTTCACCGACGAGAAGCTCGCGGTCACCAATGCCGTCGTCGTCGTGCAGGGCGGAAAGGTCCTCAGTGAGCGCTACGGCGGAGAGCAGTTCCATTTCGACCGGCCGGCCGAGCCCATCACTCGCGACAGCCAACTCCTCTCGTGGTCCATGGCCAAGTCGATGCTGCACATGATCATCGGCACGTTGGTCGACGAGGGTCGTCTCAACCCCGATCAACTCGCGAACGTTCCGGAGTGGAGTGACGAGGCCGACCCTCGCCACCAGATCCAAGTCCGTGATCTCCTGGCCATGCGTGACGGGCTCGCCTTCGTCGAAGAGTACGAGATAGGTCAAACCAGTCACGTCATCGAGATGCTCTACGGCGACGGCAAGGACGACATGGCCGCGTTCACGGCCGCGTTGCCCCTCGCCCACGAGCCGGGCACCTTTTACAACTACTCGAGTGGCACCACGAACATCCTGAGTCGCATCGTCGCGGACCTCGTCGGCTACGGCGAGGACTATCGCTCGTACCTCGAACGTCGCTTGTTCGATCCGATCGGCATGACGAGCGCCGTCGCCACCTTCGACACCAGCGGCGTCTTCGTCGCGTCGAGCTTCGTGCACGCGCGAGCATTGGACTTCGCGAAGTTCGGGTTGCTGTACCTCCGCGGCGGTGAGTGGGACGGCGAACAACTCGTCTCGCGCGAATGGGCCGCGACCGCACAGGTGCCACTCAGCGTCGAGACCTCAAGTGGACATCTCTACTCCTGGCAATGGTGGGTCAGTGGCGACGACCACGGCACCTACTGGGCGAATGGTTACGAAGGACAGATGATCTCGGTCGTGCCGGCCCTCGACGCGGTGGTCGTGCGGTTCGGTCACACGCCGGAGGAGAACTATCTACCGAGGATGGCGTGGCGCGAACGCGTCCTCGCCGTACTCGCGAAGTAATTACGACGCTTCGTCGCTGAAGCCGAGATCGCGCGCGGTAAACAGGGCGTCGAACGCAATGCCCTCTGCGGCGGCCATAGCGCTCACCGTGCCGCCGCGGTCAACGACCGCGAAGAGCATGACCACCTCAGCGCCGTAGTCGCGCACGACGTGCGCGGCCTCGAGCAAGCTCGTGCCCCGGGTCACGGTGTCTTCAGTAATCACGACCTTGTCCCCAGGCTCGAGCACCCCGGCGATGCGCCCACCCGCCCCGTGGTCTTTCACTTCCTTTCGAACACTGAAGGCGTTGAGGCTCCGGCCGCGCGTCGCGGCCACGCCCGCGGTAATGAACGTCGCGCCGTCGGCGCCCATGGTCAGGCCGCCGATCGCCGTCGCGTCACTGGGAATCCTCTCCAAGATCAAGGTGGCGATATCCACCATCACCTCCGGTGCACAAATGGTCTTCTTCGAGTCGATGAACCACGTCGAGGGTCGACCGGACTTCAAGACGAAGTCACCACGTCGAACCGAGTGCTCGAGCAGATGTTGGCGGACTCGTTCGCGGGCGTCGCTCACGACAGCACCACTTCCCCGGTTCCGCTCGTGACCGACCCAACGATCATCGCCACGATCCCGTTGTCGCGCGCAATCGATATCGCCGCATCCGCGGCACTCGAATCGAGCGCCACGACCATGCCCAAACCGCAGTTGAAGACCCGGACCATCTCGTCGGCGTGCACGCGACCGCGACGCTGGATCTCGAAGAAGATCTGAGGTGTCTCGAAGCTCTCCATGTCGATCAGTGCGTCGAGGTCGGGGGTCAAGATGCGCGCCACGTTGCCGACGATGCCGCCGCCCGTGATGTGCGCACACGCGTGCACCGCTCTTCCGAGGTCGTGTCGCAGCGCCGTGACCGTCGGGGCGTAGATGACCGAGGGAACGAGCAGCTCATCACCGAGGCTGTGGTCCGCGCCCTCCCACGCCGGTGCGTTCAGGTCGCCGGCGGCCGTGACGAGCACGCGACGCGCCAGCGAATAGCCATTGGAGCGAAGTCCGGGCGACGCGAAACCCACCAAGACGTCACCGTCGCGAACGCGCTCGGGGCCGAGCTCTTCTCCTCGTTCCACCACGCCGACGGCAAAGCCCGCCACGTCGAGGTCATCGGGCGCCATCACGCCGGCGTGTTCGGCGGTCTCGCCGCCGAGGAGCGCCGTGTTCGCGAGTCGACAACCGGCCGCGATGCCGGTGACCAACTCCTCGAGACGCGCCGGTTCGAGTTTGCCGACCGCGACGTAGTCCAAGAGGAAGAGCGGTTCGGCTCCGACGCAGGCGAGATCGTCGACCAACATCGCGACGAGATCGATGCCGACGGTGTCGTAACGTCCGACGTGGCGAGCGACGTCCAGCTTCGTGCCGACGCCGTCGGCCGAGGCCACCAGCACGGGCGAGGTGTATTTGGCGATGTCGAGGGTGAAGAGCCCACCGAATCCGCCGATGCCGCCGAGCACTTCGGGTCGCTTCGTACTCGCCACGATGTCCTTGATCCGCTCGACCGCCTCATCGCCGGCTTCGATCGACACACCGGAACCGGCGTAGGTCGTGCCGTTGACGGGCTGTTCGAGCAGCCGGCTCACCAGCGGCTGCCTGCGGTTCCCAACACGACCGGTGTTGGCGCGGGGTACGAGCCGGTGAGACAGGCGTCACAACACTCACCGTCGAGTTGGATAGCGCTGCGCAGGTTCGCCAACGTGATGAATTCGAGAGTGTCGGACCCGATGAAGTCGTTCATCTCGGCGATCGAGTTGTTCGCCGCGAGCAGATCGTCGCGCGTCGGCGTATCGATGCCGTAGTAACAAGGGTTCATGAAGGGCGGCGAGGAGATTCGCAAGTGCACTTCTTTCGCACCCGCGTCACGGAGCATCTTCACGATTTCGCGCGTGGTCGTCCCGCGCACGATGGAGTCGTCCACCACGATGAGGCGCTGACCCTCGATGTTCTCGCGAAGCGGGTTGAGTTTGCGTCGAACGGTCGCCGCGCGAAGGTTCTGATCCGGCGAGATGAAGGTTCGCCCGATGTAGCGATTCTTGACGAGCCCGTAGCCGAAGGGTATGCCCGAGGCCTTGGCGAATCCTTCGGCGGCCGGCACTCCCGAGTCCGGCACGCCCATCACGATGTCGGCGTCGACGGAGGATTGGGCCGCGAGCAGCTCGCCCATGCGACGACGCGTCGTGTGCACCTGATGACCCATGAGGTACGTGTCGGGCCTGGCGAAGTACACGAACTCGAAGATGCAGAGTTTCTGCTTGCCCTCGGCCGGGTCGAGCAGTTGCACCGAGGAGAGCTCCCTGTTCGAGATCGTCACCATCTCGCCGGGCGCGATCTCGCGAACGAACGTCGCGCCAACGACGTCGAGGGCCGGTGACTCCGAGGCCACGATCCAACCCTCGGGTTCGGCTTCGCTTCCGAAGCGGCCCAAGCACAGCGGCCGAAAACCGTAGGGGTCGCGAACGGCGTGGATCTCGCCCGCTTCGAGCACGACCATCGAATACGCGCCTTCGGTTCGGGCGAGCACGACACCGAGCGCCTTCGCGAGCGAGATGCCCGACTCGACTTCGCGCGCGAGAAGCTCGGCGACGAGGTCCGAGTCCGAGAGCATCGACGTGAACTGGATCCCCGCCTCTTCGGCGAGCGCGGTCGTGTTCGTGAGATTTCCGTTGTGCGCAATGGCGAAACCCGAGGTTCCGGCCGAACGATAGACCGGCTGGGCGGCGGTCCAATTGGCCGAACCCGACGTCGAATAACGGGTGTGGCCGATGACGAAGTCACCGGCCAGCGCGCGTAGCGTCGTCTCGGCGAAGACGTGACTCACCAATCCGTTGTCCTTCACGACCGTGATCTGATGATTGTTGAACGTCGCCATGCCGGCGGATTCTTGACCCCGGTGTTGGAGGGCGTAGAGCGCGTCGTAACAGAGGTGCGAGACGCTGCGACCGGGGGCCACGATGCCGACGACGCCGCAGGCTTCTTTCACGCGCCCTCTTCGGTTCGAAATTTCATCTCAGAAGGCACTGAGACATTGTCGCACAATCGACTGCCCCTATCGGACCTCTGTACCATTCTGGGGTGCTAGATCTTCACACCCACTCAACATTCTCCGACGGATCGGACACTCCGACACAGCTGGCCGAAAAGGCACACCATCTGGGTATTTCCGCGATCGCCCTGACGGACCACGACACGACCCTTAGTTACGACGAGATGTCCACGGCGTGCTCGAAGTTAGGACTCGAGCTCGTGACCGGGGTCGAGGTCTCGTTGCGCGACACGGAGTTCCCGAGAGTGCGCGACGGTGTGACCAAGGCGCGCAACGTCCACGTCCTCGCCTATTTCCTGCCCCTGGACGCCGAGCATCCGATTCAGAAGAAACTGACCTCGCTACGCCGCGACCGCGACAGTCGCAACCACGAACTGGTGACCCTGCTCCAGGAGAAGGGGTTCGAGGACCTCACCCTCGCCTATTTGACCGAGATGACCGGCAACGTGGACTCCATTGGCCGGCCGCATTTCGCGCGCGCGATGATCGACCTGCACCCCGAACTCGTCGGCGAGCAGAACGAGAATACGTGGAACCGCATCTTCACCGACTGGCTCGGCACCGAGGGGGCGGCCTACGTGTCCAAGACGAGCATGCCCGTCGAGGAGTTCGTGGACGCCGCCAACGGTTCGGGCACCGTCTTCTCGATTGCCCATCCCCTGGTCAATTACGTCGACGAGGTCAACCCGATGTCGATCGAGGCGACCATGCCCCGGGTGATGGCGTCACTTCGTGAACGCGGATTCGCCGGGGTCGAAGCGCACTACGGCGGCACGAGCGCCGGGATTCGCGCCCTCATGGTCAAGCTCACGAGGGACGCCGGCATGATCCCCACCGGCGGATCGGACTACCACGGCACGTACAAGAGCGACGTTTTCCTCGGTTTCGGCAAAACGGGAGACCTGCGTGTGCCCGACGAGATCCTCGACGAGCTCAAAGCGGCGCGCTAGCCGAGCGCGGCGAGCGACTCCCCGAGCGCACCGCGTCGGCGCGAGGTGACGTCGTCCACGCCAACGTTCACCATCGATCCGATTCGCAGGTCGCGGCCGCCCACCACGCCGAGACGCGCCACCGGGACACCGGCGAGGTCAGCGCGTGCCATGAACGCGTCGACGTCGTTCGTACCCATGACGAAGCGACCGGGGAATTCGGCAAACAGTTCGGCGTGACTCTCGAGTTCGACCACGTCCGCACCCAGCCCGCTCACGGCGACCATTTCGGCCATCGCCACCGCCAGTCCGCCACCGCCCACGTCGTGGACCGCCGTGACGTCACTGGGATTACCGGCGCAAATGGCGGCGATTTCGCCGACGACGAAATCAATCGCCGCGGCGAGGGTCTCGGCGTCGAAGTGGGGAACGTGACCTCCGCGGCGACCGCGACGGGTCGCCCAGCGGGTTCCCCCGAGCGGGAAACGGTAGGGCGAGTTCGCGTGACGAGTTCCGACGAGCACAATGTCATCGCCCTCGTGCCACGCCCAACCGGGCGGCGGCGCGACCAGTGAATCGATGACCCCGAGAAGACCCACGACCGGTGTCGGGTCGATGTCCTGGCCGCCGCTTTCGTTGTAGAGCGAGACGTTGCCGCCGATGACGGGAAGTCCGAGTCCCACGCACGCTTCGGTCATACCGTCGATCGATTCCGACAACTGCCACATGACTTCCGGATGTTCGGGATTACCGAAATTGAGACAGTTCACGACGGCTTTGGCAGTCGCGCCGACGCACGCCAGGTTCGCCACACTCTCCGCGACGGTCAAGGCGGTGCCGGCGCGCGGGTCCAACGCGCACCAGCGAGGGTTGGAATCAGTCGAGAGAGCGATGCCGCGTTCGGAATACGGCAGACCCGGTCCCGCGAGGCGTAGGAGAGCAGCGTCGCGGCCCGGTCCGACGACGGTATTCAAGAAGAGTTGCGAGTCGTACTGGCGATAGACCCACGCCGGATCCAGGAGAAGATCGAGCAGATCGTCGTTCGGCGAACCGATCGGTTCGTCGTCGCTCGGGTCGTCGGCGACGGTGGCGTCGAGGCTCGCCGGACGCGCCATCGGTCGCTCGTATAGAGGAGCCTCGTCGGCCAACGAGCTGGCTGGCACTTCGGCGAGGACCTCGCCGTCAAAACCGTGACGGACGCGCAGCATCGCCACCTTGCGACCGTTCTCGTCGATCGTCGGCTCGACCACGTGGCCCACGATCGACGCGCGAACCTCCCACTTCTCGCACAGTTGCGCGACGGCGTCCCAATTCTCCGGCGTGATGATGGCGAGCATCCGCTCCTGACTCTCGGACGTCATGATCTCGAAGGGCGCCATACCGGCCTCGCGCAGCGGGATCGCCGTCACGTCGACGTCCATTCCCACCCCGCCGCGGGCCGCGGTCTCACTCGTCGCACAGACGATGCCCGCGCCGCCGAGGTCCTGGATGCCGACGACGAGCTTCTCGTCGAGCAGCGCCAGGCACGCCTCGATCAAGCGCTTCTCCTCGTAGGGGTCACCGACTTGGACACTCGGCCGCTTGGCGTCGTCGAGCGACTCCGCGCCATCGGCGCCGTCGAATCCGGCCGACGCCAAGACCGACACGCCGCCGATCCCATCGCGTCCGGTCGAGGAACCGAGTAACACGGCGAGGTTGCCGACGCCCGAGGCGACCCCGAGAACGAGCCGTTCGGTCGGCAACGCGCCGCAGCACAAGACGTTCACGAGGGGATTCGACGCGTAACAGTCATCGAACGTGAGCTCGCCGCCGATCGTGGGCACGCCGACCGAATTGCCGTAGCCCGAGATGCCCGAGACGACGCCCTCGACCAGCCATCGTTGACGCGCGTCGTTCAGCTCGCCGAAGAACAGCGGGTCCATGACCGCCAGGGGCCGTGCACCCATCGTGAACACGTCGCGCAGGATACCGCCGACGCCGGTCGCGGCACCCTGATAGGGCTCGATCGCTGACGGGTGATTGTGACTCTCTATCCGAATCGCCACCGCGATGCCGTCGCCCGCGTCGATGACGCCGGCGTTCTCTCCCGGTCCGACCAGTACGTGCGCGGCCTCCGTGGGGAGGCGGCGCAGATGGATACGCGACGATTTATAAGAACAGTGTTCGCTCCACATCACTCCGTAGAGCGCCAATTCGAGTGAATTCGGCTCGCGACCAAGCACTTCGCGAATGCTTTCGAGCTCTGAATCGGTGAGTCCCAGTGCGCGGTGGAGGGGCTCGGGGCTACTCACAACACCACACTACGGGGCTGGGTGCGAGTCTCAATGCGCGAGAACGAACGGCGCGACCTTCACGCCAAGAAAACCTTCGAACAAGACCATGCCGTCAGCGCTCCCGAGCAGCGCCGACATGGCGCGCTCCGGGTGAGGCATCAAACCCACCACGTTGCCCGCTTCGTTGGCCACTCCCGCAATGTCATCACGCGAACCATTGGGATTCTCTTTGTAGCGGAGCACGATCTGGCCGTTGCGCACGAGCGCGTCGTGGGTATCGTCGTCACACGTGTAGGAGCCCGAGAAATGATTGATCGGCACGACGAGTTCCTGACCGATGGTCGCTGCGCGCGTGAGGACTGAGTTGGTCGAGGTGACGACGACCGTCGTCGGTTGACAGAGGAACGTCAGACCGCGGTTCTTCTGCAGCGCGCCGGGCAACATTCCGGCTTCGACGAGGACCTGAAAGCCGTTGCAGATGCCGAGCACCGGACCTCCGTCGGCGGCGAAGCGCTCGACCGCACCCATGACCGGCGAAAACCGGGCCAGAGCGCCGGGACGCAGGTAGTCGCCGTGGGCGAAGCCTCCGGGAAGGATGATCCCATCGATGCCCTCGAGATCCGTACGGGTGTGCCAGATGAATTCCGCCTGATCGCCGAGTCTCGTGACCGCGGCGGCCGCGTCATACTCGCAGTTGGAACCGGGGAAGACGACGACGCCGATGCGGGCCATGACCTAGCGCTCTCCGATCCGCGCTGACGCGTCCTCAATCACCGGGTTGGAAAGGAGCCGCTCCGCGAGGGACGTCGCCTTCTCCAACGCGGCCGATTCGCTCTCGGCCTCGACGTCGAACCGAAAGCATTTGCCCGCGTGAACGTTCGTGACGCCGGTGAAGCCGAGGGCGGGTAGCGCGCGTTCGATGGTCGATCCCTCGGGATCAGCGATGCCCTTACGCAAGGTCACGTCGACGATCACGAAGTAGTTCATGACGAAGCACCGTACCAGTCACCAATCGAATGTCCGGTCACTCGTTCGTACGCATCGACGTAGCGAGCCGACGTCGTCGCCACGACGTCGGCGGGGACCATCGGAGGCGGAGGAGTTCGGTCCCACGACTGTGCGCTGAGCCAATCTCGAAACGGCTGTTTGTCGAACGAGGGCGGCGTCTCTCCGGAGCGGACCTCGGCCGCCGGCCAGATCCGCGATGAGTCGGGCGTGATCACCTCGTCACAGAAGACCATCTCTCCGTCGACGAAGCCGAGTTCGAATTTCGTGTCGGCGAGAATTAAACCCTTGGCCGCGAGCGCGGCCGCGGCGCGAGTGAAGAGATCGACGCACAGGACCTGGGCCCGATGAAGACGTTCGGCACCGACCAGGAGGGCCGCGCGTTCTACGCTGATGTTCACGTCGTGGCCCGACGCCGCCTTCGTTGACGGGGTGAACATCGGTTCGGGAAGCGGATCCGTCAACTGCAGTCCCGGTGGCACGATCATCTCGTGAACCGTCCCTCGCGCGACGTACTCATCATGCGCCTGCCCGGCCAAGCGACCACGCACGATGCATTCGAGTTCCAACATCTCGGCCTTGCGCACGAGCATCGCTCGGCCGTGCCACTTCGTCTGTCCGAGGAATCCCGGCACCGAACGTTCGATGACCTGAGGATCACAACTCACGAGCGACGAAGGCACGACGTCGCCAAACTCTTGGATCCAAAAGTTCGTCAGCCCCGTGAGAACGCGACCCTTCTCGGGAATCGGCTCGGCCATAACGACGTCGAAGGCACTGAGTCGGTCCGACGCGACCATCAAGAGGTGTTGCTCGTCGACCTCGTAGAGGTCGCGTACCTTTCCGGAATAGAGCGGCGTCAGTCCGAGGTCGCTCACGAACGCCACACCAACGCGTCGAGGAACCGGCCCCTGTGGGCGAGCAGCCGATCGGTGTCGAACGCGTTCGCCAACACGTCATTGCTCAATGTCACTTCGTCGTCGTCTTCCACGACCTCTCGGAAGTTGCGGCGCTCATCGATTGCGCGACGCGCCGCTGACTGCACGACGCGATAGGCGTCGTCGCGCGACATGCCGGAATCCACGAGGGCCAGCAGGACCGATTGGGAGAAGACGAGTCCCAGTGAACCCGCCGTGAGGTTCTCCAGCGCGCGTTCGGGATGTAACACGAGTCCGTCAGCGAGACCGGTCGCCTTACGCAACATATACACCGTGAGCTGGAGTGCGTCGGGCAACACCACGCGTTCGACACTGGAATGAGAGATGTCGCGTTCGTGCCACAGGGCCACGTCTTCCAGCCCGGCCTGCAGGTATCCCCGAAGGACGCGACTGAGTCCGCACAGCCGCTCCGAGAGAACCGGATTGCGCTTGTGCGGCATCGCCGACGAACCCTTCTGGCCCGGGGCGAAGGGCTCTTCGGCTTCTCCGACTTCACTACGGGCCAGATGGCGCACTTCAAGGCAGAACTGTTCGATCGCGGTACCAATCGACGCGCACGCGTAGAGCACCTCGGCGTGGCGGTCGCGCGCGATGACCTGCGTCGCCGGAACCGCCACGAGCCCGAGACGTGAACAGACGTACTCTTCGACCGCGGGATCGATGTTCGAGAACGTGCCGACCGCGCCAGAGAGCTTGCCGACCGCGATAGACGCACGAGCGTGTTGCGCGCGCTCGACGTCGCGCTGGACCTGTAAGGCGAACAGTGCGAACTTCGCGCCGAAGGTCGTCGGTTCCGCGTGCATGCCGTGGGTGCGTCCGGTGATCGGGATATCAATTGACGCCACGGCCCGGCGAGTGAGAGCGTCCCGAAGGGCCGTGGCCTCCGTGATCACGATGTCCATCGCCTGGGCGAGGTTGGAACACAGTGCGGTGTCGACCACGTCGGACGACGTGAGACCGTAGTGAATCCACGCTCCTTCGGGCATACCGATTCGCGACTGCACGACATCGACGAAGGCGGCCGTGTCGTGGTTGGTGACCTGTTCGCGTTCGTCCACCGCGGCGACGAAATCGGCGTCGACGACGGGTCGACGCTGTCGCAACTTCGCTACTTCATTGTGCGGCAGCACACCCAGTTCTGCGAGTCCCTCGGCGGCGAGGAGTTCCACTTCCAGCATGGTGTCGAATCGATGCTCGTCACTGAAGAGTTCGGCCACGTCCTGGGGGGCATACCTCGGAATCATCGGTCTCCTCTAGGCCACGGAAAGGGCGATGTCACTGCGCATCACCCTCCCCTCAAAGGTTATGAGCGCCGCGCCTTCGTACGCGCGACGTCGAGCGAGCGCGAGCGTCTCCCCGACGCCAGTCACCGCGACGGCCCGTCCCCCGGCCGTGACGAAGTGTCCGCCGGCACCGATCGCCGTGCCGGCGTGAAAGACCGTGACGCCTTCGACCTGGTGTTCGAGTTGACCATCGGCACCGAGGCCCGAGATCACGTCGCCCTTTCTCGGCGACTGGGGGTAGCCGTGCGAGGCGAGTATCACCGTCACCGCGGCGCCGGTGGCCGCGGGCGACGGTCCTTCCAAACGGCCCTCGCCGACTTGCAGCAAGAGGTCGAAGAGGCTGTCGCCATAGAGAGGCACGAGCACTTCGGTCTCGGGGTCACCGAAGCGCGCGTTGTACTCGAGAATCTTCGGGCCGCCGGACGTCAACATGATCCCGGCGTACAGGACCCCGCGATAGTCGATGTCGCGGCGCTTCAGTTCTCGAACCGTCGGCGCAATGATGCGTTCCATGATCTCGTCAAACTCGAACGGCGACAGCGACGTCATCGGCGCGTAGGCGCCCATGCCCCCGGTATTGACGCCGGCGTCACCGTCGCTCAGGCGCTTGAAGTCCTGCGAGGGGACAAGCGCCACCACGTTCGTTCCGTCACAGAGCACCATCAAGGAACACTCCGGACCGTCCAAGCCCTCTTCGATCACCACGGTCTGACCAGCACCGCCAAAGACGCGACCGCTCAATTTCTCGCGAACGTCACTCGACGCCTCGTCGAAGTCGCGAGTGACGAGCACACCTTTGCCGGCCGCCAAACCATCGGTCTTGATCACGTAGGGCGGCGTCATCGTTGCGAGGAACGCCAGCGCCTCGCCCTCGTCATCGAACACGCCGTACGCGGCGGTCGGGACATTGGCACTCGCGAGAAACTCCTTGAGATACGCCTTCGATCCTTCGAGTCGAGCGCCGTCGGCACCCGGTCCGACGACCGTTTTGCCTTGCGCCCGTAACGCGTCGGCCAACCCGTCGACCACTTGTTGGTCCGGACCAATCACGAAGAGTTCGGCGTCGAGTTCTGTCGAAGGTGTGTCAACACAGGTAATTCCGTGGGCCGCGATACCCGGATTTCCCGGCGTGACGACGACGTCGGCGCCCTTCGCGAGCGCCCACGCCAACGCGTGTTCGCGCGCACCCGAACCAATGACGACGCAACGCCTCACGAGGGTCGAACGAATTGCTCTCGGCCCGGACCCACGCCCACCACCGAGACGGTGACGCCCGTGGTCTGTTCCAGGAACGTGACGTAGTTCTTTGCCGCATCAGGTAGGTGCGAGTACTCCGTCGACGCGGTGATATCCGTGTTCCAGCCGGGAAGGACCTCGTACACGGGTGTCACCTCGTGCAGCACCGACTGGTGATACGGCGGGTAGTCGTAGCGCACGCCATCGGCCTCGTAGGCCACACAGACCCGTATCTCATCCATGGTGTCCAGGACGTCGATCTTGGTGAGCGCGATCTCGGTGAGCGAGTTCAGCCTCGCCGCCTGGCGGGCCATGACGGCGTCGAACCAGCCCACGCGACGACGTCGTCCGGTGTTCGTGCCGAACTCGTGACCGCGCTCAACGAGGAGTTCTCCGATGTCGCCGTCGACCTCGGTCGGGAACGGTCCCGCGCCGACACGAGTGACGTAGGCCTTGGCGATGCCGACGATAGAGGTGATGTCTCGCGGGCCGAGACCGGAACCGGTGCACGCTCCGCCGGCGACGGGATTCGACGATGTCACGAATGGATAGGTTCCGTGATCGAGATCGAGGAACGTGGCCTGCGCACCCTCGAGCAGGATCCGCTTGCCCAGGTCGAGGGCGTCATGGACGACGGCGACCGAGTCACCGATCATCGGGGCCAGTCGGGGTGCGAATTCGTCCAGATATTTTTCTGCGATGTCGTTGGCGCTGAGTGCGGGACGATTGTAAATCTTGGTGAGAATCAGATTCTTCTCCTGCAAGACGACGTCGAGCTTTTGCCGAAATATCTTCGCGTCCAACAGGTCTTGCACACGAAGTCCGACACGCGAGGACTTGTCGGCGTAGGCCGGACCGATTCCGCGCTTCGTCGTACCCAGGGCGTTCTTGCCGAGGAAGCGCTCCGTCAAACGGTCCAACTCCTGGTGGTAGGGCATTATCAGGTGGGCGTTACCCGAGACGATGAGGCGCGAGACGTCGACGTTCTTCGAGCTCAGCGAATCCAATTCAGCGAGCAGCACGGCGGGGTCGACCACGACACCGTTACCGATGACCGGCGTGATCGACGGGTACAGAACACCCGACGGGACGAGTTGCAGGGCGAACGCTTCGCCGTTGACGACGATGCGGTGACCGGCGTTGTGGCCACCCTGGTAGCGCACGACCATATCCATGTCACGAGACATGAGGTCGGTCAACTTCCCCTTACCTTCGTCACCCCACTGGGTTCCGACGACCACCGTTGCGGGCACTGGGCTCCTCCGAGTCGGCCTCGTTGCAGGAAAAGCCTAGTTGACGCAGATAGAGCGTTCGTTACCCGACGTGTCGCAGTGAAGTGAGGGAGGACAAGGCTTACGGACCCTCGCGGAGTCGTCGACGCGCGTCGATGAACTCGGCGATGGTGTTCTGGATCGGGACGAGATCGCGTCGGTACTGGCGATGCGTCTCTTCGACATTGGATCGGCCCTGATCGAGTGCGGCCGCGAGTCGGACGCGAAGGTCGGCGAGTTCGGCCTCGAGACGAATGATCTTCTTGACGCCCTCGAGGTTGACGCCCTCGTTGGTCAGCTCTTGGATTCGTCGAAGTGCTGCGAGGTCCGCATCAGAGAAGCGCCGTGATCCGCCACTCGTGCGCTGAGGGTTCAAGAGTCCACCGCGCTCGTAGTTGCGAAGCGTCTGTGGGTGGACACCCGCCAACTCGGCGAACACCGAGATCACGTAGACGGCGTGATTTTGTTGGCGTTCATCCATTCGCTACCCCTTCTTTTAGAGCGACGGCCAATTTTTCGACTGCCATCTTCTGCTCTTTGTTCAGCTTCTTGGGAATCGTGACGTTGACGGTGACCAAGAGGTCGCCCGCGGCGTGCTTGCCACCGGCGGGAACGCCGCGGCCACGCACGCGCATCGTGGTCGACGGTTGCGTGCCGGCGGGGATCTTCAACGTCACTGGTTCATCGAGCGTCGGCACTTCGACGGTCGTGCCAAGCATCGCGGCCGTAAGCGCAACGTTGACGCTCGTCGTGACGTTGCGGCCACGACGATCGAAGCGAGCGTCCGGCGACACGTGGACGTCGACGAAGAGGTCACCGGGGGGACCGCCGTGGGTCCCCGGATTGCCCTTGCCTTTCAGCTTGATGCGTTGCCCGTCATTGACGCCCGCGGGAATGCGGACGTTGACCTTTCGCGACGACGGTTCGCGGCCGGTGCCGTGACACGTCGGACACGGCGTCACGATTCGTCCGCCGCGTCCCTGGCAGACCGGGCAGACACTGGACATCGCAAACGGCCCCTGGTCGTCATTGAGCACACCGCGACCGCCGCAGCGCTCGCAAGTGATGAATCCCGTACCGGGCGCGGCGCCACTCCCCTTGCAGGTGTGGCACGCTTCGTTGCTCGGCAGGTTCACCGACGTCGTCACACCCACGACGGCGTCGCGAAAACCCAGGTGTAGCGCCGTTTCGAGATCAGCGCCGCGCTGTGCTCGCTGACGCCGTCCCCCACCGAACAGTCCTCCGAAGAGGTCACCGAGGTCGCCGAAGTCGCCCGTTTGGAAGTTGAAACCGCCCGCCCCCGGACCACTCGGACCGCCCGGCCCGCCGAAGCCGGCCGCGGCCGGTCCGAGACGACGAACGTCGTCGTACTCCTTGCGTTTCTCCTTGTCGCCGAGCACGTCGTAGGCGACCGAAACCTCTTTGAACTTCTCCTCGGAGCCGGGATTGGTATCGGGGTGCGACGACTTCGCCAACTTGCGATAGGCGCGCGTGATTTCCTTCTCGGTCGCGCTCGAAGAGAGTCCTAGGACCTTGTAGTAGTCCTTGTCGAACCACTCTCGTTCGACCATCGAGTCAGCCTCGAACTTTCACCATCGCAGGACGTAGAACCGAACCCTTCCAACGGTAACCGGCGCGAAGAACGTCCTCGACCACCGGTCCCTCGTCACCTTCGACGTGAGCGACCGCGTCGTGCACTTGGGGGTTGAACTCGACACCGACGGCGTCGATGCGCTCGAGCCCCTCTTTGGCGAGGGCGTCGAGCAGGAGACCCCTCGCTTGATCCAGGGCCTCGGCCTCTTCGGACGGGGCGCTCGAAAAATGAGCGGCCGCGAGGTCGAAGGCGTCGAGCACGGGCAACATCTTGACGACGACTTCACCGGCTGCGCGGTCCGCGGCGTCGATTGACGAACGCGCCACGCGCTTGCGGTAGTTCTCGAAGTCGGCCTGCAGTCGTTGGAGCGCGTCGAGGTACTCGTCGCGTTCGCGTTCTACGTCAGAGCGTTCGTCGACGACCTCCGTGGCGACCTCGGCCGCCACGGTGTCGTTTTCCACTACGTCGTCACTCATGACTAGTCAACGATTTCGGCGTCGACGATGTCGTCGTCGTTGCCTTGCGGCGCGGACGGCTCGGAGGCGTTCGCCTTCGCAGCCTCTTCGTACAGGCGCTGACTGAAACCCTGACTCGTCGTGAGCAGCTTCTCGGTCGCGTCCTTGATCGCCTCGATGTCGGTGCCGTTGAGGGCCTCTTTCAATGAGGCCAAGGCCGCTTCGACGTCGTCGCGCTCAGTACCCTGGAACTTCTCGGCCTGGTCCTTCAACAACTTCTCGGTCTGGTACACCAGTCCGTCGGCGTTGTTGCGAACTTCCGCCTCGGCCCGGCGCGTACGGTCGTCTTCGGCGTGGGCCTCAGCGTCGCGCACCATGCGGTCGATCTCCTCCTTGGAGAGCGACGAGCCGCCGGTGATCGTCATCGATTGGGTCGCCCCAGTCGCCTGGTCCTTCGCCGAGACGTGGACGATGCCGTTGGCGTCGATGTCGAAGGTGACTTCGATCTGGGGCATGCCGCGCG